>Ga0307517_10014681_pt1 | contig 10491 bp, 10 predicted proteins | sample 23_EM_MG_FD_194515 | JGI IMG/M metagenome (GOLD analysis project Ga0307517, IMG submission 194515) | Populus trichocarpa ectomycorrhiza microbial communities from riparian zone in the Pacific Northwest, United States - 23_EM | ecosystem: Host-associated > Plants > Roots > Unclassified | place...
CATGCACTTCTCCAGATCCCGCACAGCCCCGAGCTTCACAAAAATTTCGGCGGCGTGCAAAACCTCAAACCTCGCCTCTTCAAACCTGTGCTGCCTGTACCAAAACCAAGCCTGCAGCGTCATCGCGCCACCCAGGTAATATCCATCATTGATCCCGTGCGCGTATAACTTGGCTCGCTCGATGTGAGCGTGTGCGTCGTCGGACCTGTCTTCATCGAAAAAAAGCTGTGCCAGGGCGTAATGAACCCAATACAGGCGATCGTCCCAGTTGAAAGAGGACGCAATTCCGAGAGCTACCTCAAAATGGTCAATAGCCTTCTCCCGCTCGCCCTTGGAACGATATATCTTGCCAAGAATACGATGTGTGTCGTAGACCAGAGATTGAGGGCCATTCTCTGGGATGAGATCGATTGCGCGGGATGCGGCTTCTTCTGCGGCTTCGAGCTGTTTGTCCGCGTCCAACACCCAAGCGAGGTCGTTCAAACACTGTGCTTGTCCCACTGCGTCCCCGAACCGTTCGAAAACCTCCAACGCTTCTTTTGCCATTTCTATCCCTTCCTCATGGAGGCCCATTAGCCGATTTGTAATAGATAGGTGCCCCAACGTTTGAGCAACCCGATGGTTGTCCCCCCGCTCTCTCTGAAGCTTTAAGGTGTGAGTAAGGAGCCGTTTGCGCTCCACACGATTCCCAACAGAATCAAACAACTTCGAGAGCTCAAGCAAGCAATCTGGTTTGGAGCAATGATCGTCCGGGAGCCCCTCGGTCTTTGGCCCCAGGACGGTGAGCCGCTTTTTGTGCCAAGAGAGGTGCTCCATGAATTTGGCGCAGGCGTTCCAGACATCGTCCGAGTTCGTGTCGATGGATGTGAAGACATCGAGCAGGTGCTCGACATTTACGTCCTCCGACATAATCCATCGCGTTTCTTTGAAGTCGGGCTTGTCCGGATTAAGACAGACCGACATCCGGGTGAAGTAACGTTCCTTGGTTGTGCGGAGGAGTGGAGATGACCCTGGATCCTTGGGAGAGAGGTGGTCCCGTAGTGGCGCAAGCATCGTAACAAATCCGTTGCTCCGATATGTCAGGGAAAGAACGCAGAACTTGTCGAAGATGTTTGTCCTGTTTGAGATGGTGGAAAACAACCAGTCGAGGTTGTTCTCATCAACACCCTGCGGGAAGAAGGCGACGACTCCGAGGAGCGCTCGCGCGTCAGGGCCGAGTTCTTGAAACATAGGGGAGGTAAGTGAAAGTTCGATGGTGGCGGCGAGGCTCTCATTATGCTCGGTCCGCAGCACGCTTGTTCGCCGTCTCTCCCATTCTCTTGTCAGTCGGTCTATGCCCCACTTGTTTTGATGCGCGACGGTAGCGAGCAGGGTGATCGAAAGTGGATGGAAGTCAAGTTGTTCTAGGATGCCGTTGACTAGGTTAGACCGCTCGTCACTGTCGTAGGTTTGATAGAAGGTTCGACAGGCGTCATCCATTGACAGGGTGGGGATATCCAGACGTTTGCAATCTGGGGGAGTAGTGGAGATGCGGGAGGTGATACAAACACAGATGTTGCTGAACCGACTAAGTTCCTCCACCACGGCATAGATCTTCGGAGCGTCCGTCCCCTGAGGATCGAGGATCGATTCTGCATTATCGAGAACTATCAGCATCTCCTTTGACGATAGGAATGGTCGTAGGGGGGTTAGATCCTCGGGGTTATCAATGCCTACACAGAGGACATTGGAGAGCCGTCGGAGGAAGTGAGGGAGCGAGGTGGGGAACTGATCGCAACGAATAAACCGACGATCATCGCCAAACCGTTCCTTGATGCGCCTGTGATGGATGATGGCCAGGGCGATGGATGTCTTCCCGATCCCTCCTGCACCAATGAGAGCGATGGGTTTGAGGTTTTCGGCGAGACCAACGATCATCTCAATCAACCCATCACGTCCAAAGCAGGTCCTTGGTGGTGGGGGCGGTGATTCTCCGGGGCTGCTAGAAGCAGACGTGAGATGGCGGCTTCCCTGACAGTCGAAGCTGCTGACCTGGGTTGAGTCTATGCAGTTGTCAGTACCCTGATGTCTGAAGGAGAGACCGGAGGGTTCACTTACCTGGCCCACATGATCGTCGATCCCCTCCAGAATTTTCGAAACGTCACTGCGAATGTCGTAAACGGCCATGTGGATGTCAGAAACAGCCACGTGTGTGTTCATGACCAACCCGGTCTGAAGTGAGGCAGTGAGCAGCGACTCAAGCAGAGCCGATGTAACCCACGTTAAAGATATGAAGGATCCTGTTGAGGTCCAACTTCCAAGCGGCGATAACCTCTTTATCGCTCTTCGCGTGGAGGAGTCGAGAGGCTCCATTCCGTTTGCCCAGCCTGATGATCCTTTGTTGGATATCTGCAACAGTCCTGCGTTCCGAAACGCGGTGGATAAGTTGCGTAAACCATAAATTGTTGGTTTGACGAACGTTGTCAGCTGTCCAATCGCCTCACGTATGGACTGGCTGAGGTCATCCAGCCGCCTCCCTTCCATGCTGCGGTCGAGAGTAGTGCATACATTGGCACACGCTAGCCCGAGATCAACATAGTCCACCCGGTTAATCATTGAGTCCTACACACATATGAGCCCGGAACTCGTCAAAGTAGAAGAGAAAGGAGAGTACCCTGATCACCACGAGAATGGCGCTGACGGAACCAAACGCTGCCTTGGCTGGGGTAATGCTTGAGACCTCCTTCGCGAGATTAAGGACCTCGATGGTCATGTTCAACGTAGACAGGACGTTATTTCGACGTTTTGGCCGTTGAATATTGAGATCCATGGGTTCAGAGTTCATGCAGCAGCGAAGGGATGTGGTGGCAAGAAGACTGCGGTGAAGAACCCGAACCCAAATAACGACGAGCGGTCATCTTGTCATGGCACGTCTCGCACAAACACAGCCATTTGGTAAAGGGCGTCTGTCTTGGCGGTCGTTAGTGCAGTTGAGTGTAGTTGGCAGTTCGCTGCCAATCTGCCAGATGGCACGCGGCAGCACGTGTGAAAGCGGGGCCAGTATCAGATGGCGGTAGGATCGGCTAAGCACCCACTCATCTGTGCTGGATTGGGTCCAAGCTCGGGCCCGGTATTTCATATCCCTCCACTACGCTACGCATTACACCTCGGATGGTGGGTGGCTGGAAATTCGTCGGTGGCGAGGGAGACATCGAGACGGGGGGCCTCGAGGATATCACAGCCGAGGAACTCGATCGGCTTCAACCGAGAACATCCGATCCTCGAGATACAACCCAGCAGCAGGTCAGGCTACTTCCTGGCGAAACCCCCCCCCCCTCCTACCGCGAAACCTCAAGCTTCAAGCTTCAAGCTTCAAGCCCCATGAGGTGCATGATCTCAAAGCGATCGACGCAATGCGGAAGGAGGTTGCGCTGCAATCCGTGAGGGAGGAACCGACGGTTCACGCGTTCACGATCGAGTTGGACGACCTGGAGCCTGGGACCCCGCTGATGTTCTAAGAGGTTACCAGATATTCTAGGAGGCACCATTTTTTTTTTCGTTTGCCAGCTCAACCACAGTGCCACCCGGCAGAACCCGCCGGAACTGCCATCTGCCTGGCAGGTCCCTCGGTATGGTGTCAATCACCAGTTCATGGCACCACCGTCCAACGGAGGAGAGGGGAAGCTGGGTAGTTATGCGGGTCAATGTTGCCTCTCCTTTGTCCAATCTTCCCAACCGGGTCTCGGATCTCATTTCTTAGTCCTTATAAGGTCTATTCGTCACTCGTCCACTTCCGGTACAATATTCTATTATTCGTACACCCCCGCCACACCCACCCACATACATTGATTTTGTTCTCATCAACGCCTTACGGGAAGAAGGCGACGACTCCGAGAAGTGCTCGGGCATTGGGACCGAGTTCTTGGAACATGGGAGAGACAAGCGGAAGTTCGATGGTGGCGGCGAGGCTCTTGTTATGCTCCGTCTGCAGCACACATATCCACCGTCTCTCCCACTCTCTTACCAGCCGGTCCGTGTCCCACTTGTTTTGATGTGCAACAGTGGCGAGCAGGGTGATCGAAAGCGGATGGAAACCAAGGTGTTCCAGAACGTGGTTGACTAGGTTAGACCGCTCGTCACTGTTGTAGGTTTGATAGAAGGTGCGACAGGCGGCATCCATTGACAAGGTGATGACGCCCAGACGTTTGCAATCTGGGGGAGTAGTGGAGATGCGGGAGGTGATACAAACACAGATGTTGCTGAACCGACTAAGTTCCTCCACCACGGCATAGATCTTCGGAGCGTCCGTCCCCTGAGGATCGAGGATCGATTCTGCATTATCGAGAACTATCAGCATCTCCTTTGACGATAGGAATGGTCGTAGGGGGGTTAGATCCTCGGGGTTATCAATACCTGCACATGTGGCGTCGGAGAGCCGGCGGAGGAAATGAGCACGCGAGGCGGGGAACTGATCGCAACGGATGAACCGACGGTCATCGCAGAATCGTTGTTTGACGCGATTATCGTGAAGGACGGTCAGAGCGGTGGCTGTCTTGCCAATTCCGCCGGCACCGATGAGTGCAATTGGAATGAGGTTCTCGGCGAGATCGACGATCCTCTCGATCAACTCGTCGCGTCCGAAGAAGGCCCTCGGGCGGGGATTCCCCAGGTATGTTAGATTCGAACCCCTGGGCAACGATGAATGCTTATTCGGCGATGGATAGGATGAGGGTGATACCCACCCATTGACATTTACTGTTAGTCCCTTTCTCACTTTTCAGCATGTTCCGGTGAATGTCGGAGACAATGGTCACCTCGCGGTCGCAACATTCGAGGATGCACCCACCCGGATAATCTACGTTTACTCCCCCGTCCCCCGTTCATAATGTCCTGAAGGAATGCGTCGTCCGCTGACCACTGGCACAATCTCGTGTCATTACCTCCGTCGGTCCCACTTGTCCGTTTGTGTGCCAATTCAGAATTTCTAAGACCGGCAACGATTTAGTCAGCGTCCCTTCATCCATTTGTGGGTCGCCTGGCCTTCAGCACCACAACCAGCTTCTCGATAGACCTGGTATTACTCGACCAGGGTTTGCCTCACTTGCAGGAAATGGTCAAGGTACAGGGCTTCGTGAGAATTGTGGCATCGCCAAACCAATCCATGGGATCCCCACGGATACGCGTGTGCATGTAAAATAAAGATAACAAGGGAGACGGAGAGACATAACACAGGATGTAGATGGACGGCAAGTGGTGGAACAACAACAAATATGGAACGATGCGTGTGAGTGGAGGAGGTAGATAAAGGAGAGAACATCCTTGGAGAGGGAGAAAGTAACGATATTAAGGAACGCAAGAGAAGACGGCGAGGGGACGAGGTTTTAATTTTAGCGCTTGAGCTTTAGTGCCCTGCGGGAGGGTCCATTTGAAGAATTCTATCATTCGGTTGTCTGAGCTTAGAATGGAAAGTCAATACGCGCGGGAAGGTGGTACCATTGTGCGCTCACAATTGAAATATTGAGGTCCGATTGACCAGAGGCAACCGGGTTATTCATTTCCCTCCCGATCTGCCGGAGAAATCCTCTGCACCTCTTCAGATCCTGTGCAGCCCCGAGTTTCTCATAAACATCAGCGGCACGCAAAACCTCAGACCTCGCCTCCTCAAGCCTGCGCTGCTTGTACCAAACCCTAACCTGCAGCTCCATCGCGCGACCCAGGTAGTATGTATCGTTGGCCGTGTGCGACTTGGTTTGTTCGACGTGAGTGTGTGCGTCATCGAACCTGTCTTCGTCGAGAAACAGCTCTGCCAGGGAGTAGTGAATCCAAAACAGCTGCCCGTGCCAGTTGAAAGAAGAAGCGATTCCGAGAGCCACCTCGAAATGGGAAATGGCCTTCTCCCGCTCGCCCTTGGAATGGTATATATTGCCAAGAAGGTGCTGAGATTCGCAGACTGAGAATCGCTCGCCTTTGTCCGGGAGGAGATTGATTGACCGGGATGCCGCTTCCTCTGCCGCGTCGAGCTGTTTGTCTCCCCACAACAGCCAAGCGAGGTATTTCAAACAGTATGCTTGTTGCACTGCATCCCCGAGCTGTTCGAAAATTTCCAATGCTTCTTTTGCTTGTTGTATCCCTTCCTCGCGGAGGCCCATTAAACGATTTGCATCAGATAGGTGCCTCAATGTAAAAGCAACCTGACGGCCATCCCCCCGGTCTCTCCAGAGCTGTAAGGTGCGAGTAAGGAGTCTTTTGCGTTCCACGTGATTTCCAACCCTTTCAAACAACCGTGAGAGGTGGAACAAGCATTCTGGCTTGGAGCGATGGTCATCCGGGAGTCCTTCCATCTTTGGCCCCAGAACGACGAGCCGTGGTTTGTGCCAATAGAGGTGCTCCATGAATTTGGCGCAAGTTTTCCAGACATTGTCCGAGTTCGCGTCGATGGACGTGAAGATATCGAGTAGGTGCTCGACATTAACATCCTCCGACATGATCCATCGCGTTTCTCCGAAGTCAGGCTCGTCCGGATGAGGATCGACCGACAGCCGGGTGAAGTAACGTTCCTCGGTCGTGTAGAGGAGTGGAGATGACTTTGGGTCCTTGGGAGAGAGATGGTCTCGGAGGGGTGCGAGCATCGTGACAAACCCGTTGTTCCGATATACCAACGAAAGAATGCAAAACTTGTCGAAGACGTTTGCTCCGTTCGAAATGGTGGGAAACAACCAGCCGAGGTTGTTCTCGTTGACACCTTGCGGGAAGAAGGCGATGACCTCGAGGAGCGCTCGGGCATCAGGGCCCAGTTCTTGGAACATTGGGGAGGTGAGCGAAAGTTCGATGGTTGCCGCGAGGCTCTTGTTATGCTCCGTCTGCAGCACACTCGTCCGCCGTCCCTCCCACTCTCTGGTCAATCGGTCCGTGCCCCATTTGTTTTGATGCGCAACAGTAGCGAGCAACGTGATAGAGAGGGGATGGAAGTCAAGTTGTCCCAGGACGTTGTCTACCGGATCGGACTGTTCGCCGTGCTTGTAGATGCGAAAAAAGGTGTCCCGTGCAGCCCCCATCGACAACGTCGGGATGTCGAAAGTCTCGAAGCCAGGAGGGATGGTGGAGATGCGGGAGGTGATACAAACACAAATGTTGCTGAATTGACTCAGTTCCTCCACCACCGCATAGATCCCCGAGGCATCCGTTCCCTGAGGATCGAGGATAGATTCTGCGTTATCGAGAACCACGAGCATCTCATTTGAGGATAGGAATGATCGTAGGGGGGTTAGATCCTCGGGATTATCAGCGCCCGCACCAATGACATTGGAGAGCCGGCTGAGGAAATGAGCACGCGAGGCGGTAAACTGGTCGCAACGGATGAACCGACGGTTGCCGCCGAATCGTTGTTTGATGCGATCGTGATGGAGGACAGTCAGAGCGATCGACGTCTTCCCAATCCCGCCAGCACCAATGAGAGCGATGGGCGTCAAGTTTTCTGCCAGGCCAACGATCTCCTCGACCAACTCTTGACGTCCGAAACAGGCCCTCGGCGCTGGGGGAGGTGATTCACCGGGTATGCTAGGTTCAAGTGTAAGATATTGGATCTGTTGGCAGTCAAGTTTGCTGACCTAGTTTGAGTCTGGGCGGTGGTGAGCACATATTTAGCGGAGGATAGAGCCCGGGTGCCACTTACCGAGAGAAGTTGGTCACTAGCCCCTTCCTGGCTCTTCAGCATGTTGCGATGCATGTCGGAAACCATGGTGTAGGTATTCGTAGCATCGCGTTGAACGTCAGAAACGGCGGCGTGCACATCGACAACAGTTACATGGGTATTTATTGCAAGCTCGGTCTGGGGATCGAATAAGTAATAATAGCCGCACATAAACGACGGAACGCACATTAAACACGAGAAGGATCCTGTTGAGGTCCGATCTCCAGGTGGCGATTGTTTCCTTGTCGTTCTTTGCGTGGAAAAGTCGAGGGACTGTGCTCCGTTTGCTGCGCTTGGTGATCTTCCTTTGGATGTTCGCGACAGTCCTGGTATCAGGCCGAAAACATCGTCGATGAGGTACTCAAACCAAAGCGTGTATGGCTGGTGCAACTCACGTCGTCAGCTGGTTGATTGCCTCGCACACAGAGTTGTTGAGGTCGCTCAATCTCTTCCCGTTCAGTCCTCGGTCGAGGGCGGTGCAGACATCGGCGCAGGCCAGCCCTAGTTCAACGTAATCCATCCGGTTGATCATCGAGTCCTGGGTCCATTTCAGCTTGCGGATGGTCAACGCAAACTAGGAGGGGACTCACTCTGATCATCGCGAGGATAACGCTGACGGAACCAAAGACGGCCTTGGCTGGCGTAATGCTTGAGATTTCCTTTGCGAGATTCATGGCTTCGATGGCCGCATTCAACCCTGAGATGACACCCTCATGCGCCTTCGGTCGTTGGGACTCGGCTTCCATGGTCAGAGCTCGAGGACAATGTGGCGCAAAGGCTATGTGGAGGAACCCGAACCCTAATAGAGATGGGCGGCCATTTTGTCATGACACGCCTCGTGCGGACAGACCCGTTTGATGAACTTGAATTGTTTTCGTGGTCTGAAGATGCATTCGATCGCTGAACAAATGTTTTGTTTCACTGACCCCTGGCGCAATGTTGTGTTTCCACCTCCGTCTTCCTTTCGACCCGGTCTCTCCGATTGTTCCGTCGGAGGCTCATTTCCGAAACCCGTTTGTCACGTATCCTTCCCAATCACCAAACGGCCGTCGATCCTTCTTGTACGCTTGCACGCCAATTTATAGTTATAACGAATGCCGACAATCTAGTCAAAATCCTTCGCCGTCCCTTCGTTCATTCGTGGGTTACCTGACCACCAGTACCGGTTCTGTTCTGCTTGGTGTTCCCGATCCAGCCAGGCACCACCTTGAAGGGGAGGTTGGTGGTGGTGCGTAGGCCAAGTACCGAACCGCGTAGACCACGGGGAGAGCAAAGTCATGAGGCTTTATCATCTCCGCGCTTCGATTTAGCCTGTCCGTCAAAGTTGTTTCAAAATACTTCAAGCTGCGGGGACAGGAGTCGCAAACGGCCGGCCAACCACCAACCATCCCAGCAAGGCTCGACCTCTCAATGCCATTGCTATACCTTACGTTGTTTTGGGTGTGCGTTTCCCCCGGCAGCGACTGCTTCCACGGGTGTTCGTTGCGCCAACGGTCGCGTTCTATCTTCCAGGTGTCGGTATCTACTGAATCCTGCTCGAGTCTTTCTCCTTCGTCGGCGAACCTTCCTGCCAATCCGACGTCTCCCCCATCGCCACCTTCATATCCAACAACCCATTTGCCGCAGGGGTGAGGTTCCCCACCGCCTCGGCCCTCTTCGACGTCTACGTCGGTGGGCCATATTCCCTCGATACATCCGCTCCAGTAGATTCCCGTTAGCTGATGTTCATTCCTCAATATTCAATATCTGAGAACCCCGCACAGCATCGGCCAATGAAATCGATAGTTCAAGCATACGGATAGCACCAGCACCTTATGGACTTGAAGTAGGTGGGGTTGCACTCCTTTCCGGTCCCGGTAATTTGTCGTCTCCTCAAGCAGACCATGTTTTGCCACAGATGTTCACCACTCACTGGACCCTCAACACCAAATTGTAGCACAAGGAACCTCCAGCCGGAATTTCGTATTGTACCGGTAATACACGTCGTCATTAGTTGTCAACTGTGATGGACTCTTCGAGACAAAGGGGGTCGTTACAGCGGAAGACTACAGACTTCACAATCCGTCCCGTCGTGAGTGTTTTCAAACGTGCAGTACTGACAGATCCTGATCCTCGACGAAGTACCACCTGCTCCAGAGGCCATTTCGGACTCTCGTATTTGATCGAAGATTTCTGGAGGGATCTCTCCATCCATACCACCACCGGACCCAGAGGGGAAGGTTTTCGGTTGAGCCGGAGCTGGAACAGAGGTAACATTAGCCCTGTCCGTGATCTTCGGGTTGTTGAGAATCGAAATCGCTTACAGCCCATTTCCTTCGTGAACGTCATCAAGGTCTGCCATCCATCGCTATACAACACCTTGTCCAAAATACTGAGGTCATCAAAAAGGCTTGGGGAAGAAGCGACCTCAAGTAGGGTCTTGATGTCTTCCGGGGAGAATAGTTGGGTGGTCGCCAAGAAAGCGACGAGGTGCCAATCACTTATCCATTCCGCCAGAGCACGCTTCTTGGAGTGGTCCCCACCGGCCATTATCTCTGGAGCATTGAGCTTAGCGAGCTCCTTGACCACACCTTCGATGGATTGGTCCTCCAACCCTGGTCGATTCCCGATGTGGAACTTTGTGGAACGGAACAATGGCGCTTTGTTCTTGGGGAATCCGTGGCTTACCTACGAACAACACCAGGGTTAGGATTCGAGTGAACTGTAGTGAAGGAATCACGTACGTTCACCAAGAGATACTCAACCGGAAAACTCGGTTTTGCCGTTTTCTTCACCTCCAACCCGTACTCGTTCTTGTATCTGAAGAATACGTCGGGCACATA
>Ga0307517_10014682_pt1 | contig 10491 bp, 17 predicted proteins | sample 23_EM_MG_FD_194515 | JGI IMG/M metagenome (GOLD analysis project Ga0307517, IMG submission 194515) | Populus trichocarpa ectomycorrhiza microbial communities from riparian zone in the Pacific Northwest, United States - 23_EM | ecosystem: Host-associated > Plants > Roots > Unclassified | place...
GCGCAACGAGGACCAAACCACTGGGCTCTACTAAGGTTCCGCGGGCTCTGGTGGGGTCTTGTGTAGTCTCCTCAAGCAGACCACGTAGTATCACCGACGATCACCGATGAGGGATGTAGCAATGTAGTGGTCTGCCACCTTTGTAACGTCGCGGATTTGTCAGCATTTCGCACGCCTAGTCCTCAGGAGATTGGACTCGCTGCTAACGCTTCAAATTCCTTCCGCCCGGTCGAAATGCAGACATGGGGGAAAAATGTGATTTTGTAGACCCCTATTTTACCTCGTCTCTCTTTTCTTCCTTCTCTCGTTTGGTAACACGCCAAGATTGGTTCCCGGAAACACCCTGACTTCAGTTGACCAAGCGCCCAGCTTCCCACCCCCGCCACCACCAACGTATGAACTCGCCCTCCCCCAGGGGACCACACAAGCGAATCTCCAGCCGTAAGAGCCGGTGGTCGCCCGGATCGACCCGAAGTGGTGCGCCCAGTCCATTGAATTGCCGTGGTAGCCTGGCCATTGCCGACCTCCCGACCCAGCCTCCATTCCACCCTCAAGGAGTTCTTTGAACGTCCCCCGCACCCACTCCTCCACCGTGTACCGCAGAGGATCTGAAGAGGTTGATCGTGACTACACGAAAAGTACGTCAAGGACTTGAACACATCCCTCATCTTCGTGAGTCGTTTTGTTTCCACACTACGTTCTAAACGCCGAATGCGGAGGTACCCAGGCTGGTCTGTCCTCTGCAGCCGGTTCAGCTTTCATCATCGACGTCCAATCAAAGCTCGAGTCGGATCCGAACGAGACGACCGCTGCCTACATGCGGATTAATATGATCCACACCATGAACAGTTCACTGTTCCCCGACGCAAACCCCGGCTCCACCACCTGGACCGGACCACCTTCGATATCTCCGGAGTGGAGGCAATAGTCGCCAGCAACCAATGACCTCTCCACGCCATGTCCAAGATCCGGTGCTTCCTTCACATCGTTGTATTCGTCCCATAGCGATGGAGGTGGAGAGGGGTACCTGCTTCTCACGACATAATTCCATTGTTCCGTTTCCCGTTGGTCATGGGCGATGCCGGTTTGCTGATGGGTGCAGGGCTTACAGAGCGAAGTCCTCGTAACCCATCCCCATATCCCTCTTCTGCTTTCTCAACACCTCCCTCTCCTGACTGGACAGCGCCACCTAACCCTCGATCGTCTCCTCCAATTCTTCCTCCCACTTCCCTTCCAGCTCCAGCTGCTTCTTCGTCTTTTTTGGCGGAGGCGGCTTAGGCGGGAGGGGTGGAGGTGCCTTCCTACGTGCATGCAATGGCGCGATCTTCTTGAGAACAGGACGCGAACCCTTCATGAACAACGAATGGGATTTGATCCGGGATGGGGTCCCGCTGGCGGAGTTCGCTCTCCTGATGATCTCCGCCATGGACATGGGCTTTTTTTCGCTTGCGAGAGTGACCGTAGTTGAGTCAGGTGAAGGAAGATGCGGAACTGGGGGCAGGAGTCTTCCTAGAGACTGACAAGTGGGTGACGGTGGGTTGGATCTGGACTTGATTGGCCTGGGGGCGGCGGTGTATTCTCTTGGTCTCCCTGAAAATCGCACGTTAGGACGGTTTCAGAACTGATGACAACATTAAAGCTCGCCTTCGCATCCTGAGGTGGTGGATTTTCATCCCCTCTGGCATTTTGCTGAGCCATCGAAGAGTCGCCCATTTGCTCGCTATCCACCAACACACTTTCGGGGTTCTTGACTGTGGTATCCGCGGTCACTTCGTTGTCCGAACCACGGGTGGTGAGCATCATCCAATCAATGCCTTGGGAATCTAGGGGTCCCTAGTAACCCTATGGGGTGCGCAGCGTGCTGAAGAAAATTTCCGCTTGTTGCACCCCCGGCGCGGGGATTCCTTGTTAGTCTCTCCGGGAAATCTGGTGCGCTTTCTTGGAACCGCTGGGCCCCCTCATCAGTTTACTCAGGACAAGGATGGAAGCCGGGGATGGACTGGAGTTAGTTGGGTCGTCGATTCCACCGGAATGGCGCGGAAGAATTGAGAGGGACCGTGGTGGAGTTTTGATCCAGGAAGAGGGTATTTAGTCCTGCTGTTTCGACTGACCTATCAACGGAACGCGGTCCTTCACAAAGGGCGGGCAGAGTCAACCATACATACTGGCACCAGTAGGCCAACTAAATTATTACTGGGCGCACGAAACCAGTCGGTAGATTTCACGGGATCGTATTCACTCCTTTCCCTCGATGACCTCTAGAGTTTAGAGGCTTGTCCGCCGCTGCTTTCTTCCCCACAGTCTCCGGTCGCGTCCTAAACCCCTCAGACTCCTTCCCTGGCCGCACGAGTCTCGCCACGGCCGCCTCGAACTCGACCGCCTCGACCTCTGACGCAACGTCCTTGTTCCCGTAGGTATCGGTTCCTCAACATTCCACCAATGAGTGTGATTGGAAGAAGGGGAACGCAAGATATTCCACGCGTACTAGTAGACTGCTGCACAGGATGAGATCGTGAGGTATAAACGTTAAACGCCGGCCCAACTATCAATCGGAATCCACTTATTCCGCATCCACCACCATGTCCCAATCACACCCCGGAAGCGAGCTCAGCATCGAACAGTTGGTGCACGCATTAGCTCAAGTTTTGGTTCCGAATTCTCCGTCTAGAAGGTAGACACAGAGTCCATGACGTTGCATCACCGCCCTGACTCAACTTGTTGTCCAGAAATTTTCTTGGGTTAAAATCGCAGAAGGTCTGTTTCTGGGGGTCTTGATACGACTCCGGGCCTCATCACTGATTGACTTATGGCTTACAGATATTTGGCATCGAGCGGGATCTCTCTGAGATTTTGCAGGCGACTAGGGCGATCAGGAACACGTACATTCCCGTCAACGGGCTTCCACCGGAGATCCTGTCTGGGGTTCTCGAATATCGCACCGGCGAGCGGGATCTCGTCGCCGCCACGCACGTTTGTCAATATTGGCGTTCTACCCTGACATCCAGTCCACCTCTGTGGGACTGTTTCCGGCTTCAGTCCTACCACGATGTTGACCGCACAGTCACGTACCTCGAACGGTCCAAGTCGGCGCTCATCGATGTCAGTATGGACATGGATTCGCCCGAAAACCTCAAAGCGCTCCAGTATTTCGCTCCCCATATCGCAAGAACAAGGTCCTTTATCATTGGGGGCCTCCGTGCGGATGTCCTCGCGGCCTCCCTCCTCTTTTGCAACCCCACCCCATCCCTGCAGCACCTAGAAATGTCTGCTTATGGAGGTCTCGTGCGCCTCCCCGACAACTTCCTCGGTCAACAAGCGCCGTCACTCCGCTCCGTCAGTTTCAGTGGCATTTACCCAGCCCTTGAACCCATTTTCCCACTTCCCGACCTAGCCGAATTTTCTTTATATCTGCAAGGGGATGCGGGTCCATTCCACATGAGTGCGCTGTTCCGGTGCTTCTCATGTTGCCCTCGGCTGCAGAAGATTTACATCAGCGCCTCCAATGTGATATTGCAAGGCGGCCTCGATGAGGTCATCTCGCTGGAGTCGTTGGAGGAACTGGATTATGCCTGCGATCGGGCTGGCCAAATCCTCCCCTTCCTGAGGCTTCCGCGCCTCAAGCAGCTTCGGGTGTCCCCCTCGTCGGAATCAGGACAACTGCAAAAGGCGGTCGATCTTTTGCCTCACGGTGGCTGTGTCCTCCTCGTGGGAACGACCAATATGTTGTATTATTCCGACCAATTGTCGCTCAGAGTCGATTTATCCGGGGGCGGGGTCAATGTATCACTCAGTACGCTTCGCACAACGGCAGATCCCCTTCCCGTCGACTGGTTTTCCGACGAAACGTGCACCCCATTTGGGCAGATAGAAGACCTGAAAGTCGAAGGTTGGTCCGTCACCATGGATTTCCCTATCAATGTCTTCGCCTTCGAAAATCTAGGGGTTCTCCGAGTAGCCCCATGTGATTCACAGTTCACTGAGGAATTTCTGCGCTTATTGCACCCGGACCCAGGGGCAGGGATTCCTTGTCAGTCCCTCCGAGAGATCGAGTACACCACCTGGGGACCCTCGCAGGAGCCACTCATAAGGCCACTCATAAATCTGGTCAGGGAAAGGAAGCGGGCTGGGCATCAGCTGCGGTTGCTCCGGTTATCGATTGCACAAGGGTCACATCAGGATCTCGTGGAAGAATTGAGGGAGCACGTGGGGGAGGTTCAAGTCAAGGTTTGGGGCGAGGGGATGTAGGTTCATTGTCGTTTTTTTTTCCACCTCGACCCTCAATGGACTACTCTTCTTTGTAAATGACACATGTGATAACTACAGACCCCTGTGTACCGGTTTTCAATGTAAGGCGACAAATTAACGAATGCTTGCGCCCACAGAGCCAGCCGATACGTTTTCCCGTGGGTGTATTCATTCCTTGCCCTCAATGATCTCCAGTAGCTTGTCCACCGCCGTCCCCTTCCCCCGCCTTTCTGCATGCCTCTGTTACAACTTTTGTTTTTCTACAGATGTTCCACCCTAATGGTCTCACGGTTTTCCTTGTTCTCCTCTGACTCGCAGAACGTCCGGACTTACCCCGAGTGTTCAACGTCCACCGACTGGGAAGAACGGCTGTGGGGTAGATCACTGGCAGTTCCTTGAAAGCCCTCGCTCTTTTCTGGCCCCATAAAAGTTGTCCATGGTGCATTTGAGAACGGGAGTCCATCTCTTTACTTTTTTTTAGCGAAGAGGAGGCGAGCGTGGGAAAGGGTAGAAAAGGTCCCAAGCACCTCCGTGCACGTGGCTACCAACTCCGGCAGAGGTCAAGAAATCGAGAACGGCTTCCTTCCTCAACGCAGCCCTATCTCCTCCACTTTTAACATCTCTGGAGATCCGAAGATCAGCATGGACGCTAGAGGCCCACCAAAGTATGCTCAAGTTTTTCTGATCGCGTCATGCTGAACTGAAATGCGGAACGCGGTTTTCGTGTCCACAGGCGGAGAAAACTTACCGATAAGGAGCTGCCGAATTCTTTGAAGCATCATGAAACGTTTTCAGCAGAGGCGCAGATGTATCAGGAGCTGTTGGAGATGGAGAGGAAGTTGGACTGGACGATGATGAGGAAGAAGGTTGAGATCGAGGACGCGTTAGCAAGGGTTCAGCCGGTGCGTCAATTCAGCTCTCTTCACCTCTGAACGGCGTTTTCACGATCGCGATACGAGTAGGTACCACGGACGCTCCGGATATTCCTTAGCCATACGGTTTCGGGCCAAGTGTGGCAACAGCCAGAAACCGGCGACCCTACCCACAACTTCGATACTGGCCAAGGTATCCCTGCATGGCAACTGAAGGTTGAAGGTAGAGTTTTAGAGGTGCGCTGACAGAGCCAAAGACTGTGTTCCTCGCTCTGACAGCACCAAAGCTTCCCGGCCAACGCCCGAAAGACCGGCTTCCGCTTCCAAAGTTCTCCCAACTCGTGAAGCGGATGGTTGTGGAAATTGAGCGGAATCCGGGGGCATATCCAGACGGCAACGTCGCCGAGGTACGTTTTCGGGGTTGTGACTCGGAGGAGGAGCTGAAATCATCGACGTTTACCTCAGTGGCCCAGAGCGCAAACACAAACACCACCCATGGACGGTTTTACATTACGCAAAACTGGCGACGCACCTGCAAGGGTTCGGATTCTCCTCTACCTTAACCACCAACCCTCCCAGTACAAACTTCACCCTGACCTTGGTGAGTCCAATTCTTGATTGTTGCTCCCGCTAGAAGCTGATACCCAGCAGCCAATCTGCTCTGCCTGAAGGAGGACTCGCGAATAAACGTGATCCACGCTCTATGGAACTACATCAAAATCAACGGTTTGCAGGACAAAGTTGAACGAAGAACAGTCAGAACGAATGACGAACTCCGCGCTGTGAGCTCTCCCGACGGCGAAATTCCGCCCCGCGGTGCTGACAATGATTTTTGCGCAGCTTTTGGGGGCCGAAACCGTGTATTTCCCACAATTGCCCGAGATTGTAAACCGGTTCCTCGTACCTCCGGACCCCATCATGCTTGAGTATGTGATAAATCCCGCAACCGCACCACCTGAGCGACCCACTGCTTGGGACGTCGAGGTAAAGCTGGAGGACCTGTCTCTCAAACACCGTATGAAGAGCGTCACACTTGACGCCAATCAACCCACTCTGAAGACGCTTGGTGACATCGATGACGAGGTGCGTTGCGTTCGCGTACTACCCACTTAGTCAGCGCAGTGTCTCATATCCCGCAGATCGCAGTGCACATCCAATCATTACACAATTCAGCCAACAAATCCACGTTCCTCCGCTCGTTCTCACAGGAGCCCGCGGAGTTCATTCAGACGTGGTTGGCTTCTCAGTCCCGGGATTTAGAGACCGTCCTGGGGAGTGGGATCTCGGACGGTGCTACGATTAGGTTGGAGGATCTGAAGAGGAGTGAGTTCTTTAAGCTGCCTTGGGTGGAGGAAGCGGTTGCGATCCAACACGGGTTCGAGCTTTCGCAAAAGAACTCGTGATTTGTCGGTAGTCTTAGTTTCCTTGTTGTCTTGTTCTCCCTTGTCCCACATCCTTGCGCAAGCAATATTAGCTTTGCCGTTTGCAATCGTACACATGTAAGCACGGGTCGTGGGCGAGATCCAATCGGGCGGGGTGCGGTTGCCGGTGGAACCGATCGGGTGGGACCAAGCAAGTGCTGATCAGACCATTCGGTCGTTTATTGCCCCGCCTCCTCGCCCCACGGCCCACGCTTGTCTAGAACCTCGTTCACACACCCCTACACCTCCCCAGAGATGGCCAGCAAGAAAGTGCGTGCATCTGACCTTCGTTGCTGATTGCAGGTGGCTGACGAAATGTTGGTCTCAGTTGGGCAAGCTGCGTCAGGTCGGTCGCTCTATCCCCGAATAATAGCTGGCACTCATCTTTTTCACGCAGTGGGCCGGAGAAGTCATTTCTTCCAAAGACAAATCAGCCGTCACCGACGAGTTCAAGATATTAGAGAACGACATAGAACTCCGACGCAAAGGAATTGCCAGGTCTGTTCCCGGGTCGAGTTCTGACCTCTTGTCAAAATTTAATGTGGGCTTGGGAATATGCTTTTTTTGTCGGTTTGCAGGCTCCAGGTTGTGTCGGACAACTATCACCGATTCTTGTCAAAGAAGAAAGCGCTTGATGTCCATCCGGAAGAACCTGGCAAACTGTCCGCCCGCGATGCGTTCGGGATCGTCATGATTTCTCATGGAGAAGAGTTCGGAGAAGATTCCGCTTTCGGTGTGTCACCCTACCGAACTTGCTTGTTTATACGGTGCCTGTACTCATTGGGTGACCGATTTACAGGAACATCTCTCGTAAAATTCGGACAAGGGATGTGCAAGCTGGCCACCCTGCAGGAGTCACAAGCTTTGACGTTCAAAGACACTTTCTCCGCGTCGCTCAAGATGTACCACGACGAGATCAAGGAATATCACGTCCAGAGGAAGAAGCTTGAGCATCGAAGGTCCGTAGGTTGAGTGCGAACGATCAGTTTGTTGTCACTTACTGTCCTCCACAGATTGAACTACGACACTGCGATCAGCAAAGTCGAGCGATTGAAGAACTCCAAGAAGGACAAGGACAGGGAAGAAGCTGACGTCGAGTTAGACATCTGCAAGAGCAAATAGTGAGTGTTTCTTACAGTTTCCGGGGCATAGTTAAGCTTGCCACACAGTGAGGAGACGTCAGAAGATGTCCGAGCCCGAATGCATGCTATCCAAGAAAACGAGATCGATCAACTTCGAGAACTCTCTAAATTCCTTGAGATGGAGATCAGATTTGCAGAGCAGCATCTGGATGTTCTTAGAAGTGTCAAAGACGATTGGATCGACGAGTTCGTGGCCATCTTCACCACACAAAAAATTTCTGATTCCATTTCAGCGTTACCTTGGAGCACGTCGCTGCTTTGAGACCTCCCCCTCGCCCATTCGCGCCTGCACATTCTACTCCCGACGCTGGACCTAAACAAGGGTCCGTAAGATCCCACCGATCAACACGGTCACAGGTGATCGAGTCCTCTGACGAAGACGATGTGGTTCCTCCACAAAAAATAACCAGGAGAAAGTCTTCAAACGCTAGACGCAAGTCCGATGCGGACAAGCGCCCATCTCGTCCTTCTTCAAGGACATCGAGACGAAGGGCCGACAGTGCCGAAACGGTTGGGACCAGTGAGAAGGAGACGGATAGGTCCTCTGTCCGGTTGAGCGTTGCTGGGTGGGCATCCTCCGCAATCGACTCGATGATGAACGGACGCGGGAAGAAGGATAAGGAGAACTTTGCCACTCTGGAAGATGGAGAGGGCGGGGTCAACGGTGAAGAAAAGAGCCCGGTCACAAGGCCACCGCTCCCTCGTAGGCAACTTTCCAAATCACAACCCGGTAGCAAAAGGAACACGCCCTCGAGCTCGCCTGCGACCACTTTCAGGAGCTTAAAATCCTTCACGGGTACTTCTTCGAGCACACCGAAGATGGTACGGGCCGTCGACGATTTCTCCGGGGCCGCGGACGAGCTGTCATTCAGAGTTGGAGATGAGATCATCTTGTTGAACGAGGTGATCGAGGGCTGGTGGATGGGCGAGCTGCGAGGCAAGAAAGGACTGTTCCCCACCTCGCATACGGAACCGATCCATCACCCACCTTCTCCTGTGAAGCTACAACGGCTTCCCAGTTGGAGAAGGGGATCGGGCCCGACATCCGACGAAGACATGAGCAAGACGACTTTGGTCAACCAAGATGATTCGGATGCCTTCTCTCATGTAATGACGAGCGACGACGACGACCACCCTTTCAGCGATTCCAACCACCTCGTCACTCGCAGCGCTATCACCCCATCCTACTCGTCCTCTTATACCGGCCACCGTCCTCGAGACAGCGCCACAGAGGACGAGAACGAAAACGATTATAACCCGCTGTTGAAGAACGATTCTTACGGGGATACTCACGCCCAGAACGAGCCGCCTCATTTAGTGAGGCACCCTTCGTTCGGAAGGAAACCACCCCCGCCCCCACCCCCTCCAAGGAGGAACCTAGTTCCAGGTCTGGCACCGCCACCTATACCACAGAGAAATCGAGCAAATTCCTCGATATCCTCCCTCAATTCTAACCCTGCAAGCTCGTCACCGTTTGATAGTCCGATGCGGTCGACGTTTAGCGTGAACGACACCAGCGCGAGCACGAATCCGTTTGACAAGAAGTAGCGGATTCCGACGTTGGCGTTCGTGACTCGTTCGCTCCTTATCATAAATTCCCAGAGTCCAACGCGCTTGGATCTAGCTTCAGATATGCTGTCGGGTTGCACTCATCTATTTACCTATTTCTCCTCCCGGCCTCTTCGCTTCGCTAAGCCCCCCCCCCTTGTGTAGTATCTAGTGCGCTTGCTCAGCAGTTACAAGCTCGGTCACATCTAGTGGTTATAAACAGGTTCCCGTGTTACGCTCAGCCCCAAGTCTCTTCAACGAGCCTCCCACTGCGTTCCATTGAACTCATGAAATCGGTGGCTTCCTCGTCTGACATTTTACCGACCTTGATGACTGCGTTCTTGATGGCGGCTCTTACAGCCACGGGCATCTTGTTTGAGGACCTAGCAAGACATCTCAGTCAGTGAGGGGCACATTCGTTAATCCATGGAGATGGTGATCACCCTGAGATATATACCCATCCGTTCCTCTTCCCGACTACATCCCAGATATTGACTGCGTCCTGTTCGATGAGGTGCTGCACGTATATCCTTCGGACACCCTCCGGACCGTCACGGGACGCAGCGAGCCGGTAGTTGAGATCATCTAACTTTGCGTGATTTTCCCACTCAACGGCGTAGTGTTGGTCTTTGGTCGCGGATCTGCAGCCAAAATAGAGCGTGTTGCCTTTTTTTGGGGGGATGACCCTTGAGTGATGCATGGAACGGTTTTGGTCTGTGTCGGAATATCTCACCTTTTGCGCCAAGCTTCAGACGGTGTTGGATGATGGCTCGCATGGGAGCCACACCTGTCCCTGGACCGACGCATATAATTGGGGTCCTGGGGTCGCCCGGGAGGGTGACAAATCCTCTCGAGATCCCAACAAGGATGGTATCGCCTTTCGACAAGATCAACAGATCCAGGACGCCACCACAAAGACACTCTAAACCGGGACTTACCTGGGACCAGGGTCGACAAGTAAGACGTGCATACTCCTTTCCGTGGGGCTTTCAGGCGAGTTTTGTAATTTACGATCGCAACACAAAGGTGTATCTCCTTCGGGTAGCTCTGGCGTTCTCCTCAGCTCCTGATTGATCACTGTCAGGCGAAGGCGTATACCTTTACCGAACTTGCGATCGAGAACTCTCGAGGTCGAAGTGGGGGAAACACGTCGAAGATGTAGTCGAGGGGTATCCGTATGGAACGAAACTCTTCCAAGACCTCTTTGATTGTCCTACGCACCATCTGTGCGTATTCGTAGAGGTCATCCTATGACAAGGTGAA
>Ga0307517_10014683_pt1 | contig 10491 bp, 7 predicted proteins | sample 23_EM_MG_FD_194515 | JGI IMG/M metagenome (GOLD analysis project Ga0307517, IMG submission 194515) | Populus trichocarpa ectomycorrhiza microbial communities from riparian zone in the Pacific Northwest, United States - 23_EM | ecosystem: Host-associated > Plants > Roots > Unclassified | place...
AATTAAAAAAAATGTTCAGTGAGTGCAATAAAAAAAGCACAAAACCAAAGAAAAAAAAACATTGTTGTGTGAAAATGCTATGCCTTTTTTTTCTTTCTTAATCTTAATCTATATCTTAATCGCCAAATTAAAATACTGTTGATAAGGATATCAATAGTGATCAATCTATTCGCAGTGTTAAGATCCAAAACCAAGGGGAGCTGCACCCCATACACATACACATACACTATATACATATACATACACTATATATATACACATACACACACACACACACACACATATATATATATATATATATATATATATATAAAATGTTGAGCATGTGATAGGAACAGGTGAAAGCGATGCAAAATCTTGAATCTTGATGCATTTATGTCTTGAGATTTTTATTAAGAGGTAAAATTTGTCTCTTGTAAAATAAATGATGAAGAGTCACCATAAACAATAGTGATTCCAAATTCAATAACTCTCCCTTCAACGGTCAACAGATTCCTTCAAAGAAGATATCTACTCTTATCTTACCTGCTCCCCTCCTCTTTTCTTCCCATCCTCCAGTATTATCTCTCCACATTCCACTAATTATACTCTTTTTTTAAAAAAAGTATATGTGTGTGTTTAATGAATACAAGCTATTCCTTTCATAAATATTATGCTTCTAGAACCATTGTTCTTGACGCTAACAACCCTAAATTTTCCCTTCCTTGTTCGAGAGCTTTTATTTTCCTATCACAATGGGTGTGTGTGCATTTTGCACTGAGAATTTTGAGGCATGCACATATATATTATTTTCTGTTTGGTCCCACAATATTAAAGACTGAATTATGTGTTAGAAGTTGATTGGGTGGATAGCTAGAACGTCTACATGTAATTTCAAACGATCCATAATTTGGTCATGAGATTGTGAAGATTCATGAAGCACTATCTCTAGCAACTTCAACCCAAATATTCAATCATATCTTAGTTGATTAGCTGATACGGTTGCTAGAGGGCTGGCAGTTGTTTTCAAGTGGCTACTCGTGAATTTTTTTTTCTTTTTAGTTTTTGTCCGAGCCAATACTGTTATATTCACATTACATCTGCAAAGCATCATCTAATCTTTGAGAAAATCTTAAATAATAATCAATTTCTCAGCTTAATCTACAATCAAATTCAAAATTTTCAACTAACCACTCAAGAAACTGAAAGGTACAACTCAACTATTTAAATTATTTGATAAACTTTGTGTTAATTTTTAACTATAAAGTTTTTTTTATTATGATTCTGACACTTGTTGCGAATATATGTATGGAGTAAATAGATAAAGTCTCGAATCTCAATAATCAAGGAAGTATTTTTCAGTGAATTTTCAAGTTTATATTGGACAGATTATCCAGAATCAAACCCATTCACGTAATTTTGTTCTTACACTTGCAAAAAAAATTTATGATTTTTTTAAAAATATTTTTTGAGAAAATCTTTTGATTACATACAAAACAATATCATAAGAAGCAAAACCATTTACCAGCTTGACCGACAGCAAAACCTACTAACTATACATAATTACCCTAGACAATTTGCCTCTTCTTTTCATCAAATTCTATGCCCTATGGTCAGAAATGCTAGAAACCTATCTCCCACTAATGTACAAATCTCCAATTATAAGGAGAGACTAGTGGTAGGGCATTGCGTGAACTACATGTCTTTTGTCCTGACCCCTCCATTGAAAATGATTTTTTTCCTAGTATTTGGTGAATTAAAAACTAGGGCCATCTTGGCTTCATATCTAATTGATGACTGTGTGCTGTACATTCATTATTCATTCATGAGACTTGTTCGATGGGTAACTATCACTAGCACACCAAACCATGTGACCAAAGCTTGAATGCTCCGTCACCTATGATCTAAAGTTTAGGTTGACGAGCTGAATTATCTACCCATTTAGGCTTATAATCTACACAAGATCTTGGGAGCAACATCTAGAGGATTCATTCCCTTGAATGCACTAGACTAGTCATCTCGGTTTGCTTTTGAGAAGAGAATAGTGTGCGAATCAAAACTTTATCCAAATCACGAATGCTGTTCAGCAATTTGCATGCTTCATTCTGTTGTCCATAAGCAAATATCCCTTTATCATTGTCACTACAAACCAAGTCTTATGGGACCCAAAGAGAATTGGCCACCACAAAGTTTGCCCCATTCAATTGTGTGTTCAATGAAGAGAATGCAAATTGCAAACCCATTAGAGGACAAGACTAGGGCACTGTGTCATCTCGGGGCTGCAGGCCTAAACGAGTTCTGCATCATTATCTCATTGCTATTTTTTCTCTAGGATAGTTTGGAGATTCAGTAAAGAAGCTGTGGTCAACTTGGTAATGGATATAGAAAAAATCTGAGTAACTATTTGGGGTGTAAATAGAAAGGACCACTTCTTTGGCTGCCTCTTTTCTTGATATGGTGACGTCCAAAGTGGGACCATTTTTTTTTTTTAGCTGGATTTCTTGCTAGTAATATAACTGCTAAGGCAGCCCACAAGCGTACAAATATGCAGGATGTCTGGGTATCCAAAGTAGAGACTTGAATGAATGTCACCATCTAAACCCCACTAGTGTTGCACATCAAAATTTGCAGTGTGGTTTTGGCTGTTTCCTCTCTCTCTCTATCTCTAGAACGCATGTACAAACATGTACTCACTTATCTGCCGACAAATAAGAACTGGAGTATAGGAAGAATACAAAAACTTATCTGGAAAAGTATGGGCAAGCGGCAAGCACCAACACCACCGTGAGAAGTGAGAACTTGAGCTATGGTATGCAGTTGTGCGGAGCCACACCCTGCAGATCAGCACCACCGAAAGAGTGATGCAAAGTTTTTGAGGGGTTTAGAGACTGCCATGCAGAGTTCATGTGCCCTCTTTCGAATTCAAAATCTAAGAGTTCTTGCTACATGGCCATAAAATAGCATACCAACAAAAAATCCCAACATTCAAGTACACATACCCGAGACCAAGAACCTGAATTCGCACTGCATGAGAATAAAACGATCCACCAGATATCCCTGAATCTGTAATTGGACATGGATAGCAGTTGTTGAAAGCATTATGCATCTTACAGAAAAGGCAAAAAAAGCATATTGATAACGAGATCATTTCAATTTATTTTTCTTTATTCTATTTTTTCTTTTTCTTTGAAGAACAAATAATGTTACACAGCACAGAAAGAACCTTTCCACACAAATCGTTGGTATTTGGACATCAATTTACAACATGTACATGAGAATTAGAAGGGCAGAAGCCTGGCATTTACAACGGCAGTAATATATCTGCCAAGATTATCTCACTACTCGTATCAATCTGTCAGTAGCATTCCATTGTTGAAAAGGCAATTATTGCCACATTTATCAATTAGCTTCTAACCACCCCCATTAGGCCGATTTTTTCAGAACAAATTGAACTGTAAGGAATGGCAGCTTGAACCAAGCAGAACTTGAAAACAGGAAAACCGACATCAACCTGTCAGCAAAATAAAAAGAAAACTTCATCAGGATGGGGTATGAGCTAATTATAGCACAGCCCGTGCTGACAGCAGAAACAACTTTATCATTGAAGTTAAGTGCAAACAGTTTGAGAATCCAATCAAAACTAAATACAATGTAGATTGTGAATAACGTCAAAATATAATTCAGGGGAAACAAGAAACTGAGAAGCATGAAATTGTACACACACAATTAAGCAACCGCTTCCTAATTTTAGTGTTCATGTTAATTTTTCATGATATAGAAGAAAAACTTTTACATGAGTTCCAGATTCATACCTTCTTCGGAGAAAGAAAAAACACCTCCAAGCATGTCGTCGTTGTCACCATCTTCCTCGGATTTATCTACATCACAAGGACTGCTGTTGTTGTCCACAAAAGTAAGAACTTCAGTTGATTCTTGACATTCTTTCAAGTCTGAAGCTTTACAGTAACCCTCTTGGAAAAAATGCTCAAAATCTTGGGAATCGTTTGCTGGTCCCTCATCTATAATGTTCATACTCAAATCAGAACGATTGGAACTTATGTTTGAAGCTTCACTGGTGACACCACTTTCTGATGACTGAACTTCTTTTGCAATCAATCTTTCAGCAGTAAGTGGACCATTTGTTAAAGATGTTACATTGCTATTGATAAAATTACTGTTCTCGGCAGAAGTAGCACCTATTTGAGTTTGTTTGAATGAAATCGAACCACTATCTTTGTTAGTAGAGCTTTCATACAGAATAGGTGATGCCAACAAAGAAATCCCTCCTTCACCAGCATTAGAATTAACAGCTTGCATCATCGGGGGATAAAATTTTGTTGATGATCCTGGTGAACATGTAAAAAGAGTAAAACAAGTCATTATTTCTAAAATTCATAAAACATTGACTTTGAAAAGTGTCATACCGCCATCTGAATTTGGAACAGAACCAGGTGAGACAATCTCAGAGTGGGAAATAACAGCATCTTCAGACTCTTTGACTCCACGAGATCCAGAAGATAAGGTCGAGTATCTTACGCCACCTTGAGCCCTGCACAAAACAAAAGGTTGAGTCACATCTGAGATGAACATGGTTGACAAGAAAATTTTGGACATGTTATTTAGATGGATATTCTACACTATTCAGCCATTTCCTACTACAAAATGGATGAAAATCTTAGACGAGTAAAACAAACTCTGAACAAAATGGATGAAAATATTTTGCTAAATCTCCCATACATTAAGAAGCATAAATCATTTGTTGCGTGTCTACCTGTTTTTCAATTCTTTATTTGAAAAAAAAATTAACATTCTAAAGTGTTCTTCATTTAATGCTTCCATTCTTCTGAAGATTGCAAAAAAAAAAAAATGGCAACGAGCATTGCAGTGGATGTGAAAAATAGACAAAATTAAGAAGCACAAAATGGAATATCTGACAGGGATCCCAGCAGGAAATATGAGCTAAAGCAATAAGCCCTATAAGAGTGTCAGGAGTAAGAAAATTTTGCCTTCGCTCCATGAAATCAATATTCAGCAAAGAACAAGCCTTGCATCTTTTTTTGACTCTTGCACAATTAGCAAGCTCAATAAGATAGAATTTGCAAACAGCTTCGAACTTACCATTACTATAAAAGAAAAAGTTCTAGAAACAAGTGGGGTGTAAAGCACTCTTAAAATAAAACGAACAAAACACCTGAATATGGAAAAAATGAACAAAGGTAACCTCACTAACAATTATTACCCAGTTGCCATATCTACAATGCTGAAAAACTTGTGAATTACCGTTCACTCCATTCAGAGGTCCTGTGAAAATGGTCAAAAACAGGCAGTAGGTCCCTCCGCCTAATCTCAACCTCATGAACAGGAACCTTCTCCAGTTCAATCTCTTGACCAGTTTGATCTTCAATGATGTTCTCTTCATTAGGCCCCAGATGACTCATTGCATAGAAATACATCTGTGACAAAGGGAACAGAAAATAAGCAAAGTTGAAACATGATAAGCAGAAGCGCTGCATAATGATTTTCTGAAAAACACCTTAGATTTCTGCCAGAGTGGAATTCTCCAAGAGCTCATCTGCACCTCTGCATTGGAGAGATACAAATGAGATGGTTCATGGGACTTCACCAACTGTGAATGCCCAATACCATCATCTTCACCATCAGACATGTACATGACCGTCTCTTTAGTTTCTTGTCCCCTACGAGTGATTCCAGAAATGCATTCCTCTCTTTCTGGCCAATCTGCTCTTCGGCAAACATCCCACCATTGAACAGATTCAACATTAACTCGTAATTCCTCATCTTGCATCTGCACTGAAGATGCTGGCCCATTTCTTGAAGCAATGTCACTTGGCTCTCCCCCCACTGATGAAAAAAGTTTATATTGAACTACATGACCACAAGGAGTGTAAACCATTAGGTGATCCAAAGAGTTAACTTTTCTCAAGTGAGCAGGTTGCGAATCTTGGGGCACACAACTATGGAAAACAGCAGCTATGGCGCCAGATGGAATTGATGCCTTTCCTGATCCAGAAGATGCAGCATGGCTAACTGTGTTGAGCCATCCAGAGTTGTTATTTTTTATTCTGCTCACCACAGAAAGGGTAACAGGCGATGGCGGTGATGAAGAAAAAGAAAGCTGGTTTAACAGGAAAGATGGAGTGGACCACCATGGTAAGGATACAACAGGCAAAAGAGCTGGCCCATCAACATGGGAATTATGTATTTGAAGAACATTCTCACCGCCAAAAGGGGAAAGCACAAAAATATGGCAAGTTCCCCTGGACGAAACAATGGCAATCCACTGACTGTAATGACTAAAGCAAATGTCTTGTATAACCTGTATGATAAACGCAAAGGAATACATCTCCGTAAAAATAGAAGAAAAAAATAATGTTGGGGAGACGGAGGAAACAGAAACATACAGCTGGGGTAATGCCACGATGGAGCTTGTAAAGGTGCACATGAGAAGAGCTCCAATCAAAACTCTTAGCACCTGGTCCACTTTGAGAGCAGGATGGCATAATCCGAAAAATATTTATATTGTTCCCATGAATAGAGGCAGTGACCAGAAGTGTACCACTTGGATCAAAACATAGAGCAGAAATTGGACTAGTATGAGCTCTAAATTGTGATATCACAGCTCTGGAAACAAAATCTTTCACAACAACCTGCAATAGAACACTTGATTAAGAGAGAAAATATTTGAGTTACACTTGAATACTGACAGATGCTTTCCGTCACATGCCTCCAGTACTTAGTATGTCTAAAAATTACAAAGCCACACCTGTACAATAGAAATAAATGCAAAATAGAACTTAAGCCAATAATTTCATCGGAAGAATGAAACATATAAGCCAGGACATGAAAACTAGTTTTTAATTTCCAGTCACATGATAGCATAATATAATTGAAATTCCAGTTCTCAGCTTGTCAAAAACTAACCATTCCAGCAGTATCTGAATCTGTTGAATGTGTTGCACTGCGACCAACTTTCCAGCTTGAATTTGAAGATACGGGAGAACTAGAACCATCAGGCATAAGATCATGACAGTATCTAGACAGCGTCTTGTAGCCCATGTCTCCCAAATTTATTAAACCAGTAGCTAATTGCTTACTAGATTCCATGGCATACCGAGCTACCAGACTCCCACTGCCTGGTGAACTTGATGGACTGACACCCAGAGGAGGAGTAAGACTTTGTGGACTCAAGCGGCCTGTATTTAACACCAGCGGGTTGTCAGAAGCATAAGCCAACCACCTAGAACCCACAGCCATTGGACCGTATCCAATATTAACCCCACCCATTCCTTGACCTCCTAACTGAGGGACAGGATAAGTGAGAACACTGAATTTGTTCTCAAAAGTGAGAGCATCAAAGCAGTATATCTGCCAGCACAATGAGAAAAAAAGAAGACATTCAGAGAGTTTCAATCACTTAACTCCATTAATTAACCAAACCACAATAAATTTACATAATCTTCTATTAGGGGATGATAAAAGCTTCCACCAATGAATGTCTTCAATTAACTAGTAATGAAGATTATGAGATGATAAAAGCTCCCTCCAATAAATGTCTTCAAGTAACGAGTAATTGCAACCATCCCATATCATTACTCTCGGTTTTCAAACGAACTGGTGAAACTCCACAAAAACTAGCAGCATATACAAATACACTAGAAGTTACTGTGAAAAGCATCTTAGGTAAAACTAGTGCTTACTTGTGTTGCAAGACCCACAGCAACTACACGTGGACTGCATCTGACCATATACACAGTTGAACGGAATCTCAGAACATGAACGTAATTATGAGATCTCAGCGAGTAAAACCGAACAATAGTTGGAGAGATGGCAACATTTCCCGTGTGAGACTCATTAAAGCCATCTCTCCCACTGAGCACTAGGCCTGAGCTCTTTGATTCATCACATGCAACAACCAAGAGCAAAGGATGTGATGCTCTATACCCCTCTCCTTTGCAACCCTCAGACTTTGCAGGAAGGGGCTGCATCTGTAAAAATGTAACCGAATCATCATGTCTCGAGACAAGTTCAGTGACATTAGAGGCATCTTCAACATCAATGACTTGAAAGCCATTGGAGTACCCAACTAAGAGGATGTTCTTAAAAGAACCAGGTCCAAGCTCTAGTTTGTCAAATGAAGCCCAAAGCACCTGTTTCACCAAACCATGGAAACCAAGCCACTAAACATAAGCTTAACAATGGAAATGCAAAACACAGAAAACGTAACAAAAGGAAGTAAAACAAAATTGCAAGACAATAAACAGATTCTCATTGACATAGCAACTCTTTAAAATTGCTGGAACAATAGATTAGCATCATTACACGTCGAAAATACATTTAAAATATCACAACCTAGTGATATAGTCTTCTTTCTCTACCTCCCCACACAATTTTTAAACATCTACATTCTATAAGCAACCTGGTCATCAGAGCCCTCCCATTCAACCCCGTGTCGCTTAATTCCATGACAATTTACTGAGATCGCCAGCAAAGCTAACAAGCAAGCACCAGCAAATCCACTCGCCAATTGGTAAACAACGCGACCTATCGACTTTTCTAATAAAACCCGGCAATTACAGTAATGCCAAGCAAATTAAATCTATTGACCTCAAAAAATAATAAAAAATTCTTAAATTGCCCAAATAATTCATCAGTAAACCCTCAGGCTACTTCAAAAAAAAAAAAACAGTTAATTTTTTTTCAAATAAATAAATTATAGTGTCTGTTTGGTTAATAGCTGAAAACCTATGCTACAATCATTATTTATTCAACTTTTTTTTAGCAACGAACAAACACTAACATTAAAAAATAATCAAAAAAACATAAATCATCATAAAATACTAATTCACCTCGTTAAATAAAATAAACTAAAAATCCAAGAAAAAAAAACAAGGAAGGAACTGAACCTGGTCTTTGCGGTCCTGGTGGTCACCGGCGATAGAAGCAGCAACAGAAGCGCTGGCAGACCGGACACCGGAAGAAGCGGTTTTAATGCAAGAAGAAATGAACTTCAAAGAATTAGGAATAAACCGATTGTTTTTATTGTTATTATTGTTGCTGCTATTATTTTCTCCTTTGTTGCTATTATTCTTCATAATAATCAACAGATACAAAAAATTACTAACTCCGAAAGTCACCGGCTACAGGCGATCGATCATAGAAGGTGAAATTGAGTTTAATTATTTTCCGGTGACGAGAAATTGAGAGAGATAGGCTGTGTTTGGTGGATTTTTTTTTTTTTATGAATTTTGACTTTAGAGAGAGAAAGACAGATATAGCGAGAGGGAGAGGGAGAGGGACGGTTTTTTGAGTTCTTTGCTTTGGCTTCGCTTTTGCTATTTTCCTTTTTTTTTTTTTACTTGTTCTTGATGGAGATGGAAATGTCCGCGCGTGCGTGAAAGCTCTGTTTGTGAGCGCGTGTGGTTGTTTTTTATATTTTTTTTGGAAGTGATAGTTAATTTGAAGTGGAAATAATGCTTTGGGAAATTTGAACGGTGTCCTCGGAGTTCAACGAAATTACAAAATAGAATATTTTTTCCTCACTTTTTTTGGCTTAAAAAATTGATAATCAATTTGGATATAAGTAATATGCTATTTTAACGTGAGGGGGTGTGAAAAATTATATTGGAATATTGAGAGATTAATATATCTAAAATTTTGAAAATTATTTATATTATCCATATAATCCAATTTTAAATAATAAATATATAGAATAATTAATTCGATAAGTCATTACATTTTCTTTCTTTCTTGTAAAGGATAAGCACATTTAATCCCCACAATTCCTTTCTTGTGGGACTTAAACTTCTTCCTCGACTATGTGTATGGTGCTTGGAAGATGAAGGATTTTGCAATTAATTTTGATTTTTTTTCCTTTATATTGACTGACATGGACAACTTATAACATAATGGTAATGGTATATCATAATTAATTTCACCTCAAATGATTTTATTAAGCTAATGGGAGCTAGAATTATGATACATGGTGCTGAAAAGGAAAAAAAAGATGTGCAAAATAGTTCATGAAGAAATCACAACCAATCATTGGTGGGATCCATTTAATTGGCTGATCAAATCAATACCCTATCTTTCTTTTTTTTGTTTTTTATTCCAATACTTTTATCCTTAATTAATCATATCCATTTTTTTAGGGATAATCATTTTCGGTTCGGTTTGGTTTTTTTGGACAAAAACCGGTTCAAACCGGTTGGCTCGGTTTTTTCCAGTTTTTTCCGGTTTGGGTTCGGTTTGGTTCGGTTTTTTGGTTTCAGACTTATAAAACCAAAACCGAACCAGTCGGTTTTTTCAAAATTTTAATCTGTTTTTTTTTCACGGTTCGGTTTTTTCAAAAATTTTTCTGTTTTTCTCGGTTTAATTGGTTTTTTGGTTTTTTTACCCACCCCTACATTCCCTTTTCATTTCTTTGTTTGAATGCATATAATAAAATCACTAAAATAATTAAGTAATGAAGAGTGGATATTAAAAAATTGAAAA
>Ga0307517_10014684_pt1 | contig 10491 bp, 7 predicted proteins | sample 23_EM_MG_FD_194515 | JGI IMG/M metagenome (GOLD analysis project Ga0307517, IMG submission 194515) | Populus trichocarpa ectomycorrhiza microbial communities from riparian zone in the Pacific Northwest, United States - 23_EM | ecosystem: Host-associated > Plants > Roots > Unclassified | place...
GCCACCACATAACTAAACATTGCTTAGGGATCACAACCAACCTAGAATTTTGAAAACTCCAACTCAACCTCTTAAAAATATAATATACTCTCTCTCTCTCTTATAATATCTTATTTTCTATTTAATCCTTGTATATAATTTAACTTTTCGAGTTTTTTTTATAATAATATTATTAATATTTAGTTAGTATCATTAAAATAAATGATAAACTGATTAAAGAAAACTTACAGTGTAAAAAAAAAATACTTTCCAAGTTTATTGATTTTTTTTTGCACCCCTCTCTGCCCACCATTATGAAAATATCCTAGCCATCAAAACCATTTCATTTTGGTGTTTTCCAAGTTCATTAGCTAGGTTCGTTGACCCCAATTATCCTTCCAAGGGCACGAGTCCAAGCCACTACATTTTTTTTTTCTTGGGAGCGGGATGGTAGAAATGATTAGATATAGTTCTAATGTTTGCAAGCGAAGCCACGGAACATTTCTTTGTTCCTAAGATAACATTCAAAGAACCTAAGAAAGGAGCAAACATTAATGAATTGGATATAAAAAATAAAATAAAAGGCATTTTAAGCTATCTAAAGATTTCTCAACTAATTAATCATGTTACCCATCTTCGGATAAAATTTGTGTAGTAGCTTTAGCCCCACAAAATGCATCATGACCCGGATCTATTGGGCATGCTTTTGAGCTTTCTGCATGAAAGAAGAAGGGAATGCTTTAATTCCAAAACTTCTGCACGCATAATTAAGCTCAATCAAGGGGGATTAAGCAATAATTAAGACCATGTTTATCCCCCATACAACAGTACTGCCTCCTGCTGGCCGCATGTATGAAGGAGTTGTAGAAAAAAGGGCTTTATAAGTGGCTAATAGCCTAATACAACATATATATTCTTTGTATCGTGCCTTTATTTCTTACATGCACTGAATTTGAGTATTTCTTTTTCAACTCACCAATGATGATGGCCATGGTGGTTGCCATGGCGCTACAAGATTGTGGATTAAAGAACTATATACGTACGCTTTTCTTGATACGTATTTTATGTTTGACAATGGCTATATAATTACAATGAAAGAGGGCGATACTATATTAATTCATACACCAAGATATTGTAGTACAGATTTAGATTTGATGAAGAGAATAAGAATATCTTCTAGTTGTTCGTAGCGGTGGCTTCTCTAAATTTTTTACTTTGAAGGATGCGGAGAAGGAATACCTTCTCTAATCATATGCGCAGAAAGTGTCCCTCATGGAATATTTTGCCAGATTTTGACATGTCGAAAATGACAATATCAAATAAAGTTGAACTATTGTTAATTATGGGGTATTTCAAACATATCAAGATGCCCCCTCGAAGGTCGTCGTCCCAAGCAAGGTTTTAATTCAAATCATAAGAGGAGCCATTGTGCTAATTAATTTCTTGATTGATTGTGTGATCCAGAATAATCATGGTGGGTTAATCTTGATTGAGAAATGGGTATTTAATTGATAGTCTAATGAGTGTGAGTGATATTGTCGGGCCGGTTTTACACATATCCAAAAGAATAATAGTCAAAGGTTTTTTTTTTTTACCAACACCTGTTTTAAACTGGTCAATATAAATGGGAAAAAGTCTAATTCAATGTTTAACTATCTTTATGAGTCCAACGTTTATTTTTTTCCAAAAAAAAACAGTCAATTCAACAAGTTCCTTTTTAAAAGGGATTGATGTTGAAACTTTCATGAATGACCTAAATTAATAACTTTTTTTATATTTTATGATTGATATTGAATTAAACTAAAAACGTAAATTGCATATATACTGTAATTAAATTTATAAACACTTATGACAATTAAAAATAAATTTACGAGAAATTACACACAAAAAATAACCTTTCATTTGAAATAATATGATAAGAATGATGTCGTTCTTCCATTAAATATAAATTAACCTCTTATAACCAATAAATTATTTAGAGACAAATAAATAATGAACATTCCTTACATGACCTAACATTGCATATGTAGATTGAATATTGGGCAGATATAATTAAGGTAACCCAGGTTTTAAACATTGAAGAGTTGTAAAGAAATTCTTGTGATACCTTCAAGGGACTAAGGATTAAAACTTATATATAGACGACATGATTATTAAGAAGTGATTAGATATTCAAATTCTGACTTTATTGGCTGTCTTGACTTAATAAAATCGACATCATGATATGTTTTTTTAATTAGCTAGAGTAGCCATTTCTTATAGAAGTACAAACAATCTTTGGTTGCTACTTCCACAACTGAAGTAGAGTATCATATATCATGTTTTGCAATGACATCACAAGTTATTTCGTTGAGGAGTTTTATTTCAGAACTTAAAGTTGTTTATGAAATTTCCTTGAGGATTTATAACAATAAATCCACTAGCTATTCGTCTAAGAACAATAAAAGAGAAAGTCATAGTAAGCTCATCAATATTAAGTATCTAGCTATTTGAGAAGATATCAAATCAAACAAAGTGATTGTTGAGCATATCAGTAGTAGATTCATGATTATTGATCCATTATCATCTATTGTTTATAAGGGAAATGTTGAGCATATGAGACTTAATTCTATTATATAGTTTTTTTATGTGATTGAGATACTCTTTTGCGTTTTCATTGCATTTTATTGATTTAAAAGACTTCATTAATTTCATATTTGTGTTCTCTTATGTGGTTGTATACATGAAGTTAATTTAGATAATAACAATACATATTTGAATTTTGTTTGGTGAACATGAATGAACATTTAGAAGTGATATGTACCAGTTCTCCTTAAAAAAAAAGAAAGTTGCTTTGTAATTCGTGAAAGATAATTAATAATTGCTCTAAAGAATTTATTGGCATGATTCATGCAATTTAAAGTCTTTCAATATTAGGTATATATTAAACGTTGGAAGGGCCAAGTAAGAAAATATTAGTTATGTTTTAATTTTTAAATTAAAATGTTATTTGATGGGCCATTGCCCATTTAATAGTTAAATAATTAAATTCTCCATGTCAATTATTTTTTCTTTTGAGATTGCATGGTGATAGCAAGATGTAGTTATAATCCCTTTATTTATGGGGAAAAAAAGGCTTCAAAGTGAGAAATTTCACAGAAAAACAAGAGTCTCTTGTCTAACAAAAAAACCCTGTGATTTCTCCATTAATTATGTAGATTATATAAGATATTGGATAGACTAGATAAATAATTATCAATTACTTTTTCATATTTTAGGATTTGTATTGTCGTACAATGGAGGTAGATGTTTTTGGAACTTCCACTTTTAGTTTATGATAATTAATATTGCTAACAATATATTTAACCATATTAATTGTAAATTAATCTAAACAAATAATAAATCATCGATCATGTCATTAATTATTATTACCAAACCTAAGTTAATATTCGTATCATGTCAATTGCCATCGTCAACATAACAAAATTGTCGCCCTACTAGTTCATTTCTTTACTAAGAATTTACAGACTGTATATCAATTTCGATGAAATCATTCACCAATCATGGAAAATTCAGCCATAAATGAATAATTTCCAACTTCTATTGGTCTTTTGGGTAATAAATCAACCCACTGTTTTAATCAGGCCCCCAAGCAAAATAGCCCAACAACGCGAAGCTCCAAGCTTTGGGACTGCTTGCTTGTATGAGCCCCATTCCATTCCATTTATTACAGAACACAACACCACGCTGACTCTGCAAACACGTACTACGAAAGACACACTCACCATGCAACTGCAAGCTTGTACATCCCACTTACCAAACATGTGTCACCCCATTATACCACGTGTCCTTTCCCCCATCTCCAAAAATATAACGCTCGTTCTGTGCTCTCCGTTTTTGCATGCCATCTCCATCTCTGCAATAATCTACAAGCTGATCTTTAGCTAGTCCCAGCAGCCTCTCCATGGCTGACTTTCGCCAACAACAGCAACAGCTGAGACCTGGTGGTCAAGGCACAGCGGGCATATTCCTCCCTGGAAAGGGTGCTTCAACTTCCCAGGTTTTAGCTGTTGTGACCTTGTTGCCTGTTGGTGGCACCCTTCTCTTCCTTGCAGGTCTCACTCTTGTAGGGACACTTATTGGGCTAGCTGTGGCAACGCCACTTTTTGTTATTTTTAGCCCAGCTTTGGTCCCTGCAGCTCTTGTCATAGGGCTGGGCGTGCTTGGATTCTTAACGTCTGGTGCTTTTGGGGTCACCGCACTCTCATCGCTCTCATGGATGGCCAGCTATATTCGAAGCTTGATCAGAGGTCCCTTGCCACAGAAATTGGATCAAGCGAAACGGAGGACACGGGAAACGGCAGGACAAGTGGGCCAGAAAGCTAGGGAGACGGGCCAGATTGTTCAGAGCAAGGCCCGAGAGGTGACAAAGGGTGGTCGAGAGGGTGGGAAGAGATAAAAAGGGTTTTCAAGATTGTGACATGATTGATATATTGGGCTTTGAGGCCTACTGAAGCTTATTTCTTTATAAATAATTCAAAAGAATCTGTTAGATATTAAAAAAACAATACTGCAGAAAACTAGTCCAAGTAAAATGAGCATTAATACCTTGAGAAAGTGATGTTGGATAAGTTTTTTTTTTTTTTTGTTAGAAAGCAAAATGTTAAACCAGAAATAAGTAACAAAATGTGTAATTAATTGCTAAAGTTATTTATCTCATTAGTAAATGAAGACATGGTGGTCAAGTCTTAGAGACAACAAGTTTTCTCTATTCTCCATTCTTACATCATGAAGAAGGATTTAGTATATTTTCCCAAGCAGTTGTATGTCTTGCTCCTTTCGAGTTCTAGTAATAACTTTTCTACGAATGTAATAAGAAAGGACTATCCTTCAAGGTTGGTTTTTCTTTTTCTTTTTTCTTTTTTTCCATTCAATTATATATAAAAAAAGATTTAATTCTCTAAATATGAAGTGTCTTAAATGATCTTTTGCATCTTATCATTGGTGGCAAAAAGCATAGTTAATAAAGATGACTTAACAAATTGATCCGAAATTTAATTTGAGTTGAGTGTTTTTTTACAAGAAATATTTAAAAGTTGACTTGGTATAATTAATTGACGAAGCTCAAAAGAAGCTAGCTTTCACGGGCTAATAGGCCTGTTGAGCCAGACCATGACTCAATGTTGGCTGGAAGTATTTGCCGCCGGCCACCTCCTTTTTGCTGTCGTCGTATGGTTGCGCAATGATTACCGAACCACTAAACTCTAAATAATGCTGTGTGTATTTCCTATAGTGCCTTGTTTGGTGAAATGTCCTTTCAATTATCACACACAATTTTCAACAGAGCTTGACTTTCTTTTCTTCTTTTTTTCACCTCCGACAAAGTGGATATTATTGTAATTTTCAACTCCGAAATAGAAGGTTTTTGCTCAGGATCCATCATGCAAAGAAGTTGATTCTTCAAGATAAAACAATTTCTTGGAGCTTGACGGATCATGAACACTCATCTGGGATTATCATGTCTTGTGTGAGACAGCAACCAGAAACTTCTCACAATTGTACTGCTACACATCATCGTTTACTTCAAAGGGTAGGTCGAAGACGTCGCTTGATGGCAAAAGGTCATGCTTAATTTTACTGTTGACCAGCCAAATAGTTCACCTGCGGAATGATACAAATACTGTAACTTCTTGCTGAAAGCGACAACTTGTAGCTTAATCCCTTCGAATAACAAGTATGAACGATGACCTAACCACGAAAAAGTCTTCATAAAAATGCTTATGCTTGTAAGTACAACACATGGAAAGGAATGAAGTCACCAACAATTTCAATTACTAATAATTAACATATAATCCACTAATGTGGTTCCATATACATGGAGACAAAGCATGCTAGCCAGAATTGGTAAACTTTCGAATTCTGCTTAGGTCATACAGGAGGAGAAATGAGCCAAGTCAATGACTTTTGAGTTTCAACTTTGTTGCGTTCAAAAATGGCATATTTGTTGGTAAGGTGATGAGCTGATGATCCCTTATCAGGAGGCCACCAGAAATATAATAAAGGGGTGCAAGATATATGTTTATTATGTGATCCTGCTATTCATTTTCTGTCATGAAGATGGCTGCCCAAAACAACCGCCAATTCCATCTCCACCACCTTTATTTCTTAGCAATTATCCTTACTCATGTTCTCTCCTCCAATGTCTTCATCGAGTCAAGCAGCACCATGTACCCCTTTAGTTGCTCTGACCAGGTTCAGAATTGTGATTCCTATCTATATCACATCTCCGAAGGCCTTTCCATTGAGCAAATAGCTTCTTTCTACTCAGTGAAATCATCCAATGTTGAGCCCATTACTCATGGCCTCAAACAAGACTATCTTGTATCAGTTCCATGCACTTGCAAGGATGTGAATGGCACTCAAGGCTACTTCTACGATACCTTCTATAGTGTACAATCTGGTGACATATTTACCAATGTTACATGGGTTCTCTATAGTGGGCAAGCTTGGGAGGTTCCAGGAGTGGAACGGCTATTTATTGCTGGAGATATGATTAGTGTGCATCTTGTATGTGGATGCTTAGAAGTAGAGGCTAAAGAGATTGTGACATATACAGTTCAGGAAAATGATACCCTAACAGGGATTGCAGAACTTTTATCTGCAGAACTGACTGGGATTGAGAATCTAAATGAAAGATTTACTCGAAATCCAAACTTGATTGATGTCGGATGGGTTTTATTCGTTCCCAGAGAGAAGAATGGAATTCAAGCACCAAAACAAGGTCAGCAATTAACCCTTCAAATTCTTCTTGCAGAATCTAAATGTTCTAGTTGTATGGAAAAAATAATCTTTAAATGATAGGTAACTTCTTGGCTTCTTCTTGTTCAAACCAGGAAAGCAACACAATTTGGCAATAATCCTTGGTACACTGTCAGCTGTGACTTTATTTTCAGTTTGTTCATTGCTGTTGTTCCTCCACAGAAGAAACAGAAACCATAAAAACAGAAAAGAAGACCCAGAAGTTGTCAACAAAGCCCAAAGTCCCACGAGGACTTCCTTAAGGACTCACTTTCGTGAAAAGTACATAGAAGGTCAGTCTCCTAACGTGACTCTGAAGCAACTACAGAGCAATCTGGCTTCAAGACAAATCTATAAAAAAATAACTGAATTTGAGGAAGTATCTTATAGAAATTAACTCAATTAGTCGAAAGGTGTAACTTTCCATTGCGATTGCTCATGTGAAACTAAATTTCTTGGTGTAGATGCAACCTTTGAATCCGAAAGACCAATTGTATATAGTTTGAAGGAGATAGATGAGGCCACAAGTCAATTCGACGAAAGCAGGAAAATTGGAGCGGGAGGATATGGGATTGTGTACATTGGTACTCTGAAAGAAAGGGTATGATATGATTTCCCCTACATGTTGATAGTTTGAACAAATTTAAATCAAGTAACAAAACCTTGTTGCTAAATCGAAGTACAGGAAGTTGCAATTAAGAAAATGAAGTCTTCCAGATCAAAGGAATTCTACTCAGAGCTAAAAGTGTTGTGCAAGATACATCATATTAATGTGGTAAGGATTTCTTTTCCAGAAAAAGGGTACAGAACACTCTAAAAAACAAAGGATTATGTGATAGTTTTAATGAACAAAATGTTATTCCTTAGGTGGAGCTGCTGGGATATGCAACAGGGGATAATCACCTCTATTTAGTATACGAGTATATTCAGAATGGATCACTCAATGATCACCTTCATGACCCTTTGCTAAAAGGTATTAGTGTGATAAACGCTTTAACAGTAAGCTCATGAGAACCGATTAGAGAGTGAAGCTGTCTTTAGAAAGAATGGTAAAGCTAAAATCATGCAGCATATTGCTTCTACAAGGTTCTGACACTAAATGGTATCAGGTCACTCGCCCCTTTCATGGCTTGCAAGAGCACAAATAGCACTAGACGCTGCACGAGGAATTGAATATATTCATGATCACACAAAAGCGCGATATGTTCACCGTGATATAAAGACAAGTAACATTCTACTTGATAAGGGACTCGGAGCAAAGGTACTTGCTACCATTTTCATTTTGAGGGTGTGAATATATGTTTGTCGTTAATTGGTTCTGTTACATAATTGCTTCGCTCGTTGTTAGGCATATGTTGTTAGAATCTATGAGAATTTGCCTCTGAAGATAGCTGTTAGACTTAGTCTTTGAATTTATTTTCTCGTAACAGAGTCTATTGCATGTTTTGCTATTATTCTGCTATTAGTAGTAGTAATCCAATAATCTCTCATGTTTGTTGAGAATTTATAGCATTTTTGAATTTAGTTGTAAGCCTTTAAATAGGTATTCTTAATTTATAATATGATTATCCTTCAGCTTCAACTTTCTCTCTTTTAGAATTCTCTGCATTTGTTATTCATTTAAACTGCAGATTTCAATAGTATTCATTTAACTGCAGATTTCAACATATGTATGCAGTTGCATAAAACCGTTCCTAGCTTCACCTTACTGTACTAGCTAATGCTCTTACCACAGGTTGCAGATTTTGGACTGGCAAGATTGGTAGAAAGATCAAATGAAGAAGATGCAGTAGCAACACGGCTGGTAGGCACGCCAGGTTACATTGCACCTGAGTAAGTCCTGAGCTCATAACTCCTTAGATTTGTGCCTCATTCTTGTTCACTGCATTCCAACACTTAAAAAAACAAAAGATGCTTTTTTCCATTGTATGGTTGTTAACTGTAATGTTCCAATCTGATTATTTTCTGCTAGATCTGTTCGTGAACTACAGATGACATCAAAAACTGATGTGTTTTCTTTCGGAGTGGTCCTGGCAGAGCTAATAACTGGTCAGCGAGCGCTCGCACGCGACAACGGGCAACCGAACAAGATGAAAGTACTGGTAGCAGTTGTAAGTTCAGATTTGAATAACATAGTTGTTGTGTGGTCTACTAGTTCCCACTGACTGCTTAGATTACAAATCCTTATTTAACTAGAAAACTCACCACATCAATCTCCAGTCATTACTATCTGTAGCCTAGTGCATCCAGATCAATTTTTTTATATCCAATTCATAAATATTTTACAGACAAGTTTATCCCCAATGAGCTGTCTTGCCTTCTTTTGGTTTTTTGTTTTTATCTGTTTTATGTTACATTAAGTCAGGTCTCTTATCTTTTAATCAATCCCCTGATTGTATCCAAGCTATGTAACAAATTCTGAGGCGGCAAGGTTCAATACAATGGAGTGTATGAATAATGTGATCGAAACTCAAGGAGTGTTCGATGTCTGAACATTTGCATGTAGAGGCGTACAACTGTACAAGCCTTTTTTCTTCTGCATATTCTCATGTTGTTCAGCTTATTCCTCCCCAACAACATCCCAAAACCCCCTCTTCAATCTCATATTTACTTGACATTTCATGGATGAGCCATCTAACCCTTTTTGTTTTAATATCTTCTGTTAAATTGGATCAGATGACAGCAATATTCCGAGATCAAGACCCGGAGACAGCTTTGGAGGCTAATATAGATGAAAACATGAAAGGAAGCTACCCAATGGATGAAGTTTACAAGGTCAGTGTAATTGCAAGATTATCAATCCACTTTACATTTTATGTTCACATTGAAGCCAAGAGGTCAGACAAGTAACAACCAGAAATTCTAGAGAAAGATCAAAGATGGACCAAAACTCAAAAAGGCAACTCTGTGCTTGAACCTAGCCCTAGGCAGAAACAGAGCAAAATACATTCTTCGAAGCTAAATGATCTCATCTATTACCGAATGGAAGGGCATAGGCATCCCCTCTCTACAAAATCCATGCATATACAGTCAATTGTGCGAGCATTGCTGACAAGTCCACATGGCCAATCCGATTGCATTAAGCTTCATGTCTTACAATATCTATATGTGTATCACACCTCCTCTTACCCTCATATTGCAGATGGCAGAACTATCTACACATTGTATGAATGAAGACCCGACAAATCGACCGGAGATGCGAGAAATTGTCCAGAAACTTTGTAAAATCTTGATGTCCTCAATTGAGTGGGAAGCTTCACTTGGAGGAAGCAGTCAAGTTTTCACCAGGTTATTCGATGGAAGATGAATCAGTTTCTTCATGGAGATGGTTGACAAGTTCCTCACTTCAAAATTCATAGTAACAATCAAAGCACAAGCTGCAATTATTGTAATCAAAACATGCTCGTTCTATAACTAGGATTCAAATATACGTGCATCATATATACGAGGAGTCAGGCGGCATTCCTTCAATCGATTACACTAAATTTTATTGGTCTTCAACCTTCTATTCTGAAATAAGTATCGATGAGGTGTTAAAATTAGGAGGATTAACAGGATTTGGTTTTTTGGTGGTTAAATTATAAATTGTTTAAGTGTTTATAAATAGTTTTTTTTTTTAATATTAAAGTAAATTTTCTTTATGAATGATTTTGAATACCTATAAAAAAATCTATTTTAGAATGTTTGAGAACTGTCTAATGGTAAAATTAGCAATTTAGTGGAGAAAATTAGTGA
>Ga0307517_10014685_pt1 | contig 10491 bp, 4 predicted proteins | sample 23_EM_MG_FD_194515 | JGI IMG/M metagenome (GOLD analysis project Ga0307517, IMG submission 194515) | Populus trichocarpa ectomycorrhiza microbial communities from riparian zone in the Pacific Northwest, United States - 23_EM | ecosystem: Host-associated > Plants > Roots > Unclassified | place...
ATATATATATATATATATATATATATATATATATATATATATATATATAAAATTTATTATACTTTCTCTGTATATTATTTATGTGATACTTCTCTCTATATATCTGTCTGTTTTGCTACCTCTCTTTCCCACTCTGTCATCACCACCGTTATCTCTCCATCTCTCAATCACAGCCATTGCGCCATAACTTATTTAGTCCCTTCACAGTTCATCTTTCTGCTCTATTCATTGATATAACTTTCTCTCTCTGTTGTTGAAGAAAGCTGTATTCTTTTTTGTTTTCTTTATTAATCCATAATAGCTATGTTTGATCAATAAAGAAACTCGTAATCTTCTGTGCAGAGAGCCAAGTGTTTCTTTCTTTATTAAACAGAATCAGACTTGACAATTCTTGGGTATATGTTCTTTGTTTGTTTGTTATCTTTAATGTCCGTCTGTCTCTTGTTTTGCTCTGCATTTTTCTGTCCTTACAAAGAAAATCTGGATCTTTGATTTGTCTTAATGAGTTAATTCATGTTTTAGCGGGACAATTTGCTTAAGGGATACGTTCTTAAACTTGGGTTGTTGTTGTTTTTGGCTTCTAAAATGTGAAGATTGAGCTGTTGTTGTTTATGTGTGTCATGATTGATGAAACTGTGTTTCAAGATAAGTTCCTTTTCTTTTGAATTCTAAGGAGGGAAGTGATTCTTGAATTGTTAATATTAGCCCGTGCATGTTTGTTTAGAAAGGAATCACTTGAAGTAATTGGTTTCATAAGAAGATTTTGTCTAGAGGCTTCATTTACGAGAGGGTTGAGGAAAGGATCACCCCGGCCCTATTAGTTTTCTTGGGATTAGCTTTGTTATTGGGGTGGAAGAATCATCAATTCCTTTGATGCTAGAAGTTTTGTGGTTACCAAGGCATGGAAACTTAAATTTCTTCCAAGGTGGTATCGGTTTTGTTTCTTGTTTGCTACCTTCCTTCTTATCCTCTTTGTTCTTTTCCTATCACCCGGTGGTGACAAAGTGGGTCTGTAATCTGAAAAAGGCCTGAGAAATTTTGTATTTTTGTGGCTGCACCTAGAGAAGTTTTTGTTTGCAGTTAGAAAACCATGTGCAGCTGTTTTTTTTAGTAACAACTATTGATTTGTTACTAAAGTTATCCTTGAAGAAGGTTGGCGTTTCGTGCAAGTATTCGTCTATTGAATCTTTGTGTCATCTCATGGCTATATTTCCATTTGTGTGTTGTCGAGATGATAATCCTTCAATTCTCCAAGATAATTAAAGCTAGTTAAAAATCTCAGACTGTCCTCGAGTAAAACTTTAATGACTATTCAATAGAGGTAGTTGATCTTCTTGAGAAAAGACAGTTTTCATCGAGGGTTTAATTCTTAGATGTTAGGGCGTCTCTTATTCAAGGTGAGAAAGGAAGGTGGTTGGATGGCTGATAATCAAGTTGATTTGATGTTAGCTTTTGTGAAATTTAGTTAGGTGACCTTATGGTGGCCTAATTCTCACCTACAGGAACTGTACGTGCAGATCTTATCCAGGCTTGCAATCTATAAAATCGGTGTCTTCCTTCTTTCCTCATAGGCCTTTAAAAGGATTAGAACACCCCACCCACTTAGCTAAAACTCTGACATATTGTTTTAGGTAATTTACTCCTAAGGCTTGGGTTTCTTTGATCTTATGTTTCTAATGACTTTGCAGAAGTACTCATTTTAGTTTAGAGTATATTTATGTTTGATCCATTTTATGCTACTTGCCATTCATAAATTCAGTTTATTTAATGCTAAAAAAAGCATATTTGGTAGCAGAGATAAATTTAAGTAATTTTGATCCAATGATTTATGCCTAATCCTGTTTCTTTGGCATAATTTCAGATCTGAGGCAGCAAAAAAGCCCGACGTGAACAGACGCTATGGCCACAGAGCAGTACTTGGAAGAAACCGTGGCTCAGAATGACTATAACAGAGAATATAAGCCATCATTGCTGAAGTGGAAACCTATTCCTAAGACAGCCATAGATTCTGACGAGAGCCCCTCCAATGGTTTTGATTGCAATATTTGCCTAGATTCCGTGCAGGATCCAGTGGTCACACTTTGTGGTCACCTCTACTGCTGGCCCTGCATATACAAATGGCTTCACTCCCAGAGCATCTCTGCTGAAAACCAAGATCAGCAGCCACAACAGCAATGTCCTGTTTGCAAAGCCGAAGTTTCCCAATCCACAATAGTTCCTCTCTTTGGCAGGGGCCAAACCACAAAACCCTCCATGAGAAAAGCCCCAAATGTCGGTATAATCATTCCACATAGACCTCCTGGTCTTGCCTGTGGGTTTGACTCGCCGAGAACACCTATCGCCACAGGTAGTCCACGCCCAGTTCAGCAAATTCATCATCGACATAATTATCCACATCAGTCACAACTCCACTATTCCCAGCCAGGGAGCTACTCTGCTTCCCCTATGCATAGCCCAAGGGGCACTACAATAAACATGGCTGATCCAGTGGTTGGGATGTTTGGCGAAATGATATACGCAAGGGTTTTTGGTAACTCGATAACCAACATGCCGAGTTACCCAAATTCGTATCATCTCGCAGGAAGTGCTAGCCCAAGAGTGAGAAGGCATGTAATGCAAGCTGATAGGTCTCTCAGCAGAATCTGCTTCTTCCTCTTTTGCTGTGTATTTTTATGTTTTCTCTCGTTCTGACCAAAGATTTACGTTGTTCTGATCTCGAATACCTCTAAAACTTTACGAGTAAACAGCTGGATGTGCTAGAAATGGAGACATGCTGCATATCCCGTGCTGCCTTATATGTAACTATGAGTCCTTTATCCTTAGCTTTATCATGTAACTTGATGAAAAATCTTGTTCCTTCTGTTTTGGCCAGATGATCAAAGATTTGGATTCTCGCTCTTACTTTCCTCTTTTGTGAGAGATGGTGTTTTCTTTTCCCTTTAAAAGCTCTGAATTAAGGATGAGTTTTTTGAAGTTAGAAATTCAGAAAAGAAATCTTAGTGATGAAGTGTCGAGGGAGTAAAACATTTTTTATGGGGTAAAATGTTAAGAGAGTTTGAATTTAGTTGGAAAAAATAATTATGAGGATTATTAATAGATATTATGATAAATATTAAATAATTTATATTTATGGGTCCAAAGGTAAGAAGTGGAGTGAAGAAAAATGAAAGTTTTCGTTTAACATTTAACCTCATTTATTGGATTAAAAATTATATATATTTTTTTATTATCTTACTTCATATAAAAAATATCTTTAAAACATATCCTCAAAGACCAAAAACAATAATATTTATAGGTTAGAGTCTCTTGAAAATCTTATTTCCTCCACTCAATGGAAAGGAATCGAATCTAAAATTCAGCTTCGAACGACGATAACGTGCTACCATCTTTTTGATAAGCAAGTAGCCTAATAATCTCAAGACTCTTTTGCTTTATAATTGTCACTCCAACATCTAGGTTTTTGACCCTCGATCGGCTCCACGTTATCATTTGGTTCGAGACTACGAAAGGTAAATTTCTTGTGAATCTGAGCTCATCCCACATGAGCAACTTGCGCCCCCACTAGGGAGTTCTTTTCCCTGCATGAAATCCTAGCAATGGAGGTTGGCTCGAAGAGAGAATGCAGGCAAGTTTATGGGATATGTTCTTATCTAGAACAAAATGAAGGTGGATATTCACTGGTAATGATCATTTGAGTAGTCACTTTCCATGTTAATTTGTAGTGGGGGTCGTGTCTCTTTAAATTAAGAAGCCGATGACTTCAATGAGTCCCAAAGTCTACTGGTGGTCCATAATAAAGACAAATTCAGCTCCTTGAAATGTCAAATCTAACCTTCTCTGTAGAGATGCGTATATGGTGTCTTGTTTGCATGCAAGGATAAGCTTTTTAAAACTTCAGAATTTGGCATGAGGGTTTTTTTTTTTAATATGGTCAATCACAAGGTAATATGTTTTCATTTTTATTTAAAAAACCTAGAAACTAGTGTGCAAATACAGACTCAAAACTAAAATTATTAAATATACGTAACCTCAAAACTAAAGTTATTAAATTTAAAATAATAAAAATATAACTCAACTAGTCAGATTTTAAATTTACTCTTTAAAGATCATTAATTTGAGTCTCATAAATCTCAGAATCACTGAAGGTTTATATTAACTTCAGGGTCTTGAGAGATTAGTCAAGGTGCGTATAAACTGACCCGAATATTCATGGTTATCAAATTTTTTTTATTAAATTTAGTAAGGAAATAACTTGACTCGAGACCCGATTCAGAGTTAAGTGAGATTCAAATTAGTTTAAAATGTTATTATTTTAAGAATTTTTAAAATAAAATATTAAAATAATATTATTTAAAAAAAAATACATATTTTTTTAAATCAAATTTATATCAGCCTAGAAATTAAGATTATCAAGTGCTCGATACAATTCACTTAAAGGCGTGATTTGGAAATGCAGCCTAAGCAATGTATTTTAAAAATTGATTTTGTTTTTTTGTTTCAAATCAAGTTTTTTTATTTTTTTTAAATTATTTTAATTTATTAATGTTAAAAATAAATATTACGAACAAAAATTAAATATACTAGTTAAAACATGGCTATGTCAAAATCCATTTTCTTAATATTAAAATCAAATATTATTGTCCTTTTCACTGTCTAATCAGGATTAACTTAATTATATCTTTGTTTTGGATTAAGAAAATTGTAAAAAGTTGGCTGTGGTGTCCACAGGTGGTGGAATCAGTGAAGAAAAGTCCAAGAAAATGGGTCAGTTCGGACTTGTGAACCTGTTAGTCGATCATGTTTGACTCCTATGGCTTCAGGCGTCGGAAGGAGCTTAAAGGGGTCACCGCCACCATTGAAAATGGGTTACTTCTCCCCTTAATAAACTCCAATTTTTGCAGCCAGCTTTGAATGGAGTTTGTGTCTCCTTATAGCCAAAATTGCTCACATCCACCTTAATTTAAAAAGAGTTTAGGAGATTAGGACCATTACTTTCATTGTAAATTGTAGCATGAAAAGTATTTGAGTGTTTGGAAATGCAGAGAAACTCGTATTTTTAAAAAATTTAATTTTTTAAATGAAAAATTAAATGTTTTTTTTATATGTTTTAAATCTTTTCTGATCTTAAAAATAATTTTTTAAAATAAAAAAAATATTATTTTGATATGTTTCGACATAAAAAGCATTTTGAAAAACATCCGCAACCACACTAAAAAAACCCATATTTTAAAACAAAAAATCAATTGAAAGTGGTTCAATTCTGCAAACTAGATTATAAGGATATCACCTTATTTTCCTTTTATGGATTTAAACCCAACAATTTCACTGAAATAGAAGTACTAATTATGTTGTAAATTACATTATGTTGTCAAGAAAGTCTTTAATTTTTGCCATTTTCACCTCTTCACTAAAAGCTTGGCCACCTCAACTCTTCTACTTGGAGTCACTTTCTAGATATTAATCCTGAATATATATGACGAGAAAGTGCTGGAAGTGTTTGAATCAGAGGGTTGGTGTACCCAAAAACTTAATAGAGGATTAAAATGAATAAAATTAGAAACTAAAGAGACCATGTAAGTGCAATTTACCCTCATGAAAATTGTTCACAAAATTTTTAATGACCTAATTTTAAGCGAGGCTGAGTAATTTCAACATGAGACATCTCCATTAACCTTTGAAATAACCATAGTTATTAAATTTAGCCAAGTCAATTTATTGACTTGAATCTAGTTTAAATTAAGTTTTTTTAAAATATTATTTTAAAAATTGATTCAATTAAATTTAAATAACTCCATCAAAATCATGTGAAACTTAAACAATTAACTCTAATATTTGTTTTGTTTTTATTTAAGACAACATTATTTTAAAAATATTATTTAAAAAGATTTCGTTGGAGTTATTAAAAAAATTAAAAAAGATATTATTTTAAATACATTACAAGACACTAGCAAACTCTTGAACGGATCCTTAGTCCAAATCATACCTAGGGCCACGATAACTATAGATTTAACCAAGGACAGCTAAGCTTTTATTTTTATAATTCAATCTATTTCTTAAAATGTTTTCTAAACTTAAAAAATATATTATTTTAATTAAAAATATTTTTTATAACACATCTGTTACTATCAAAAATGCATTTAATATATAAATACACACTAACTTTTTGTCATTTCAGTCATGGCTAAGCAATCAGCTCAGCCTCCCATCACTGTATGATTTGACGTGCGAAGAGATGACCATTAATTTCCCTTATAAAAAATAAAGTTCGAGGAAGATATGGTATCCTCTCATTTTCTATCTCCAACCAGAGCCATGCTGACCTGGTCATCGTCAGCATGAACCTTCATCAAGCTTTAAGACCCGTTCAAAAGCGTTCCCATTGGTCTCTGTTGCTGTGGAGAAAGTTCCATTGCAATTTCAAATCTGTAATACGCAAGCAGAATATTAAGGATCTTTATTTTGTTGTCGAAAGCATTACATATCGGTTCAGCAGAACACATCACATGTTGAAATAATGCGTAATATGTAGAAATAATTCCTTTGGTAAGGTATATATTCATTAAGAAATTATTTAAAAAAAAAACAAATTCCATCTCTCACATTTGTCGGTGGCTTGTGGTGGACATGTCATTACTGTTTCAGCGATCTTTCGGTGTTTATTTTAATATATCTTAGACATTTCAAATGTTTCGGAAGATTAATCTATAAATTTAATTTATTTTTAAAAATAATATGATTATTTGTGTTGAATTATGAGATGATTTTTTAGATTTTATGTTGATGCATGAGTTATATTTGAATTTATTTTGATTTATTTGGATTAACATAAAATTTAATCAAAGTGGGTGAAATTAATAAAATTTGTGGAGATGTTTTGGCATTATTTGGTTTTGAGTTAATGAATAATAATCTGTTTTTAATTGATATATTGGTTAAAATAGTATTGATAAAAACATTTTATTTGTGTCTTGCCAAATATATATTTCATTATTTTTTAATAATTTTTTAATTTTTGGAAGATGATTTTGTAATTAATTTTGAATTCCCTACCTTTTCTTCTATCCTCACGTATTTAATATTTGAAATTATAACCTATACGCGAGATTTTTTTTGTTATTAAACGAATCATTTTTCATTCATAAAAAATAACAAAAAATATTTCTTTCAAAAATACAATTTTATTTTAAATAACATATGGCTAAAATTTATAATATTATTTGAGCATCTTTTTCAAAAGAAAATTTAAAATATTTTTGTGTGTTTTAAGAAAAAATATTGCATAGATTTTACAACAAGTTTGTAAAATTCCAAAGGATTTTGACTTACATTTGAAAAACACCAAAACAATTTTTTTTTTAATATATGAAATTATGAACTTATAAGTAAAATATATTATTAATATTAAATAAAAAGATAATTTATTTTTATTTTTATACTGACATTAGAACAATTAGATTTTTAACCTGATAATATAAAGATCCCCTTATTGAAGATGATTTTTTTAAAAAAAATTTAAACATACCAATAATTAAAAAATACAATATTTATATCAGACAAATAAACAATTCAAATTATCTCAAGTAAAGTATATTTACACAATAATTTCATTACCTGAATTCTAAAACTAATTAAAGTTTTTAATAACTAAAATATATTCTAAAACTAATTAGAGTTTTTAATAACTAGAATATTAGCTAACTACTTAAATTTTTTTACTACTAAAAAAAATATATTTTATGTCCCTTCTATTTATATCATTTCTAATTATCTCGATCCAAGATAATAATTGTCCCGACGAGAAACATTTGTTACAACTATGTTTTAAAAATAAAGAAAAACTTGCACAAATTGCCAGACTGACAATACCTTCATTGTGGAGACGATGAGCCAGCACGAATTGAGAGAGTGCAGAGGGTGTTCTTCTTATACCCTACTTTACATTAATGCATGTGGACTTCTGCTTGATAAAACAAATTCCAAATTGGTTGACCTAATTCTGGAAATCAGCAAGAAGAGAAGGAAAAAAATGCCTAAGTTGCGTAAGGTCCTAACCTCTGTAAATTAAAAAAAGGTTCCTAATCTACGCAGGGAAGGCCAAGTCAGTTTATTGCACATGTTTGATTTTTTTCCTTTACACAACGTGCTGGTGAAAGAAAGCCTCTTCGTTTCTCCTTACAGCAAAGTAAAGAAAGGAATTGTAAATGGAGGCACGCAAACCAGGACGGGAGAGAAAGAGAGATAGAGAGTTTTCATCTGCCATAACTCTCCGTTAGTCAAGATCATGAACTGGTTGTATTATTGGATTCAGAACGAATAGACTTTCAATGAAAGATCTCATAGAATTTCTGATGCTTGTGCTAAAATCAAATGGTTTTGTATATAAAATAAATTGCAAACCTCACCTTCATATTATCGTGGTGATCTCAATTTTTAACCCAAATTATTATTATTTTTTATTAATTCTACCATCATACTATTTTGATTTCTCAATCAAAACTTTTGTTAGAATTACTTAATGAAAAATATTAAATTTCTGATAAAATATTTTTTTATAAAAATAGATATTATAATTTGGTTAAGGAAAAAAAGAAAAGCTTTTGCAAACTACATAAGCTTTGAAAACTTAGGTAAATACATTTGTTTTACATTCTTAATTTGCATCAACAAGGAGAACACGTTTTTTGTGAAAATTTGATGGAATGAAAATAGAATTTGATATATATTTTACCCAATCGAACACCTAATAGTGTTTTATGGATATAATGGTAGAATAATAATATAATAACATCATACGCACAAAACATTTTACCTGACTTGTATAAATTTTGTAACATATATATTTTTATATAGTCAAATTCAAATAATATCTAATAAAAAGTTCAACCTGTGAATCCCTTGAATTTAATTGACTAGAAATTGCATGCTCATCAAAAGATTAATATGAGTAATTTTTGGTAATTTTTAGGTTTTTTTTTAAATATTGTCATTCAATATTTAATTTATTAAAAATTAATTTTTGTGTTTTTTTTTTATTTTTTTTATTTTACCTTACAACTTTGAATTATGTAATAATAAAGCTCTAGTTTGTATTTTATGAGATTATTCTAATATTACAATTAGATCAGAAATTTAGCATATTAACTCGAATAAAATCGGGTTGTAAATTTGGTGAACTTGCCTACACATGCTGTACATTTATAGGATTAGTCCAAATGCATCTTGATCCCAGCAGAACTTTGGATGTGATATAAAATCTTTAGCAAACATATGTTCATCGATTTTTTGGCTGGATCAGTCAATTCGGTTTAGTTTAAGAACACTACTATCCTGACTCTTGTACCTCCGAGGACGTGGGATCAGCAATATATGGTTATAGTCCTTTTAATAACCAAAAGCTTATATCTCTGCTTGACAACAAATTTAAATGCATATATAGATTGCAACCATGAGAGATGGACAAAAGCTTCTAGTGCAATACCATAACAACTTCATAAATTTCTATCAAGAAATTATTACAATACAAGAAAATTTATTACCACAAGTCCGTGATATATATTACAAGTGCTCATGTCCATTACACTTGTGCACTCTTTGAGCAAACATATGCATAGAGGATATAAACTTAAATGGAAAATGCTGAAAGATAACCATATGCATCGGCAACGCCACTCCTTCCATGAATATTAAGATAATTTTTGACTCCTTGAACAGATGAGGTTCTCATTTACCAATCTACAGAATGAGACGACAGTGTTAGGAATCATTAATAATCATAATTGGTTCGTTCAGGAGTAGGATTTGTATTGTAATTATGGAGCTTTACCTTGTGGCCTAACCGAAACAATTTCATGCTGCCCACGCATCATGCTTCAAGAAAGAGAGTCCCTAATCTGCTTCAACTCAGACACAACATTGCTCATATCCATCCTCTCTGGTGGCAACTCGGCAGAACAAGAAATTCCCATCTTCAGAATTGAAACCAGACATTCCAGGATTTTACTACTCTCAATATGGTTCATCCTATTTCTATGAGAGGAGGATTGAGCACTACTTTCCTCGTATTCTCTGAAAAGCATTGGATCCACAACTTCTGTAACACGTCCAGGCAGTGCTTTTTCAACGTAATTGTGAAGGTTCAGTCCGTCTTGAAACATGTCGTCTGTAGGTCTTTTGCCTGTAAACATCTCCAACAACAAGATGCCAAAGCTGTACACATCCCCATAAGTAGACACATCGCTTCCAATACCATACTCTGCAATTCAAGAAATTCACTTTATAAAAATTTAATAGCTTCATTTCTTAATGTATGATATGTAAGGAAATAAAATGCGCAAATACTTTCAAAAGGGTTGATGTTTCCTTTGAAAACAAAGAAAATAAAGCTGAATTGTGATCATGTTGATGTCTGACCATATGGAAACTTAGCTTTGTTTGTTTGAAAGCTTTCAGAGAATTTAACTGGCTTAGAACCGGATGACAAACTAAAAAATT
>Ga0307517_10014686_pt1 | contig 10490 bp, 8 predicted proteins | sample 23_EM_MG_FD_194515 | JGI IMG/M metagenome (GOLD analysis project Ga0307517, IMG submission 194515) | Populus trichocarpa ectomycorrhiza microbial communities from riparian zone in the Pacific Northwest, United States - 23_EM | ecosystem: Host-associated > Plants > Roots > Unclassified | place...
GCTGAATCACCAATTATTGCTGATTCTTATCGTGACTTATTCCCAGGAAAAGAGTACTGTACCGAAATTTGTAATAAAATAATACTATTAGATGAAGTTCCTGGGATAAAATCCGACCCCGTGCCCCGAAGCTCTACTGCCCTCGCCTGGAGAGAGTGTGTGGGAAAAGTCTTCGGGCCAGTGCCGCTGCAATATGGCTATCTGTTACTCCTCGGGAACCAGTATTGTATGAAACTCCGTATACATGTATAATTGATTAATGGGATAGCGTTGGTGGGAAATACTGACCATCCGGGCTTTTAAAACCAAGATATTTCATGTTCACGACTTGACGGCCAGTCTCGGTAAAGTCCGGGGTGTCATCAATATGTTCAACGCTCACTTTTTTTACCTATCAAGGCATTGGCGAGACAGATTTTCGTGAACCGGGTTCAAAGCAAGAAATATTATAATTTTAACTAATTTTTGGTGACTCTAAACAAATGTTGGTGAATGCAGTAATTACAACGAAGTCGAGCACAACATCACCAATGACCTAATTTGGTAGGAGCAGTCTCGAGTACCAAATGACGCACTTGAACGGTGTTTCTGGTTCGTTAGGTCGATTGTGGTATTTCAAATGTGCAACTATGATTGGTGTGAGTTCCGCTTGAGTGCGGCGAGGAACCCTCAAGTACGGCACTGTCAGACTCACGTCGACCACACTCATACTCAACTCACACCGTCACATTCACACTCAAGCGCGTAAAATCGCCATTCTTGTCATTGTCGCCCCCTCACACTCACACTTGGTTGGTCATACTCACACTCAATCGACCATACTCACACTCGGTACACTCAGGCACTTGGTTAGTTGTGAGATATAAAAATAAATTGTAACTTCGGTTGGAACTCGTCTCTCAATAAAATGGAGAATGACATTTTAAAACAATAGAAATCCATAAGGAATCTATAAGTAGCGTTGAAACTATCAAATATATAATCCGAGGAGTGATGGTCAATATTACCGTTAAAACTACTACTATTGTTCAAGTTGTTGGCATGGTTGGCTGTTGCAAAGGTTTCCAACCCGGAACTCATAAATGGTCGCATGTCGGCGGAGCCCATGACACGATATAACAGTAAATGACGATAGGATCAGACGGCACTATAGACCAAACCACTGGATCTGAATAATGTAGTTGACGGGAACTCAAATGATACAGAGAGAATAAAATGCATAAGCTTTGATGTCTGATTTTACCGCCCGCGGGGCGCCAGAATCGACGCTGACACATGCTGTTGTCGGTTACTCATATTAAGGGGCAGCTTATGTCTACCTACATATATGTACATGATGACAATATAGCGAGAGATGCAAACCAACTATCGGAGCCCATGACACGATATAACAGTAAACGACAGAGGGCACTATCGGATCACATGACACGATATGGTGGTAACATCGGACCCACAACACGATATAGGGAATAGCACCATCGGATCACATGACACGATATAGGAAGGGAGGGAGACAATACAGAAGTGACATCGTACATACAATAAGGATTCTAATGTCCAGAAGGGTCGTGGAATCGAGAAACAGGAATACACTACACGATATAACAATACATGAGGCCGACAGAGCAGTACATTATCGACGATATAGCAAAAGGAACAAGAGCACTATCGGAGTACCATCGTATCACATGACACGATATGGCACTCGACGACGACGATATCGTGCAAGGGAAAGCAGCACTGTCGGATCACATGACACGATACGGCAGTGACATCGGACCCACAACGACGATATAGGAAAGCAGTGCAGAGCACTATCGGAGCACATGACACGATATAGAGGGAACATGTGACGATATAGGTGAGAGATGAGAGAAGAACAGAGATAAAACAACCGTAAAGTCTCGATTCTACCGCCCCCGACGTGTCTATAATCGAGAAACATGAGGAAAACCGTCGATTTTAGTGACCCGGGGTCGGTACAATCGTGCACGTGCACCGTATCGTGGCTTGGCAGGTACCCGATATTGGACCATCGTCGACGGTTAAGATTATTAGGTCGGTGCTTCGCTGAGTAGTCGGCGGTTTGCTGAAGCGATCGGCGCTTATTCGCAAGTTCTCGCAGTCGTGAAATATGCTGAAAACGCGAATTCTGGGGCCAGAGCTGAGCCATGCTCATCAACTACCCTAACTTCAATCCTAGTTCATTTTCCTAAGTCCCAACATCAGCCCGTATCTCAACTATCCCACCACTAAACGCTTGCTTTTTTCATCAATACTTGTATATATTATATATCTATACATTTGTCTAATATAAACGATACTCGGACACATAAACCACCTTTGTAATGCCTCCCGCTAGCCGACCAAAGTCTCCTTCCTATCTCTATATCTTCCGTCGGTCAACTCCCCCCACCTCCTCTCGCATTTCCCCATTGTTTTTCGATCCGTCGACTCCACGGTGCGTCCTCCTGCCAATCCAAGCCCACTCCGCCGTCCTTTGCCTGCCCTACCTCGTTCCTTTGCCACCTCCCTTCGCAGCTCCCGATGAAATCCATCGGCGCCGCTAACGGAGGTGGGTCTGGTTAGGGTCTCGTTGTTGTTGCACACCGTGTCGCCATTCAACACGGAGGCAGATCTTCATTGTGTGCGGAACCGATCGCCGTGCCTTTTATCTTACGCTGCCGCAGGGAATTCGAACGAAGGAGGGGTTGTCAACTCCACCATTCTCAAGTCTGCAAACCTCCCGCCAACTCGTTGATCGTTCCGATGTGGCCATCGCCGCCATTCAAGACACCGCCCACACTTGCAAGCTCAAAAAAGGCAAGCAGGGTTGCCGGCGGTGTGTTCGACCAATCGCACCGTCGTAATTTTGGATGCACAGCGTAGGTGGGTGCGGATGTCATAAGCGAGGGTGGATCTGGGCGGCGAAACGACACCTTTCGCCGGCTTGTGTGGTTGTCGTGGGGGAAATGGGCTGTGGGCGGCAACACGACATCTCTCGCCGGCTTTCGAAAGCGTCTGTGCTCATAAATAAATGAGTTCGCGTGTTGCGAATTAGAAATCGCAGATGGTATCGTCATTTCGACACCTTCCCCGACGCACCTGACGGGTCTCCCTCATCACGGGTCTCCCCTACTATTCTCGTTCCCTCCCACATCCCTCCCACTCCTTCAAAACGTAGCCCACATCCTCGATGAGGGGAGGGGCTCAAAATCCGGCAGGGTTCGTGTAAATCCGCAAAAAATCACGTATATTGCTGAAAAAACATATCAGAAAGGTTGAAAAATCATTAATATCACACTTACTGACTTTTTTTCGATGTTCTACAGCCCGGGATGGGCAAACGAGAGGTGAGGGGAGGTAGTGGTAGTGGTTCGAGATAGAAATCAACACGCGTCAATGTCGTTGATCAATTCCGGCACTGTCCGAGCCATGCCGAGCCAAACTCGGATTTTCGGAATTCCCGTTTTTCAACCTTACCAGAAGTATTATACCTTGTCAGAAAGCGTTTGAATTCGCATTTCCGAATCTGAAATCAGCTAAGAAATTGACCCACTTCTCGTAATGTTATGACGTGTTTTCTATTTTTCTGCCTCCCAATTTTCAAGTTCTCAATTTCTTAACGTTTCGGGAAATTTTATATACCCAGAAAAATCCCTGAGTGAGGAGAGCACGAATATAAAATTCGATTTTCAAAAAGAGAATTCGTTGTCAAGTTATTTGAGAAATAGTCATCTGTAAAATAGCTTATACTAAGGCAAATTTCTTGTTGCTTATTTCGAACCATTTCATAACATATTATATACTCAGAGAAAGCCCTGAGCGAGGGGAAAACAAATATACAGTCCGATTTTCAAACAAAAATTTCGTTGTCGACTTATGGGAGAAATAGTCATTTCTGATGTTGCCTATAGGGTAATTTTATGTGGCTCATTTCGAAGCATTTCACAACATATTATATACTGAGGGAAAGCCCTGAGAGAGCCGAGAATGAATCTGAAGTCAGATTTGCAAAAAAAACAAATTCCCTGCGTCAAAATGCCGTGAATACCATTTCCTTCCTCCTTTGAGTAGAAAATATGTAAATTCTCTTCTATAAAATCCAATTCGCGACAGATTAGCCTACTATAAATTTATTGGGATCATAATAAAATTATAAATATACGGATCCAAGACGCCCATCCATTTTTTTACACAGGAGAATTCACATACGTATTTCCTACTCAAATGAAGAAGGAAACGCTATTCATGGAATTTTGAAACAGGGAAATTTCTTTTTGAAAATCTGACTGTAGATTCATTCTTGCCTCGCTCGGTGCTTTCTCTCAGTCCATAATATGTCCCAAAAATCTTATAAATTGCGAACTTGAAACGGTTCTATAGGGGGTTAGAAAAATAGAAAACAGTGAAAACGGTAACACCTCATAACTTTGTGCCAAGTGCTTCAATTTCTTAGCTTATTTCAAATTCGGAAATGCGTTTTCAAACGCTTTCTGGAAAGGTATAGCACTTGATGTATCACCCCAAATTGCGAAAGTCGAAATTCCGACTTTGCCTGGTTGAGCCGGGCCGGAATTCAGATCAACGACGTTACGTCGTTATCTCTTTCTCGAACCACCACCACCATTCACTCTCCGCACGTCTCGTTTTCCCGTCCCGCGGTCTCGGGACCTTAAACAAATGTTCGTAAGTGGTTTATTATTGATTTTATATCTTTTCTGACCTTTTTTTCACCGAATATAGGCTTTTTTTTTTTGCACAGACCGTTCTATTTTTCGAGCGCCCCCCCTCATCGAGGGACGTGGGCTAATCGTACGATTTCACGAGCACCCCTCCTCACCGAGAGATGTGGGCTACGTTTCGAAGGAGCGGGACAGATGTGGAAGGGCACAAGAACAATAGGGGAGACCCTGGAGGAGGGAGAGCGGTTAGGTGCGTCGCGGAAGGCGTCGAAATGACAACACCTTCCGCGATTTCTATTTCGCAACCCTCAAACTCATTTTTTGTGACTATAGGTATTTTCGAAAGCCGTCGAAACATATTGTTTCGACGCCCACATGCCCTCTCCCTCCCGACAACCACCCAAGCCGGCGAAACATGTCATTTTGCCGCCCACATCCATCCTTACTTACAACAACTGCTGCAATACCCGCACCTTACGCCATACCATCCAAATTGCGATTGTGCAATTAGTCGAACGCACCGCCGCCAACCCCGCTTGCCTTTGATGAGCTTGTGGGAGTTCGTGTCATCCTCGGCATGTGTATGCTGGGGAGATACGAGTTGGTGGGTGGTTTCCACATGTGTGAATGGAGGGGTTAACTCCCCTCCTTTTCTTGAAACCCCTGCAGTAGCGTAAAATGCCACACGGCCTAACACCCGGCTCCGTGTTGAACCCCAACATGGTGTGCAAAAACAACGACACCCGAACCGCACCCACCTCCATTAACAGCCCCGATGGATTTCATCGGAAGCTGCGAAGGGAGGTGGCAATGGAACGAGGTAGCGGAGTCAAAGGATGGCAGACCAGGATTCGATACATTTTCGCCGCATGCGAGGAGTCAGACTCCCACATGGTGCTTATTTCGAACGCGAGAGGGTTAGAACGTGCTGCTACTGCGGTAAATTCGTCCCCTGGGATGTCTGTTCAACCAGACATCCCGATTTTCGTTTGCCGTGTTTTCTACCTCCCCATAGGCCCAATTTTTACGTTCTCAATTTCTTGGTATTTGCGACGCCCCACCTCCTCGCTCATTTTACCGTTTCCTTTAGATCCGTTGACTCGACGGTGGGTCCTGGTATCGAAGTCTGCTCTGCCGCCTTACTTAATGTTAAAAATTATATATTAGTAATGCAATTATATTAACAGGGATGACACAGATAGAGGCGGAACCAGTGGCAGACAACACATTGCAGATAAAATTTCCTATGGCTAAAATGATCTAATACTCACACAATGGTATGGACAGACATAAAGCAGAGAGAGGTGGAGGCAGTGGCGGAGTCGGAGTCGGAAGCTGTGTCGGAGGCGGAATCAGAAGCGGTGGCAGTGGCGGAAGCAGTGGTGGCACAAAAACATTGTAGATGAGTTTCCTTACTGCTGAAATTTATCTAATAGTTACCCGGTTATATTAACATGGAGTAGGCAGATGGAGGCGGAAGTGGTGGTGGAGTCGGAAGCTGTGTCGGAGGTGGAATCGGAAGTGGTGGCAGAAGCATTGGCAGCACACAAAACATCGTAGATGAGTTTCCTTATTGCTGAAAATTATCTAATAGTCACCCGTTTATATTAACACAGAGAAATCAGATAGAGGCACGCCGGCTTTCCACTGAGTTCCCCGCCTAGCGGAGGTGGTGGTAGCGGAGGTAGTGAGAGCGGAGGCGGAGGCGGAGGCGGTGTGGCAAAAATGTGTTGATAATATTAACAATTATATAGGAGTCCCCCAATGTGTCTCTGCACCCTGAATGAATATCTCCGACAACTATTGGCACCATTTCCAAGAATTTCTGAGCCATTTGCGCCTCGGAGCGAACCTCCAAGCTCTCCGTTCTTCGGGTTTCTCATGTTATTAGTGTCTTTTTGCTTTCCCTTTATGTATTTCTTATTGTTCTTGCCTTCCCCTGTCGTGTTCCTTGGTTTCGGTACTTTATCTTACATATATGCATGTACGCTACACCTTTCTACAGTCAGAATACAGTTCCCCCTTCGTTTCCGACCTCGCTCGCACTCGGAAACTCGCATTTCTTTCCCTTTCATCCTGCGCACCTCGGCGCAACCTCCCCAACCTTTCTCTCCTGCTTAGAACCCGTCTCGCAGCCTTGGCGCCACGACATGCACCTGCGAGCGCCGTTGTTTTGTTTGTTTAGGACACGGCCAGCGCATCACCACATCCCCTTATCACCCACCTTCCATTAAATCTGTCCGTCCTGTTAACGGACATGACTCTCCTTTCCGTCTTGTTCTTGTCCCTACCATCCTTCCTCTCTTGATTTCTTTTTCTTCCGTAGAGCAATACGCCCCATGTCCTGCATTTGTCATTGCCCGTATTCTGCTCCTATCGGTCCAGTCGATGGCGAGTCCTGCTGCCCATCAAACACCATCCCGCCGTTATTTCACTTTGACACCTCGTTCCTTTGCCACCTCCTTTCGCAGCTTCCGATGAAATACATCGGTCCCACGAAAGGAGGTGGGTGCGGTTAGGGTCTTCCAAAATCGTCTCTGCCTTTTCCACAGCATGGGCCACGCCGCCATCGTATTTCTACGATAGCCTAGTCCAAACATAGGGGGAGAACTCGTATCGCGAGTCCTACGGTTTTCATGGTTCCGACGTGACCATCGCCGCCATTCGAGACACCACCCACACCCACAACCTCAACGAAGGCGAGCAGGGTTGGTAGCGGTACGTTTGACCAATTGCACCGTCACAATTTCGAACATACGCTGTAGGTGCGGATGTCGCGGCGGCTGTGTTAAGGCAGGGTGGATCTGGGCGGCGAAACCACATGTTTCGCCGGCTTTGGTCGTTGTCGGGAGGGAGAGGGGTTGTGGGCGTCGAAACCATATGTTTCGACGGCTTTCGGAAGTGCCTATACTCACAAAAAATGAGTTTGGCGGTTGTGAAATAGAAATTGGGGAAGGTGTCGTCATTTCGACACCCTCCCCGACGCACCTTGTGGGTCTCCCTCATCACGGGTCTCCCCTACTGTTCTCGTACCCTCCCACATCCGCCCCACTCCTTTGAAAGGTAGCCCACATCCCTCGATGAGGGTGGGGTCTCACAAACCGGCGTGGTTCCCGAAAATCTGCAAAAAATCATCTATATTGGTGAGAAAACACATCAGAAATGGTTAAAAATCATTAATAATACACTTACTAGGTTTTTTTTGAGGTTCCACAGCGCGGGATGGCCAAACGACAGGTTGGGGGAGGCAGTGGTGGTGGTTCGAGATAGAGATCAACACGCGTCAACGTCGTTGATCTCAATTCCGGCACTATCCGAACCGTGCCGGATTTTCACCATACGCAATATTGGACGGTACATAACGTATTATACCTTTCCAGAAAGCGTTTGAAAACGCATTTACGAATCTGAAATCAGCTAATAAATTGAACCACCTTTCGTAATGTTATGCCGTGTTTTCTAGTTTTCTACCTCCCCATAGGCCCAATTTTTAAGTGCTCGATTTCTAAGCTTTTCGGGACTTATTATATACCCAGTGAAAGCCCCAAGCGAGGAATAAACGAATCTGATGTCCAATTTCCAAACAACAATCCTGTTCTCAACATATTTGGGAAATGGCCTTTTCTGGTGTAGCTTATATAGGTCAAATTTTGCGTTGCTGATTTCGAAGCATTTCATGACGAATTTTATACTGGGAGGAAGCTACGAGCGAGGCGAGAATTAATCTGAAGTTAGATTTACAAAAAAAAAATTTCCTGCTTCGAAATACCGTGAATACCAATTTCTTCGAGCATGAAATGTGCGAATTCCCTTCTGTAAAATCCAATTCTCGACAGATTGACCCAGTCTAAATTTATGAGTCGTTCTGGTGCTAAAATCATCTACTAGCCACCCAATCATATTAAGAAGGAGTAGTACACAGGCCACGGCGAGGCAGAGTAGTAGGCGGAGGGTTATAAAACATTTAATTAAGAACCATTGAGCATTGGCTATTCCATTTCATTCTTTGGTTTATTAAGTCTTGCGAAATTCACAAAAGCTTTACAACAAATGTAGTACATTTCCCATAAAGTCAAATTCCTTTGCCTTACCTTTACTCGCTTTTCCCGTTCAATTTCTTCCGAGGTTTAGGTTGAGTGATGATGACCCAAGTTTTATCTTTCTTGCACATATTCAATGCATTGTGCTTTCTACCCATGTACCATCGGGCCATATGCCCTACCTCCTGCATTCTGTTCACGTCTTATCCATTGGTGGACAGTGGGACCTTGGCGGCGATTCAAAACCGCCGCCGCCGCCGCTGCTCTACCTCGTTCCTTTGCCACCTCCGTTCGTGGATTCGATGAAATACATCGTTTCCGCTAACCAGAGGTGGGTGCGGTTCGGGTCTCGTCGTCATTATTGTTATCACCCGGAACCCTCCTTCCTCCCCATCTCCAATTCGCGTCTCACCATATACCCCACCACCTCCGCCAGGTGCTGTCAAATTACCCCCGCCGCCGTTGTATTTGTGCGATACCACCATGTCCCAATTCCCTCACCTGCCTACCAAGCGGCTGCATAGAGTCCTTCCGATGTGGCCTTCCCCGCCTTTCAAGACACCACTCCCACTGGCAAGCTGAACGAAGGCAAGCGGGGTTGGCCGCGGTGCATTCGACCAACAGCACTGTCACAATTTCAAAAGTGCGCTGTAGGTGTGGGTGTCACGGTGGTTGTTGTAATGGGCGGTGGATTTGGGCGGCGAAACAATATGTTGTGTCGGCTTTCAAACGCGCCTGTACTCACAAAAATTGAGTGCGGGCATTGTGAAATAGAACTCGCGGAAGGTGTTGCTATTTCGACACCTTCCGCGACGCACCTCGTCGGTCAAGTGAGGGAGGATGAACGGCGGCGTCGGGTGGTATTCGCGACGCGCCACATCCTCGCGCATTTCGCCGTTTCCTTTAGATCCGGCGACTCAACGGTGGGTCCTGGTATCGAATTCCGCTCTGCCACCCTTTGACTGCGCTACCTTCTTCCATTGCCACCTCCCTTCACAGCATCCGATGAAATCCGTCGGGTGTGCTTTAGGAGGTGGGTGCGGTTAGGGTGTCATTGTCTTTGCACTCCATGTTGTGGTTCAACATGAAGGCGGGTGCTTGTCGTAGAGGCAACGGATGGTGGTGGTGTGGGGTTTTATGCTACCGCGGGGGTTTCGAGCAAAGGAGGAGTGTTAACTCCTCCATTTGCACCTCCGCAAACCACCCACTAGCTTGCATCTCCCGAGCGTATACACGCCGACGATGACACGAACTCCTGCAAGCCTATTCAAGGCAAGCGGGGTTCGTGACCGTGCGTTCGACGAATCACAGCGTCGCAATTTCGACGGTACGGCGTAAGGTGCGGGTGTCGTGGCAGATGTCATAAGTGAGGAAGGATGTGGGCGGCGAAACGACATGGTTCGCCGGCTTGGGTGGTTGTCGGGAAGGAGAGCGGATGTGAGCGCCGAAACCATATGTTTTGACGGCTTTCGAAAGCACCTATGGTTACAAAAAATGAGTTCGGCGGTTGTGAAATAGAAGTCGCGGAAGGTGTTGAAGTGACAACACCTTCCGCGACGCACCTGACGGGTCTCCCTCATCACGGGTCTCCCCTAGCGTTCTCGTACCCTCCCACATTCGCCGCAATCCTTCAAAACATAGCCCACATTCCTCGATGAGGGGAGAGGCTCAAAAACCAGCATGGTTGCCGAAAGTCCGCAAAAAATGACCTAAAAACATGTCAGAAATAGTTATAAATCAATGATAAATCACTTACTAACCTTTT
>Ga0307517_10014687_pt1 | contig 10489 bp, 6 predicted proteins | sample 23_EM_MG_FD_194515 | JGI IMG/M metagenome (GOLD analysis project Ga0307517, IMG submission 194515) | Populus trichocarpa ectomycorrhiza microbial communities from riparian zone in the Pacific Northwest, United States - 23_EM | ecosystem: Host-associated > Plants > Roots > Unclassified | place...
AACAAAACACATAGATGTTCAGTATCACTTTGTTCGTGAAGTGGTGGAAGATGGAAGTGTGGATTTTCAAAAGGTTCACACAAAGGAAAACCCAGCAGATGCTTTGACCAAACCAGTCAACACTGACAAGTACATATGATGCAGATCCTCTTATGGCCTAACAAAAATGTAAGCAACATGAAGATGAGAAGTATAGAAAGGATAAAAGAATCACAGATGAACAAGGGAAAAGACTTGATTAAATCATCAAAGTCTTCAAGTGAGAGAATGTGAAGCCAGCTGGGCATCAATTGATGCTGCCAAAGTTAACAATGTTGGGCACTAATTCAGTGCCACTTGCAGCACCAATTTGTGCCTCTTGTCTTTTGCATGGATGCTTGCCTATAAATAGGCAATGCATCCAAGCCTTAATTGCACCATAAGAGAGAAAGAAGAGGAGAGTAAAAGAGGGAAAGTAATCCCACAAAATTGTGAGGTATTTATGAGAGAGTAAGTGAGGTGTTTTCTCCTAGTAATAGATAGATTTCAGTTGCTCTCCTATTAGTAGAGAGAGGTTGTAATTCTCACATTACTTAGTAAAATCCTTCTATACTTGCCCGTGGACGTAGCTAAATTGGGTGAATCATGTAAATTCTTGTGTGTCTTATTTCTCATTTTATTCTATCCATTTCTTGTCAGGTTTGCATGTCAATATCCTAACAGTTATATATATATATATATATTGCATGCGTTAAAAATATTCGTGTCGTGATGGTTTTCAAGTTTATTTTCCTCCCATAATTTTGTATTACGTATAAATTAATATATAGTGTTAAGAGCTTCTTGAAGCTTTTACAAATTTATCATTACTTTTTGGAGAAAATATGCAGTAGCTAACTAAAAGTAGATGATGAATTTGTATGAAGCAAGCATGTGAACTCCAGCACATCTTGTCCTACACTTTCTGCTTTACCAACCAGCTTGTTTTGATTTTCCTAGGCTTTTAATTAACCAATTAGCCCTCGTGCTTGAGTCCATTTCCCCAGCAATTATAAAATAATTACTTGGTGAAATTTTCATTGTGGTGTGTTTCCATTTCTCTTTCTGAATGTTATGTATTATTACTTGGTGATATAAAGTATTAATACATGTTAGTCACATTAAATTCACTCATAGAGCTTGGAGTTGATGACATACATATAGTAATCATGAAGAACAAGTACTTACACCATACAGATAAATTTTTATAGGTGCCATATTGAAAGGATAGGCATTACGAACATTGATAAGAGAGATAGATATCCATTGATAAGACAAGTAGCTAGGCACTCGCATGTCATTGGGTGTTGTTATACTGATAAGGCTTGCATCCACAACTTCTAAAAATGTGCAAGTGGTTGTATAGCAAGCGTGTTAGGGGTTGTGTTATATCGAGCCCTTAGAACATGACGGGATAGTTTTGTTTTTTAGTTTGTACCCTGGACCTGGACTTACAAAGATTGTGCCTATAAAACTGGTTAGATTACGACCTACAAAGTCATCTGGTTTGCCTCTTTTGCCAATGCCCACTAAGTTTGACCTAGCAACTTTGCTTTCCCTTTTAGTAATTTTACTGAGACCCACAAAAAATGACCAAACAACAAGGTTATCTGATTTGTCATTAGAGAAGTCCACCTAGCTTGACCAATAATTTTGCTACTTAGTCTGGTATAGGTCGAGGCTCACCAAAGATAATCGAATAATAGGGCTATCTAGTTTGTCCTTTAGGATGAAGCCCATTAAAGTGACCAGATAGTTTATTATTCAATCTAGTGTTTTGGGTTGAGATCTAATACACCTTACCAAACAACAAGGTTGTTCAATTTATATATTGGGCTAAAGTGCCCAACATAATTACTCTTTGTTTTGACCAAACAACACTCCTTGATTATTTGATCTGACCAAACATCAAAGTTGATTGAATAACTTTTTGTTCAATCTTCTCTCTCTTTTTTATTTATTTAAGGCTAAGCCTTTTAGCCCATTAGTTGCCAATTGCCCATTTCAATCTTTGAAATTGCATGCAATTTTAAAAATCATGAATTTTTATTTTCAAGTTATACATACATAGAAGCATTTATTGTATTGTAAAAAAATCAAGTCAGGATAGTGGTGTGGAATACCTTGTAATTCCCTAGTTGTTTTTTTTTAGGGGGTCGTAGTAGAGAAACATGAAGGATTTTTCCTAGACCTTTCATACAAGTAGTTTTAACATTTGACCAAGAATGAAGAACATTTTTATGTGAGGAGGAGAATGTTTTGTGAATATGAAAATTGTAAGAATTGTGAAAATGTCAATAGAGAATCAATGGAGCAATTGACACGACGAATGTTTAGGAAGATCATTACAATGAGGCATAGAGATTTCATAAGAAATGTGGAGATTTTGTTTGGTGATGTGGAGATTTATATAGAGACTTTGTTAGATATATAGAGATAAGTAATACTATAGAGAATAACATATGAAAACTACATAGAGAGACAATATTGCTTTTATTAAACAATTTAATATTTTTACTTATAAATAAAGGTATAATTTCTAGAGATTATCTTATTTTAAGTAATGTATTATGGAATGCATCAGCCTTTTTCCTTTTCATATTTTCTTCTTGATGAACCGTTAGCGGTAGTTTTTTAGAAATCAATCTCTCTATCTTCCTTCTTGGAGTATAATAGTCCTTGGTATCATGACTATTATCATGATAAAAGAAACAAAATTTATTGGGATTATGTGTGTTTATGTTGCTCTTCATGGGAGGGGGATATTGAACAAATTATTTTTCCTTGATAACAACAAATACCTTAATGCATCTGGTGGTCAGAGGTGTGGTCATGAACTCATAGAATATTAGTTGACCATAAATGGATCTCTTTGTGTTTTTTTAGAATGTCCTATGGCAACTAGAAGACAGATAGTGTTTGAGGGATTATGTTCTCTATTACTAAAACTGAGTGTGTCCTTGTCTGGGTAAGCTCGTTTCTTCTACTCGAATGTGATTTTTCATCGCTTGTTTAGTTGGAAAGAGTGTATAGTTGTTCTCATAAAGAATAGTTATATACCCTATAATTAGAGCTTCAGTGGCAATGAGTTCAAGTAGACTTTTTATATTGAGCATTTCTTCGTAAAAATTAAAGATATGCTCTGTTACTCTTATTTTCTCATTAAGTGATAATGAAAGAAATTAGTTGTACTCTTTTTAGCTAGTATATTTATGCTAGATCATGAGATGAGTTTGGCATAAAGATTGTCAAAGTTAATGATATAGTTAGGTTTTAAGTTATGGTAGTATGCCCTAGCATATCTACAAAATATTATTAAAAGGATTTTGCACAAAGCATAACTATCTTACGTTACAAGCTCCAAGCTACTTCTTATGTATTATATGTGTTATTTTGTGTCTGTAAGTCCATCAAGTTGTCTAAGTTGGCTTTCATGGATATGTAATCTTTAAGGATATGGGTGTGTAACATTCAATAGCAAAGTGGAGAATCTTTCACTCGGTGATGGCGATATTCATTCTCAGAAGTTTATATCGTTATTGATCTCTTCTCGTGTTAGGGTTTTTTTAACAAGAAGTATGTGAATAAGTTGGCTTTCATGGATATGTAATCTTTAAGGATATGGGTGTGTAACATTCAATAGCAAAGTGGAGAATCTTTCACTCGGTGATGGCGATATTCATTCTTAGAAGCTTATATCGTTATTGATCTCTTCTCGTGTTAGGGTTTTTTAAACAAGAAGTATGTGAATGAGAATCGAAGGGAGATCCATTATAGTGGTCACTCTTATAGCTAGAACTTACTAAGCCTCTTTAACACCTATAATGTCTAGCTTGAGAATGTTCTTCATGGTTAGAGTGACTCATTTAGAGGGTTGAAGTATGATTGTTCTCGTGCCTACCTTATTATGCATTGTTATATCATATTCCTTCAAGGATTTAGAGTTATCTGCGTGTACTCGGTTGTGTGTGTAGAAGAGCTAGTTGCTATGTCACCCTTTAAGAGAGTGGTAAAGTTTGAAGGTGTTCTTATGTAACTAGAAAAACTTTAATGAACACTTTTATTTGATGAGCAATTTGTTAAAGATTTGGATGAGCTAGTGTACTTGTTGTGAGGAAGTTGGTTTCTCTTCCATTTCTTGGTGTTTTTACATCATCAACCATGAAAAGAACTTTTAGGTAATGTGTGAAACTATAATAAACTAACTTTTGTTTAGTTTTCCACAGATGGTGCCCCTAGTAAAGTTGTAAACACTTCAAATTTGTTTTGGTCTTTCTATGGATGCTACGCTGGGCTTTGGTGAAATTTTTATTGAGTAGATTGTTTTGGGCCATAAACTTCTATAAAACAAGTTTCTTATTAGGACAGAGGATCATTTGATGCTTAAGTTAGTAAATCACAAAAGAAAAATAATAAGATGTGTAATGTTGTGATTGTCATGTGGTTTTCATGTCTTATGTATTATTACCTAATGCACTGATATATTTATACAACTCGATCATATAAAATCACCTTAGGGAGCATGGAGTTGTAAGCATGCATAAGAGTGACCATGAAAAACAATTACCTATATCATATATGTAAAGTTTTGTAGGCACCACGACCAATAATGAGAAAGATAGATGTTCATTAGCAAGACATATAAGCACCCACATGTGGTTTTACGACGCCATACTAATAAGGCATGTGCCTATAACTTTTATAATTGTGCATATGGTTGCGTAGCGAGTGTGTTATGAGATGTGTTACACCGAAGCCCTTGGAACTTTATCGGATAACTTTTTTTTTATCTAATTAATCCCTTGGTTCAAGGCCACCAACCTTGATTAGATAGCTTTGTTGCCCTGTCTAGTTTTTTGGTTGGGGCCCACTAAAAATGACATAAAAACAAGGTTGTTCAGTTTGTCCTTTAGGCCAAACCCCACCAAGCTTGACCGAACAACTTTATTGCTCGATCAAGTGTTGGGTCAAAGCCCACTAAAGATGACGAGACAACAAGGTTGTCCAATCTATCTTTTAGGTCGAAGCCCATTAAAACGACCATACAATAAGACTATTAGATTTTTTGTTGGGCTAAAAATCCCAACACACTTGCTGTCTAGGTTAATAAGGCATCAAGATTGACCAGATAGCTTGTTATCCAGTCTTCATCTTTTTTTTTTAAGATGAGTTGATAAGGGAATTTTTAGCATGTATATTTTTCACTATTCATGCTTTATTTTGAAATATTTTGGAGGTGGTGAACAAGTTAATTAGAATTTTGGATCCCTTTTTGAACTATTGATCTCGTGGGAAATTAATGTGTTTTCAGATACTATATTATTGAGTAGGTAGAATTCCGCAGTAAAACCGAACATTGATTGATTTTGGGCTACAAAGGAAGCTATACAACTCAATTCGTCACCATTTTCAAATATCTGAGATGAAGATCTACAAAACTTATGAAGGGCATAGAACTCAGTTTTGCTGTTTTGAAGCCCAAATAGCAAGTCGAAAAACAGGGATTGAATTAAACCCGAACTTCCTGCACTCTAAATACTGTCTCAGGTTATGGCCCATATCTCAAGTCTCAGAGGTCCAAAAATTACAAGATCGGTGTCGTTGGAAAGAAGATTCAATTTTATACAATTTCTCCAGAAAAAAAAAAAGAGATCTTTGAATTCAAATTTTTCCTACCTCAAATCTGGCCCGCAATATCCGGATAGGAAACAAATCAAAACAGAGAAGGAAACTTTCTTCATTCAGCGAGGGGTACAAAAGGTAGAATATAAAAGACATGAGGAGGGGTTAGCTAGGGTGACGCAGAGATATAGAGAAGCCATATAATACACTAAAAAGAAAAGAGGATGTAGCACAAAAGGGGACAAAAAAACAGGGGGATGAAAATCAGAAAAGATTGGAGGACACCTATCTATTCTACTGCCATTCTTTGCTTTTGAGTGATGTTCATCATATCAAGTTTGTTTCTCTTTAATTTAATTATGGAGTAGACTTTTATTCTGAGAATTTTTTATGTAACCTTACTATGAATATGTGAACAATTTCTTTGATTGAATTATGACATTAGTTGTTGAGTATTTCATTCTATGTTTAATGCTTGTGTATGTTTGGCCAACATCTGCATGATTTGGAATTCAATTTGAGACTGAGAAGTGATAATTATTTTAGCTATTGTTTGAAATACCTTAAGAAATCTATAGGATAGAGATATCCTAGGAACTTTTGTCATCATTAAAGGTTTTACAGTACTTAAGAAATTTTGACAAGTTCAGAAATTTCATAGAGTATATTAAGTTTGCTCGTCGAAATAATTCATTGATACTCGAGAGAGATTAGTGTTTGAATTAGAAAAAACTGATTATCAACGCTAGGAGTAATTAATTCAATTAAGAAAGTTCACATAGGAATAGTTATGGTAAGTCACAAATCCTAGAATCAGTAGAATTGAATTCAATAATATTTAATCAGTTGGTTGTTTGTTTTTAATCATTAATTTTTGTTTCGTAAACTATCTCATTTGATTCCTCAAATAGATCATAATTTAAAAGAATTTGGTAATTAGTAGTAATTTTTACAAATTCTCGTGGGACAATACTCTACTCATCATTTTATTATTTGTTATGATTCGTGCACTTGCGAAATAAACCAACATGGGTCCTTTTATCCTATTGGTCATATTAATAAGACTTGTTAACACTGTAAAAACCATTACCATAAAACAAATATATTGATTAAAATACCAATTAATGTCAAATATAAAATTTATATTCTTATAAATCCACCATCTTTGTCTTTAATTGTAATAACCATCTCACCATGTTCATTTGAGTTTGCCTAGGATCATAAACTATGAACAACGTCCATCCAATTTGAAGGCATTCATTTGTAGATTTGATTCTAAATAATAAAGTTTAAAGTCATAAAATTTCTTTTTTCATATTCAACATTTGTGTCAATTCCTTCTCATTGTGGAAGAGACATTTGCCTGTGAGTTTGATGGTTGTGCTTTATAGGTATGATGGTTTTCTTTTTAGGTTTCTTAGTGGTGATTATGACCATGGTAAATGAACATATTAATGATGGTTTAGAAGCTTATCGAAAGCCGTTAAGATTCCGACTAGGTGAGATATTAACACTCAATATTATAAAATTCATAAATATTTCTCAGTAGTTATAACCAATGAGTTTTTGCCATATGTACCATGATCTCTGTCGATACACGACGTCGCGCGACGGCTCCACTTTTGGTTATTTAACAAAAGGATTACTCGACTGGGGGAAATGAAGATTTTATTGGAGTCACCATCTAGTAATTTGAGGGAACTAGAAATCTCAAATTAGACACTGGTCCCAGAGATTCATGTACTGGGTTAGTTATGATTAAGGGAAGGTAGTCACCACCCTTAAAACATCCTTTCAAGAGAAAGGTTACCCTTACTTGTGTGTTTTTTATTTGATTCAAATGCTATTAGATTTTGAGCTTATTTGCAATTTATTTTTTAAAGATGATTAACGTCAGTCCCTAAAAATAGGAGACACGTCAAAAAAATAACATATGTCCCTAAAAATAGGAGACTCATCTAAAATGTCGATGTTTAACCATAAAGAGGAGAGTTACATCCGAGTTACCAAAAAGAGACAATGGACATAATCCATATTTTGTATTTAAACTTTGGAAATCTGTCCTTTTTTTGTAAAAAAAAAACAGACGTGTCGACAAACAATGTTCAAAGGAGATACGTCAAAAAAATAACATCAGTCCCTAAAAAATAGGAGACTCGTCTAAAATGTTGACGTTTAACCCTAAAAAGGAGAGTTACGTCTGAGTTACCAAAAAGAAATAATGGACATAATCCATATTTGGTATTTAAACTTTTGACATCGGTCCTTTTCTGTAAAAAGAGACGTGTCGACAAACAATATTCATTTATAAAACAAAAATTATTTTGATATAGTTGAGAAATGGGTATAACCATACTTGAGACTTGGGCTTTGGACCCATGAACGATGACATGATAAGATGGGTGTTGGACCCTCGTCGTTATTCCTTTTATATTTATTTTTGGTTTTTTTGTTTTACAACATGCAAGAAAATTTACAAATACTTATATATAAAAATATTAAAAATACCGTTAGGAATCTCAAAAAATTACCTGAGTGCCACCGTATAGGTAAAAGACTGAAATGCTCTTGAATTTCTCAAAAAATTATGAAAATGCCCCTGGTGGCGCGTGTAGCTCACACGCGGTCACTGTTGGAGGCGGTGAAATTTTTTGGTGAGATTTCCGACCAAAGAATGGTTGATTCTGGTAGATATGAGGGAGAGGATTCTGATGATCGTGGTTTCGACGGCCGTTGATGGCTGATGAGGGAGAATCGTCGGTTTGAAGCTTCGGGTGGTCGACGAAATCGCAGCCCTTTTCCGGCCAGATGGGGAGGAGAAAATGCTGAAAACGGCCGGGGTTTTGCTTTATAGGAGGCTAGTAGCCTTTCTGTGGTGGTTCGGAGGCTTCAAACGGCCAAAAATGGGAGATCAGATGAGAGAGAGAGAGAGAGAGAGAGAATCGCTGGCGAGAGGAGAGAGAGTCTGAGGTTTTGCTACGGTGTGAACGTTAGTATGGTACACCGGTGCAGCTGAAGGTTGTGAACCGTTGGATCGCAGATGAACTGATCATTCGGCTGTGATTGGCTTGATCTGGAAGTTGATCGGACGGTCCAGATGGGCTGATCTTTGATCTGGTGTGGCGCGGTGCACCGAGAGCTTGGTACACCGGGTGACGTGGCACAACAAGATCGAAGAGCAGATTGTTTTAAGGGCTGAGATGGATTTGGGTTTTAATCTAGAGTGGTAAGCCCTATTGTATCCTATTAAATCAAAAGTCTAGAACTAAACACTATTAGATCTAACGGTTAGGATATTTTGGTATTTTTCAAATTGTTTTTTTTTTAAATCAATATCTTACTCGCGCGAAGAAAAACTTAAAAAAAAAAACCTCAAATAGTAATCCAAATCTTTCCTCTCTCTTTTCTTTTCTTTTTCCCTTTCTCTCCTCTTTCTGGCTAATTTTCACTGGCTATTTATAGCCAATGATGAGTGGGCATCAAAATCTCAGGAAGTGGCACGGATCTGCTTTCCCAACTGCACCGCCTACTATCGCCCCAGCCGCCCCGCCTACTATGACAAAATTTCTGCATTATTGATTTTATTTTATTATATATAATAATAAATATTTATATGGGTAAAACTAAAAACTCAAATCAGTATTAGAAAAAGCCCATTTCAACCGCTAAAAAACAATTTTAATTACCGAAAATTATGTTGAAATACTAAAAAAAAACTTTCCATGGGTATCAACCTGGTGGACTGGGTTTCGACCAAAAATAACAGTTTTGATCCAAAATGGCCTGAAACTCATTTTTTATCCCGGTCGACATGGTTAAACCCGTATTGACCCGGTGGACTCGGTTTTGATCGAAAATGACGGTTTTGACCTGAAACGGCCTGAAAACTCATTTTTTAACCCGGTCGACATGGTTTGACCCGTATTGACCCGATGGAATCGGTTTTGACCAAAAATGACGGTTTTGACTCGAAACGGCATGAAAAGTCATTTTTTACCCTAGTCGACATGGTTTAACCCGTATTGACCCGGTGGAATCGGTTTTCACCGTAAATGATGGTTTTGACCCGAAACAGCCTGAAAACTCATTTTTTACCCTGGTCGACATGGTTTGACCTATATTGACCCGGTGGAATCGGTTTGTTATGGAAAGATGTGGTTGACTCGAGAAAAATATATTTTTGAATTTTAAACTTTTTCTTAATTTTTTTTGGATTTTTAAAAATAATAATAGAAATAAAATGACATTCAAGAAAATCTTGGTGAATCCAAAATTAGATTACAACAGTTGCCCCCTCTTTACAATGCTTACGGCGCAAAGGCATTGGAAAATTCATTTTCTTTTGACTTTGCATAATAAGTTTTGTAAAGAAAAACGATGGAAGTGTTGAAAAATACACAAATTTTTCAGTTGGTCTAATTCTTATGGGCGACCTGCCCAAATGAAAAAAAAACATGAAAGTGTTTTCAATATTGATTTTGTAAAATACCTGAAAGTGATTTCAGCAATGGTTTTATGAAATATATGAAAGTGATTTCAGATGAGTTTTGTGAAATACATGAAAGTGATTTCAGCATTGGTCCTATTTTTCAAGTGACCAACCCGTAGTCGAAATACATGAAAGTGATTCCAGCATTGGTCTTCTGAAATACATGAAAGTGATTTCAGCATTGGTCTTATTTTCCAGGTGACCAACCCGTCTGTGAAATACATGAAAGTGATTTCAGCATTGGTCTTACTTTCCAGGTGACCAACCTGTTTGTGAAATACATGAAAGTGATTTCAACATTTTTTTTTGTGAAATACATGAAAGTGATTTCAGCATTAGTCTTGTTTTCCAGATGACAAA
>Ga0307517_10014688_pt1 | contig 10489 bp, 3 predicted proteins | sample 23_EM_MG_FD_194515 | JGI IMG/M metagenome (GOLD analysis project Ga0307517, IMG submission 194515) | Populus trichocarpa ectomycorrhiza microbial communities from riparian zone in the Pacific Northwest, United States - 23_EM | ecosystem: Host-associated > Plants > Roots > Unclassified | place...
GCATACAGCGTGCAGGGGAATTCGCGGCGGGCATGGCCAGCCTCAAGATCGAATCTTCCGGGCCCTTTACGGGCACCGAGGACGATGTCCTGGAATTATTGAGGAGCCGGAAAAAAAGATATGTGGCGTTTTAAGGCCAGCGCTTTAAGGCCAGCGCTCTAAGGCTGCAAGGTATAGACCGTCTCCAGGTCGAACTTACCTAACGGGCTCCCGGGCAATGCAGCAGGGGGCGGGAATACGACATGCAGCTTCACCTTCCATTGAGTTTTATTGATCTTCACGCCCTGGATCGTTCCGCTATCCGGGTAGACATGCGTGGCCGGGCCAGGGACTGCCTGTCCTGACAGGTAGCAATGCGCGGTGACCAGGTCCTGGTCCCTGAGCTCGAACTGGTCGGTGTCGGCCCCTACATGAAAGGAGAAAGACTGGAAGCTGCCGCCATCCTGGACGCCATAGGGGGCGGAATGCGACTGGGTATAGGAGAACACCAGCCCCGTTCCGGGAGCGATCGTTTGCACGCTCACACTATCCGCGCGCATAAAGGTATTCAACTGCCGGTCGGCCAGCACAATGGCCGTTGTCTTATCTGTCCCATCCAATGAAGCTTTGTGATCTTTTTGGCAGGCGGAGATCAGCAGCGTCGCGCTGATGAATACGAAAAATGTCAGACGGCTGGTCAGGGAGTATTTTATGCGGGGGTGCATGGCTCTTTTTCTTTCTTCTGACAAGACCTTTTTGCCCTCCGTTGCACATTAAATTGTTATTAAAATGTTTCCTATTCCTGGCCTTTTTTTCCCAAAAGGGGAAGGAATATTATGATCCATTAGGTATAAGCACCTAAGAATGAGTAAAATAAGATGTGGCACTGTTTAGGCATAAAAAAAATGCTTAATCTAATATCCAATTCATGAAAAGACCCATATCCAGCGCCTTAGGGAAATTCCTTGCCCTCTTGTTGATTTTCTCTGCCTTACAAGGCGAGGCTCAGCCGATCTTAGATCAGGTATCGGCTCCTTCCACCGTCGCTTATTCGCTTCGACAAGTAAAGTCTACTGCCACCCGGGCTATCCAGGTGCGCCGCAGCAGTGATAATGCCCTGATGGATATTGGATTTACGGCCGGGGGCGACCTGGACCAGGCTGCTCTGCTAGCCTTTGTCGGTTCGGGCAATGGATATGTCGTTACCCTGTACGATCAGAGCGGCAACAGTATCAACGCCACACAGGCCACCCTGATCAAGCAGCCAATGATCGTTAATGCCGGTGTCGTATATACGCAGAATGGCAGGCCTACCTGCGATTTCAATGGGATCACCAGCACGATGGCGACGGGCCCTACGCCCATAGCGACGCCCTTGTCCTTATTCCTCGTCACCCGGCGCACGGGCGTTGGGACTACGACTACAGGCGCTGTTTCCATCCTCGACGGGATCAACAATAACAGCTTCCAGGTAGGGTACCCGAATACCGCCAACCCGGTTGCCATGGGCATCTTCCCGCATGACTGGTCGGGCGGCGCGGCACTGGCGCCCGTTCCACAACTGAATAACAATAGCTTATTTTTATATTCTGCTCTTTCCGACGCCAGTTCCGGCACCCAATACCTGAACGGCGGCGAGGCTTCGCATTCCTTCGGAGGGATAACTACCTCTTTGGGCGGGCTTCGCTTATTCAAGGGCGACCCATTGGGGCCCAACGATAACGAGATCCCGGCAGGACAGCTGTCGGAACTGATCCTTTTTTCTTATAAATTAGGCGTCACGGACTGGCAACTGCTGGAATGCAGCGAAAGCATTTATTATACCGTGCCACTGACGCCGGGCGGCCTGGATTTCTTTATCAGGGGTAATGTTGATCCTGCCGCCTGCAGCCAGGCAAAGGAACAGGTATCCTGGAGGACCGCGGACTTCGTGAACGTACAGGCCGCCGGAAGTAATCTGACTAAATTCCAGAGCACGAACTGGGATGGCGGCGCAGCTTCCTGGAACACCGTCAGCGATAACGGCTACTTGCAGTTCACGGCTGGCGAGACGGATAAGGCGAGAATGATCGGGCTAAGTAATTTCAATACCAATAACAACTACAACAGCATCCAATATGCTATCTACCTGACCAACGGCGGGAATATCCAGATCTATGAATCGGGTAACAACCGCGGAGGATTCGGGGCATACGTGACCGGAGATCTCTTCAAGATCACCGTAGAGTCGGGCGTGGTTAAATATTATAAGAACGGGACCCTCCTGTATATCAGTAGCACGGCGCCCTCCCTGCCGATGCTGGTAGACGTCTCTATTTATGATAAAGGCGGTACGGTCACTAATCCCGTCGTATCGAATTACAATAGCGGCAGCTTCACGGCGGGCGTCATCAATGCAGGGCCGAACCCTGTTTACCAGTGGTACCTGAATGGCAATCCCGTGGGCACGAACAGTAATACGTATACGAACACTTCCCTGAACGTCAACGACGTGTTGAGTTGTAAGCTGATGCCCGATATCCTGGGCTGCAGCGCCATTCCTGTGATCTCGAACAACATCACCGATACGGCGGTACCCCCCGTCAATGTAGAATTTCTCATCCAGGGAACCCCGGCCGTGACCAATTGCAGCGCGGTGACGGAGGAGGTGCGATGGAAATTCTCTGAGCTCACGCCCAATATGCTGATCGTGGGGGCCAACGGCCTGTCGAAATTCGGGAACGGAGGCTGGGACGGCGGCGCGGCCTCCTGGAATACCGTCAGCGATAACGGTTACTTCCAGTTCACGGCCACGGAGACCAATAAATCCAGGATGGCGGGATTGAGCACTACGAATGCCAGCGCCAGCTACAATACCATACAATACGCTTTCTACCTGGTAGCGGGAAACTCCCTGCAGATCTATGAATCGGGTAATGGACGGGGTAGCTTCGGCACCTATACCACCGGTGACGTATTGAAGATCGCCGTCGAAGGCGGCGTGGTCAGGTATTATAAGAACGGGATCTTGCTGTATGTCAGCAATACGGCGCCAGCCCTTCCTCTGCTGGTAGACGTCTCCGTCAACGATAAAGGAGGTACGATCGCCAACCCCGTGGTGTCCAACTACAATGCGGGGACTTTCACGGCTACGGCCCTCAACGCCGGCGCCAACCCTTCCTATCAGTGGATGCTGAATGGCAGCCCGGTCGGAACTAACAGCAATACCTATGCGAATGCCGCCCTTAACGATAATGATGTAGTGACCTGCATGCTGACGCCCAATCTTCCCGGTTGTACGGCGGCTCCGGTCCCTTCGAACGCGATCACGCGGCATACCGTTCCACCTCTGAACATCGACTTCTCCATACAAGGGATAGCTTCCGTCGCCAATTGTAATTCCGTGATCGAACAGGTGAAATGGAAACTATCCGAGCTGGCCACCAATATGACCGTTGTCGGCATCAACAGTCTGTCGAAGTTCCAGAACAATGGCTGGGATGGCGGTGCGGCTTCCTGGAATACGGTGAGCAATAACGGATATCTTCAATTTACGGCTACGGAGACCAATAAGGCAAGAGTGGTGGGACTGAGCACGACGAATGCCAATGCGGCGAATACTACGATCCAGTTCGGCTTTTACCTTCAGAACAACGGGATCCTGCAGGTCATCGAATCGGGCAGCGGCCGGGCCAATTTCGGTCCCTATGCTCCCGGCGATATCCTGAAAATCGCCGTGGAGAACAACGTCGTCAAATATTATAAGAATGGCGCCCTGCTATATATCAGCAACCTGACGCCGACCCTGCCCATGCTGGTGGATGTCTCTTTCTATGAAGCAGGCAGCACGATCAGCAATGTCCTGGTCTCCAACTATAATAGCGGCAGCTTCATCGCCAATGCCGTCAATGCCGGGGTCAGCCCTTCTTACCAATGGATGCTCAACGGCAGCCCCGTCGGTACGAACAGCAATACCTATACGAATACTTCTCTTGCCGCCAATGACGTGGTGACCTGTATACTGTCGCCTAATCTGTCGGGTTGTACTTCGACGCCTGTACTGTCGAACGCTCTTACCGATACCGTCCTCGCGCCGCTGAACCTGGATTTTGCCATCCAGGGAACGGCCGTAGCCGCTAGCTGCGTATCCGTGGTCGAGCAGGTGAAATGGAAGCTCTCCGACCTTACGCCGAATATGACCATTGCCGGGACCAATAGCCTGTCTAAATTCTCTGGCAATGCCTGGGATGGCGGCGCAGCCTCCTGGAATACGGTGAGCAATAACGGTTATTTCCAGTTTACGGCTACCGAAACCAATAAGTCCAGGATGGCGGGCCTGAGCACGAATAATGCCAGCGCCAGCTATACTACCATACAATATGCCTTCTTCGCCATCGCGGGCGGCAGTCTGCAGATCTATGAATCGGGCTCTTACCGCGGCACCTTCGGCACCTATGCGGCCGGGGATATCTTCCGGATCGCCGTCGAAGCCAATATTATCAAATATTACAAGAACGGGGTACTGCTGTATATCAGCAACGTAGCGCCCACGCTGCCTCTCCAGGTGGACGTATCGATCAGCGATGCGGGCGGCACGATCACCAATGCCCTGGTGTCCAATATGAACGCAGGGACCTTTACGGCCACCGCAGCCAATGCGGGAGCCAATCCTGTTTATCAATGGATGCTGAACGGCAGCCCGGTGGGCACGAACAGCAATACCTATACGAATACCTCCCTGAGCAACGGAGACGTGGTAAGCTGCGCCCTTACGGCCGACCTGGCCGGCTGCGCCGTGACGCCCGTGCTATCGAATAACTTGGTGGATACCGTGACAGCACCCTTTGGCATGGATTTCTCCATCCAGGGCGTTGCGGCTGCCAGCAGCTGTAATGCCGTGGTCGAGCAGGTGAAATGGAAACTCTCCGACCTGACCTATAATATGACCATCACGGGCTCGAACGCCTTGTCGAAATTCTCGGGCAATGCCTGGGACGGCGGCGCGGCCTCCTGGAATACGGTGAGCAACAACGGCTATTTCCAGTTCACGGCCACAGAGACGAATAAATCCAGGATGGCGGGTCTGAGCAACAGCAATGCCAGCGCCAGCTACAATACCATCCAGTATGCGTTCTACCTGGTAGCCGGCGGCAGCCTGCAGATCTACGAATCGGGCGCAGGGCGCGGCGGCTTCGGTACTTATACCACCGGAGATGTCCTGAAGATCGCCGTGGAGAATAATGTCGTCAAATATTACAAGAACGGCACCCTGCTGTATGTCAGTACGGTGACGCCTGCGTTGCCCCTGCTGGTGGACGTTTCTATCAACGATGCGGGTGGAACGGTGGGCGGAGCGCTCGTCTCCAATTATAATGCCGGCGATTTCGTGGCCACGGCCGTGAATGCGGGACCCAGTCCTTCCTACCAATGGCTGCTCAACGGTAACCCCGTCGGCACGAATAGCAGCACGTATACGAATACCTCACTCAACAACGGCGACGTGGTCAGCTGTATGATGACGCCGAATCTCAGTGGCTGTACGACGGTACCGGTACCGTCCAACACAATCACGGACTCCGTGACGGCCCCTATCGGCCTGGACTTCTCTATCCAGGGCGTGGCGGCGATCAGCAGTTGTAACGCAGTCATCGAACAGGTGAAGTGGAAACTGACCGACCTGACGCCTAATATGACCATTGTCGGAACGAACGGCCTGTCGAAATTCCAGGGGAATGGCTGGGATGGCGGAGCCGCTTCCTGGAATACGGTGAGCAATAACGGCTACTTCCAGTTCACGGCAGCCGAGACGAATAAGTCCCGAATGGCGGGTTTGAGCACGACTAATGTCAATGCCAACTATACCTCGATCCAGTATGCCTTCTTCCTGGTCAACGGCGGCAGCCTGCAGATCTACGAATCGGGTAGTTATCGCGGCACCTTCGGCACCTATGGGACCGGGGATATCTTTAAGATCGCCGTAGAAGCGAATGTCATAAAATACTATAAGAACGGGACCTTGCTGTATATCAGCGGCGTGGCGCCCACCCTGCCCCTTCTGGCGGACGTATCGATCAGCGATGCGGGCGGAACGATAGGAGCAGCCCAGGTCTATAACTATAATGCCGGCGATTTCGTGGCCACGGCCGTCAATGCGGGGGCCAGTCCTTCCTACCAGTGGCTGCTGAACGGCAACCCCGTCGGCACCAATAGCAGCACCTATACGAATACGACCTTAAATAACAACGATCTGCTGACCTGCATGCTTACGCCTAACCTGTCGGGCTGCACCTCGACGCCCGTAGCGTCCAACAGCATCCGGGATACGGTGGTGGCCCCCTTCGGCCTGGATTTCTCCATCCAGGGTGTGGCGGCAGCCAGCAGCTGTAATGCCGTGATCGAGCAGGTGCAATGGAAATTGTCCGATCTGGCCAATAATATGACCGTTGTCGGTACGAACAGCCTGTCGAAATTCCAGGGCGGCGCCTGGGATGGCGGAGCCTCGTCCTGGAACACGGTGAGCAATAACGGCTACTTCCAGTTCACGGCCACCGAGACGAACAAGTCCAGGGTAGCGGGCCTGAGCGCCAGTTATACCGGCCCCACCAATACGACGATCCAATATGGCATCTACCTCCTGTCCGGCGGCAGCCTGCAGATCATCGAATCGGGAAGTAACCGCGGCACCTTCGGCACGTATGCGGCCGGGGATCTTTTCAAGATCTCCGTAGAGTCGAACATCGTCCGGTACTATAAGAACGGCGCCCAGATCTATGTCAGCAATGTAGCGCCTACCCTGCCCCTGCTGGTGGACGTATCCATCCTTCACGCCGGGGGAACGGTGACCAACGCCTTCGTATCCAACTATAATACCGGTACTTTCATAGCCACGGCCGTGAATGCGGGCGCCGCCCCCCTGTACCAGTGGCTGCTGAATGGCAGTCCCGTCGGCACCAACAGTAATACCTATACAAATACTTCTTTGGCGAATAACGATGTGGTGAGTTGCGTGCTGACCCCCAATCTTACGGGTTGCACCATCGCCTCTGTGAACTCCAATACCATCCGGGATACCGTAGTGGCCCCCCTGGGCCTGGATTTCACGATACAGGGAACACCCGTGACGTCCAGCTGTAATGGGGTGATCGAACAGGTGAAGTGGAAACTATCCGACCTGACCAGCAACATGATCATTGCCGGCACGAACAGCCTCTCGAAATTTCAGGGCAACGGCTGGGATGGCGGCGCGGCATCCTGGAATACCGTGAGCAATAACGGCTTTTTCCGGTTCACGGCTACCGAGACCAATAAGGCCAGGATGGCGGGTCTGAGCGCTTCGAACGCCAATGCGAACTATACATCGGTCCAATACGCTTTCCACCTGGTCTCCGGCGGCAGCCTGCAGATCTATGAATCGGGCAGTAACCGCGGCACCTTCGGCACCTATGCGACCGGGGATGTATTTAAGATCGCTGTGGAAAGCAATGTCGTCAAGTACTATAAGAACGGCACCCTGCTCTATGTCAGCACCGTGACGCCCACACTGCCCCTGCTGGCGGACGTCTCCATCAACGATGCGGGCGGTACGGTCACGAATGCGCAGGTCTACAATTATAACAGCGGCACCTTCACGGCCACGGCCGTGAATGCCGGGGCCAGCCCCACCTATCAATGGTTGCTGAACGGCAACCCCGTGGGCACCAACAGCAATACCTACACGAACGCCACTTTGGCGAACAATGATGTCGTCACCTGCCTGCTGACTCCTAACCTGTCCGGTTGTACTTCAACGCCGGTGCTGTCGAATACGATCACCGATACACTGGTGGTGGCTGTTGCGCCAGACTTCTCCATCCAGGGTGTGGCATCGGCTACCAGCTGTTCGGCGGAGATCGAGCAGGTCAGGTGGAAGCAATCGACCATTTCCAGCAATATGACCCTGACAGGAGGCAATACCCTCACGAAATTCCAGAGCAATGCCTGGGATGGCGGCGCGGCCTCCTGGAATACGGTGAGCAATAACGGCTATTTCCAGTTCACGGCCACCGAGACGACGACCAGCAGGATGGCCGGCCTGAGCACGACCTACAGCAGTCCCAGCTATACGACGATCCAGTACGCCTTCTACCTGGTAGCCGGCGGTACGGTGCAGATCTATGAGTCCGGCGGATCGCGGGGCGGCTTCGGGACATATACGACGGGGGATATCTTCAGGATCTCCGTGGAATCGAATGTGGTGAAATACTACCGGAACGGGGTGTTGCTGTATAACAGCAGTATTGCGCCGACCCTGCCTCTGCTCGCGGACGTCAGCTTCAATACGGTGGGCAGCACGATCGGCAATCCCCTCGTATCCAACTATAATGCCGGCAGCTTCATCGCTAACGTAGTGAATGCAGGCGCCAGCCCGGTGTTTACCTGGAAGGTCAACGGATCGATCATGCAGACGGGTGTGAGCGCTACCTATACGAATGCGGCCCTTGTCAACGGGGATGTAGTGACCTGTGATCTGACCCCCAATATCCCGGGATGCAGCGCGGCCACCTATCCTTCGAATACGGCCACGATCGTAACGGCCGGCAATTCCACGACCTGGACGGGTGCGATCAGCAACAACTGGTTCACGCCTTCCAACTGGAGCGCGGGCTACCCGGATAAGTTCACGTCGGCCATCATACCGTCCGGAACGCCCAATAATCCAGTGATCTCCACCGACGCCAGCGTCTATGACGTGACCATCAACAGCGGCGCCTCCCTGACGATCACGGGTACGGTGAATCTATATGTCTACCGGAACTTCACGAACAACGGCAGCTTCGTCCCCAATTCGAGCACGGTAAGTTTCGTGGGATGTTCCGCACAGGGCACGATCAGCAGCAGCGGCACGACGCCTTTCTATAATGTGGTCTTCAATTCGCCTTACGGCGTGGTCAATGCCGCCGGCACCATGACGATCGCCAAGAACGCGACCTTTACGAACGGTATCGTGAAACAGAATGCCACGCTGACCTTCCTCAACGGATCGGCGGTCATCGGGGTCAGCGATGCGAGTCATGTATGGGGACCCGTCAATAAGGTAGGCAATAGCGCCTTCACCTTCCCGGTGGGCGACAACTTGTACTACCGGTCTATTTCCATATCGAATCCCACGCTGGCGACCGATATGTTCACGGCCAATTATTTCTTCCAGAACCCGAACCCGACCTATCCGACCAACCTGCGGGATATCACGCTGAACAATCTTTCCAACAAGGAATACTGGACCCTGAACAGGACCAATGGCGCTTCGAATGTCGCGGTGACCCTGTCCTGGAATGTCCGTAGCGGAACGATCACGTCCATGGGCCAGCTCGATGTGGTCGGCTGGGATGCGGCCCTGAATAAATGGAAGGATCGCGGCAACGGCGGTAGTACCGGCGGTTCCAATGCGGGAACGGTCAGGTCCGCGGGCTCGGTATCGGTCTTCAGCGGCCCCTTCACCCTGTCCTCGCTGACGGTGAACAACGTACTGCCGGTGAAGCTGCTCTATTTCCGCGGCAACCAGGTGAGTGCGGGCATCAATCGCCTGGAATGGTCGACGGCCAACGAGCAGAACAGTGATTATTTCACCCTGGAACGTTCATCGGATGGCATCTGGTTCGAAGGGCTGTCCACCGTGAAGGCCGCAGGCAACAGCGATAAGGAGCTTGCTTATAGCGCGGATGATACGCACCTGCCGGAAGGGAATTCCTGGTACCGGCTGAAATTGACGAACCTGGATGGCAGTGTGGCTTACTCCGGCATCGTCCTGATCGGCAAGGTTTCCGGCGGAGAGCTGACGGTCTATCCGAATCCGACGCGCAACAGCCTGTTCGTTAACCTGAAAAATGTGCATGCGCTGAGCATCACCATCATCGACAATACGGGCAGGGAAGTGATCTCCCCGATGAGGACCACCGGTACGACGATGACCATCGATGTATCGCACCTGATCTCCGGCCTGTACTTCGTGCTGATCGATATGGAGGATAAGAGTCGCGTGGTAAGGAAGATACGAGTTCAAAAATAATTATTATAACACCGTTATGACAGAGGCAGTAAGATTGGTCGCATTCAAGGCGGACCTGGTAAAGCCCGGAAAGGTCCGGCTTACCTGGAGTGAAGAGAATCCCGGATCGCTGGAGAGCATACAGATCCAGCGGTCCGGGGACGGTATCCATTTCCAGGTGATCGGCGTATGCCGGCAGCCGGTGAACTTCAACTATACGTATATGGATGAGACGGCCGTCGTGGGCCCTTTCTATTACCGGCTGCAGCTGCGTCAGAATTCCGGCGAGATCACCTGCAGCGAGGTATGCAAGCTGCTGACGCCCTTTTTCAGGGCTCCTGCTTGTCAGCTATTTCTTCTTTTTTGACCTCTTCCCGGAGGGGTTCCGGTTGTTTTTCATCGATCTCGTCGCCCAGCAGCATTCCCCAGGGCTTGAGGGTCTCTACGCGGTCGAACACGATCTTACCTACGGCAATGACCGGGATGGCCAGGAACATACCGGCGATC
>Ga0307517_10014689_pt1 | contig 10488 bp, 10 predicted proteins | sample 23_EM_MG_FD_194515 | JGI IMG/M metagenome (GOLD analysis project Ga0307517, IMG submission 194515) | Populus trichocarpa ectomycorrhiza microbial communities from riparian zone in the Pacific Northwest, United States - 23_EM | ecosystem: Host-associated > Plants > Roots > Unclassified | place...
AACAAAGAATATCAAGACATTTTATACATAAAACAATAGGCAAAACACTAGTTAAATGTGAGTGAAACTATCGAATAATATGGTTACATCAAATTTCTGACAGGATAATTATCATTGCGTATAATGAAAATTGCCCAAGAGAGAAGAGAGCGTTGTTGGAAAATAATGAAAAATAAAAAGAGATCGGTTGGTTTGATTCCGATCGGGAAAAAAAGGCAAACTTGGTGTCAAAATATTTTTTCTTGATGAGAGAAGTGCCATTAAGGTTTTTTTTAGCTTTCATATGACCTGAAAAAATAAATCGAGCGGGGAGAGATTTTTTTAACAGTTTGATTCTATGTTTTTAACCCCTTTTAGGTTGTTAGATTGATTTTTTGGGGTTTTAGGGGTGTCTATTAGGTGTTTTAATATGAAAATGAGTCAAAATTGATTTTTAGGCTATAAAACACTCCTCCTTTGCAAGCAAGCGAGCTACCACTACAAATGACTTATCATTTGCTTTTTTTATTTTTTTTTAAAAAAGGGTGTATGAGAAGTTATACGCCCCGTGAAAAAGGAAAAAATAAGACGGTTCATGCATTAAATCATTTTGATGTGTTAATGTCAAAAATAATTTTTAAAAAATAAAAAAATATTATTTTGATGCATTTTCTAGTAAATATCATTTTAAAAAACGACCGCAACCAGAGTCTCAAATTAAGTTATGGATATGATTCAATATAATTTTTATAAAAATTTATTTTTTTATTTTAAATTTATTTTTTTAAAATAATTTTAATATATAAAAATAAAAAATAAAAAAAAAATATTATTTTAATATATTTTTAAATAAAAATATATTCAACAATAACTTTTATCACACTCCGTAACAATGAAGTTTCGAGCGCGCGGGAAAAAAGTTTCGGGCATTATATCAAAGCCCAGCAAAAGATGGCGGGCAACGTTCAAAAGAGAAAAAACAGAAAAGGAAAAGGAAAAGAAAATAAAAAATCCCCTGGTATTAGATTAGATTAGAGGTTAGATTCGTTTTTTTACAGTACATGCCCATTTCCAAACAAATACAATCCTGCTCTAGAGGCTGCAACAAAGCCCCTTTCCCTCCATTTCTCTCTCTCTATATCAACAAAACCCCCAAATCCTAAAAAACCCTAAAATCAACTCACTTAATCATCGTAATTTAGCATGGACAGATCAGCCGATGGAGACGGACCAGTGGCGGCCGCAGCTGAAGAGATTCCGGAGCCGGAGCGGAGGAGTGTTCGCCGGAGACTTGTACAGTCCACGTTGTTCCCTCATAAATCACCAGAAAATAGCGAACTAAAGCTCGATAAAAAATGTAACGGTGAGGATGACGATTATCAAGCCAAGGAGTATCGTGGGAGTCAAAATAAGAAGAAGAGAACGCGTAAGGGAAAGACAACTCCACAAACCAGAACTCCTAAAAAGGTAAAATTAAAACTGGCTGTAATTTAGATACGGTATGCATTGCTTAAATCTTTGTTAATATGACTGGTTAGTGTGAGAATTATTCAATATTTTAGCTTAGTTTTTACACCATCAGTTTGTTGCATTTTTTTGATACCGAGTTCTTTTGTCAAACAGTCGAAGCTGTTACCGCACAAATCACCGGAGACGGAATCCAGCTGTGATCAGAAACGCGGTAAAGAATGTAATGCTGTCTGTGGGGATGGCGAAAGTGAAGGGGAAGAATACTGTGGGATTCAGAAGAAGGACACACGGAAAGGAAAGGCAACTCCACAAAGTATAACTCCTAAAAAGGTACAATTAAAATTAGCTGTGTATAAGCATGAAGTGGTTAAGTTTTTGGTGATTTGACTGGCTTAGTGTGGGAATCATTTTGACTTTTGCAGTCAATTCATGTGCTCTATTTATTTGTTTTATTCAACAGTCAAGGGAGAAGTCACTTATGAATGGTACACCTAAAAAGAATGGCTCCAGTAATGGAAAAGGTATTGGTAATCTGATAGAGAACAAGGATGCATCACCACCAATCCCTAATTTGAGGTTAGAGGCCAAGATGACAGCCGAGGTTAGTTATCTTGCTACCATGAATTCTAGAGAAAAAAAAGTGTTTATATATATATATATATAAATCTTATGCACTTTCTCCATGTGGGTTTAGCAGCTATTAACTGGTGAGACTCCATGGTGCTTATGGAGTTCAGTTACAATCAGACTTTGGTTTGGAAGTTGAAAATGCTTAAAACTAAAAGTTAAACTCCTTTTGATATCTGCTGAAGTCAATCGGTGTGCAACACTATTAACTTCTATTGTGTTTTATCAGGAAAATTCACGATTGTTTGCTGGGAAGAAAATACACCCCTTTTTCTCATCATGGAAAGTGAGTAAGAGATGTAACAAGACAACTGAATCAGAAAGTAACTATTGCCTGGCCAAGATAAAAGATAAAAACATCAATATCGGTCCTATTCACGTCTTTGAAAGGGATCAGGTATGCATCATCCATTGGCCATGCATCCTTGTAGGGTAGAGCTATATGGCTATGTTGAATTTTAACTGCAGGACCCAAGTAAGGATGAAAATGATAAACATATTGGGATTTAGGGATATTGTTTATGTGTGTGTATCAAAGTTTTGCAGGGTTTGCTATAGTTTATCTATCTATGGATGTCCATCAAATCTTAAATTTTTTATTTTTTTCAAAATCCCCTCTCCCATTGCAAGCAACACATCTAGCTCTGACCTTGCGTGAATTACTGAACATTAAAATCAGTTTTCAAACCACTCTTGTTCCATCAATGGTGTTCAAAGCTAGCATTTGTTTTTACTTTTAACTCATATCAACTGAAACTTGAAGATTACTATGCAGGATGATGCAAGGCCTCTTGATTGGAGTGATTGGAAAGTTTGTGAGGAACCATTTACCAATAGCAGTTGTAGTCTAGAAGGCCCCGTCTCATCAAACTTTGAAGGCTTCATTGGATCGCTAGACATAAATGACTTCCCCTGTGCATCACATCCTCCCAGTACATCACTTCTTCAAGATAATGCATCTTTGGATCAATGCCTTTGTCGACAAGAATTTGTGTGCGAGGCACCAGCAATATTCTCTTCCACATCATCTGATGTGCAGGTGGGATGCTGTCAGTTTGATAAGGATACAGAAACCATATGTAAAGCAACACCTGTTAAGCATCTTGTATCTTTATTTGTCCCCCCCCCCCCCTCATTTTCACTTTTGTTTTGTTTTTAGTCATTTGGGAAGAAATTGTTCGCACCGTAATTCAGATTGTTATGCAACTCTGCATCTCACATTCCCATTTTTGAGATTATAAATGTGTTACATGCAGGACTGTAAGGTTGTTGAAGTTGGTTTCTTTTCTGGCTGTACAAGAAAATCAGATACCAAGCAGCAAAGTGACCTTCTTCAAGAAAGGTTCGGATCATCATTGGCTATCCTATTTGTTTTACTCACTTAGCCATGCGTTGTTTGCATGTGAATTGATGACTTCTGTAACTGTAGCTACAGTTTGTTCAGTGTGTACTACTGTTGTAAACATAGTCCTTGAATTGCAGAGTAACGTCTTTGGTAAGGCTTTTGAACTCATTCATGCTGATGCTTGTAGTTGTAGCTTCAAGGGATCAGTTCTTTCATCTGCATCATATGTATAAGTATTCCTGTTCTTGTTTGCTGATTCAGATTTTTATGGCTGAAAGGAGCACTGGAAAAGGTCCTTAATGAATGGATAGTTTTATAAATGGAAGCAAGAAATGGAAGTCTGATTACATGAACTGTGATAACCATAAGAAAACTACATTAAATATAAAATACCAACTGCCAAGTACCTGAACCTATTTAGCATTCTCAAATGATGATAAGCAAACATTCTGTACTTTATTATATACGAGATATAATTTCCCTTCATCATCAGTATTTAGGGTTTAAATTGCAGAACATGTTGTTGGTCAAGTGATGATAATCTCATAGCTGTCATATTCGATACTTGCTGCTTACATTGCTTAGCCCCAAACATGTTGGTTGTCTTATCATAAAGTAGTTTTGACCTTGTTGCATAGATGCTAGTTTTTTGCTGCTGCTTTTATCTGACTAGTTTCAGATAGTTAGTACATTTAGAGAGGTAACATCCTTTTCATTATATTGCTGATATTGTAGGACTGACTCATCATACCTTAGTTGCACTAATCAGCTTGAGGATAGACTGTGGATGGATAAGTACCAGCCAAAGAAGGCCACTGAGGTCAGACGTTTTTAATTTACTTCTATCTTCTTGCTAGTCAATGTTACAGGAATTCATTTTCCCTTTCTGTAATACTTCTTCCAAAAATTCTGCAGGTATGTGGAAATGATGAATCAGTGAAAGTTTTGAGCGAGTGGCTTTGTTCTTGGAAACAAAGAGGTCATCAAGCCAGCACAGATACCTTCAGTGGTGATGTATGTGATAGACAAGATGCTGATTATACCTGTTCTCAAAGTGACTCTGATTCAGAAAATAATAATGAAGGGGCCAGCCTTAAGAATGTTCTTTTGATCACTGGACCAACTGGGGTATGAATCAATTCCATCTCAATACCTTATGTATTCCTACTGCTTTTTTTTTCTGAGGTGCTTGTGGAAAGAAATTAGCTGTGGAATTCTATATGAAAGTTCCTCTTGGTTGCAATTCATAAAGGAGGAAATAAAAAGTTTTCTGTTTCATTTTGTTTGTTCTCCAAAAAAAAGGGAAGGTTTCTAGGATACTTCGGTCAAATGCTTTTATCAGCATGCTATACAGTTATTCATTAGCTCCTTGGATTCTTTACTGGAATCGTTTTTAGTTTGCTTCAGGTCAGGGTAAGATTTCAGCCCTACCACTGTTCTGTGGAATCATTCTGATAATTCTGTTCATATTATGGATTCTTTTCTCTTTTATGTTTTACAATTTGGGTATGGCCTATTCTTGGTCACATTCCACTTTAGAGGATGCTAATATGTTGTTATTGGAGTTTTTGATGAAGAGTTTCTTTTCAATACTAAACAATGAACTGTTATATTGTATAAGAATGTCCATAGTGTTATGTGTTTTAGTATTAGTTTAATGCAAATTTTAGTTCCATCCCAGTAGTTAAACGTATGGTCTTTTGTTGCAGAGTGGGAAGTCTGCTGCTATCTATGCTTGTGCGAAGGAAGAGGGATTCAAAGTTCTGGAGGTGCTGCTTAAACACTAATTTTCAGAACTGCATTACAGTTTTCTGCACATCATTTTCGGGGACTATCTTAGATGCCATGATAAACATTGCATCCTTCCAATTTTTTTCATGACTGCACATAGTTTTTCATCCTTAGAGTGGATAGCATAACATGATCGCTGTAGCCTGTAAAGTGAAAACTAATGTTTTGTCATGTCATCATCCTCAGGTCAATGCATCAGAGTGTCGAAATGGAGCTGTGGTGAAGCAAAGATTTGGAGAGGCATTAGAATCACATTCCCTTGAATGGTTTGTCAATATTCAGCAGCAATGCACAGATTTCCTTTAATTTCTTTTACAACATACAGCAGTTAAAACCTAAACTAGTCAACCATTGAGAATATAATCCTCTATTCTACAATATACAGTGTATTTCTTCCAGGTCACAGGAAATTCATGTGGAACCACAGAGCAACAAAATTGCAAAATTTCCCTCAGCCCTTCCTGATGGTAAATTGACACCAGATTCCGACAGCAAGATGATTGAGGTGATACCAATATCGAATAAGGATAACTCTCTTGGAGCCACTGTGGCCACTACTAATAAGTGTGCTTCCAAGGAGAGTACAATTGCCTGTGGTCGAGGACAACTTAAACACTTGATTCTTTTTGAAGATGTGGATATTACTTTTACCGAAGACCGTGGCTTTGTCTCTGCAATACAACAAATAGCTGAAAAAGCGAAAGGGCCTGTGATACTGACCAGCAATAGTAGGGTTTGCTTGTTAAAATTGTTTTCTTCTGCTTGACATGTCATTTGTTTTGGTAGTTTTTTCTTTGTCGTCACTAACTTGTGATTGTGGTGATTGCCAGGTGAAAATCCTGTTCTTCCTGCCAGTTTGGACAGGCTAGAAGTTTCTTTTATGATGCCATCAGAGAAGGAGCTTCTTCAGCACGCATATATGGTATGTGCTTCCTGTTTATGTGCTTTCCTACACTGTTAATCTTGTATCCAGCTTAAATTGGTGTTTTTATTGACTTGTAGGTTTGTTCTGCTGAGAAGGTCAACATTCAACCTCATCTTCTAGAGCAAGTAGTTGAATATTGTCAAGGAGATATCAGAAAAACCATTATGCATCTTCAGTTCTGGTTTCAGGGCAAACAAATTAGAAAACTGCTTCCAGGTAGAGAAGCACCAAGACTGTTTGGCCCGCTCAAGTTTGATCCTGAGGCTGGGCATCGAGTATTGCCAAAGATGATGCCATGGAATTTCCCTTCTTACTTATCTGAGCTAGTTGAAAAGGAGATCACAAATTCATTGTCTATGATGGAAGAAGAAAATTCTGTTTCCATGGAGGTCATAGAAGAAGATTTTGAAGATAAAGAAATGCAGAATAACTCAAAGATTCATAATTATGGCAAATACAGTATAGAGGCCAAGAAAGAAGCAATGTTAAACCAGAATTGCTCTGATCATGATTGTGATCACTTCGAAATCCCTTTTGATGCAATATATGATGTTTTTGATTCCTTAGGAACCCTGGTTTCATTCTCTCAGAGAAAAAGTAGAAGGAAGCTCAATGTAGTAATGTCTTCGGATTCTGAAGATGAGATTGTCAATGACAGAGTTCCCTTAATTGGAGACAGGGACACTAACAGTAAATTCACCCTTGAAGCTGATGGTGCATTTCCCTCTCACTGTCCAAGCACGCAAAACTGCTTGAGTCCATCAACTGACCTGCAACTTTGTTCTGGATTGGAGAAACTAGATGAAAATTGTAGTCAATGTCCAGATATAGCAGTTGATTTGCATGTAAAAGAGACATCCATATCAGTTGATGTATCATGTGTGCCTGAATCAACATTTGTTCCAGAAACTCAAATTAATGGTGGAACAGAGGTGTCATTTAGCAGGGTGTATTGCACTTCAGTGGCTGACTCTTTGGAAGAAGTTTCAGTGAGCAATGAGTTCAATCAAAACCTATGTCCAGTTGAAACTGAAAATCTTGACAAATTTGTGCCCATATTACAACATAATTCTGATATGTTGGGAAGCACTTGTGATGTAATCGCAGAATCATCTCATGAAGAGGTGGAAGATTCTCAAAATGAACATGCTGAATCTATTACAAGAGAATATCAAGTATTGGATGAATGTAGCCGCATGGATTTCAATAAGAAACCCAAGCCAGCGGAGAAATTTCAATCCTGTATGATGACTGATTTAGTACGAGAGTCTTGGAGAAAACTTCGTGATCGTCACGTAGATCTAAGACATTTTGTCACCTCAGAAGTCAAAGATGCTACTGGGATAATAGAACTTGCTTATGGTATGAGCAATCTGATTTCAGAAGCTGAACTATTGCTTTCAAAGCACCAAACTTTGGTTAGTATGAACTAACAATTAAAACTTTTTCCTTTTGTGTTATCCTCAGCTAGTTAGTTCATATTGGTACATTTTTTGCAGGATTCCTCTGATGTGTTGGATGCGTTCAGCTGGTCTGATGAGCATTTGCAGATGTCATCAACAATAGCTCGGCAAGGATTTTGCTTCTATGCCAAAGAACTTGCTAATGCCGGGTTAAAAATGGGTTTGGAGTCCAAAGTAGATTTCACCTGGGAGATGCTGTCTACTGCTAGTATGATGGAATTTGGTAACTTGGTTAGACGGAATTTGAGTAGTAAGAGCTCACATTCTGGGATGAGCACTGAGATGAGCCTACCAGAAAATGAAACATCGTCAAATAGGTATAGAGCTCAACTCAACTCTACTCATGCTTATACTGTTAGATCATTTGCGGACCGGCTTGAATATTTCCACATTTGAATTACGGATCAAAACTGACATTTAATGTAAAGTCACTGCCATGCAATGAATCTTAAAAATCATTCCATATTGCGTGCACGTGGCAAAGGTTTCATGCCATTGCCATGTTCTTTTAAATTTCTGGATTAAAATGGTATTTGTAAAGAGACATAGCAAAGCTAGGTATGTATACCTAATTGCCTGTATAATATGTGAAACTAATGGCATATAGATTATCAAATGTCTAGCCAAGCAGGGCATATTTATGCATTGCTTTTCTAAGGTCTGTTCCTTTATTTTAGTTTTTCCTTTGATTGAAAGCATACATTATCCTCTCTTTTCCAAATTCCCTGTCCCTCAATAGAAAAAATAAAATAAAAGAATTAATTAAATTGCACTTTCTCTTGCTTTGTGAACCAAACTTAATATCTGTGTTAGCTGCAGCGTTTTTCTCTTTACCCAATTATCTTTGGTTTTCTCCAAGCAGTGAAATGAAGTCAAGCCTTCGTGATATAATCGAGTCCATAGTCCCTTCACGAGCATATATGACAATGAAAGGTGATGCATTCTATGAATATCAATCTTCGCTGTGCCACATTGCAAGATCAGAAGCTTCTCGATTATCAGCAAGCATTGTCAGGACAAAAGGACGGAGGTATGTGCCTGTGATGCGAGAATTACTGAAACCCTCTTAATACCAGTAATCTTTCCCGGTCATCACCACAAGGTTAATTTAGTTACAATTTATTATAATGTAGGGCACGAGCTTCTCGAAACTACTTGAGCAATGGTTCACTAATGCTGTCTCCGGAAGAAATTTCATTGCTGGGTCAGTCTAACATCTATTCAAAGATTCCGTCCCAATCAATGGACGCCACACATAGAACTATATAACCTTTTTGTGGAGGAACTAACTCAATAGACAGTTGACTCTTCACTAACTCTAGTGTTAGCCATGACTCAATGCAGCTGCTACAAGAATTGGTTACTTTCGCGAAATCACAGGAACAAATAGAGTGGATGCTGATTTTACTTGTATCGATGGCACGGCGCAAGATTAGGCGTGCCAGTGACACCTTAGGGCGACGTCTGATCTGGTCATTGTGGTTATCTTCTTGACCTTTAATTTGGATGCATGATTCGTTGTTGTTGTAAAGCTAATGGTGATTCCCTTTTGATTTTATATTTAATCAAGGCAATTTGTAGAGAAAGATAGAAGAAAAGTACTAAGTGGAAGGATAAACAGATGCGATTTGTTTTGGAAATTAAACTTGAGCAATTGCCGTGTGTGCAACAACCCTCATTTTATTTTGCAATTTCCCAGGGGTTGCGAAGATCATCAAACTCAAAGAGCTTTGCTAATCTAATCCCCGTCGGAAAGGCCCTGGGACGGGGCTCCTTCAAGTACTCCACGTGCCCTAAAAGTAGTGAGCAGAAAGTAATAAGGCACCGGCCACGGTAGGGCTATGTCATGATAATGTCGTATTCTGCCTCTATTCACGAGACTGAAGAAAAAGTGTTGCTGAATGCTAATTCGTCTGTATTATCACATCTCTATCCCCGTCCACGCTTGCGATTTCGAAGACTCATCTCCGTACATGTTTACGATCTAGACAAGGTAAAATATTAAAATAAGTATAAATTCCAGTAAAATTTAGTTGATCTTGTCCTGGACGACCAGATAAATTTTGATTGAGATCCATTTTGTTTTTTTAAATATTTTTTTTAAAACTAAAAATCTCTTTTTTTATATATTTTTAAAATATATTTTTTAAAATTTATTATATAAATACTAAAAAAATATTTTATTTCTTCAATTGAGAATTTGAAATTTTTTAATATATATACCTTCTATGTTCATAAGAAAAAATTATTTTTTTTAATGTGGGATTTGAAATCTTTTAGTATATATACTCTATGTTCACAAGAAAATAATTATGTTTTTTCAATGTAAGATAAATCTTTTGAAATAATTTTTTAAACTTTATTATTTATAATTTATATTTACATAGATTGTTTTTTAATTTTTTCGTATGAAATATTTAAATTTCAAATATTCTTTTAAATTTTTTCAGGTTGATTTAAATTAATCCGGATCATCTCATATAACTCGAGGCTTAACTTCTTGGCCGGGTTAACCCTGGTCAGGTCTGATAAATATATCTCCGTCTGGGATCGGGTTTGGGCCGTATATTTTGGATTGAAATTCTTCAGATGCACAAATTCCCGTAAAATGGAATCTACAGCGAAGAGGCAGGGGATACCGTGAGCGTGTAAGTTTTCTTGCTTGCAAAACCTTGTCATCAACTGCAGCACACACAGTATAATAAGGGAGTGGCAGTAGTACACGTTATGATGATAGTTTTTAAAGATTTAAAATTTAGTCCTTAAATACTATGAGATTGCTTTTTATAGTTTATTTGGTCACTGTTCAAGAATCCATTTAAAAACGATCGTCATTTTGTCAAAGGCTATTCATGGTTTGTTGGACCGAGGACATAAATAACCTCTTC
>Ga0307517_10014690_pt1 | contig 10488 bp, 7 predicted proteins | sample 23_EM_MG_FD_194515 | JGI IMG/M metagenome (GOLD analysis project Ga0307517, IMG submission 194515) | Populus trichocarpa ectomycorrhiza microbial communities from riparian zone in the Pacific Northwest, United States - 23_EM | ecosystem: Host-associated > Plants > Roots > Unclassified | place...
GACAATAAAACACGAGACCCTCAACAATGAAACTGAGCTCTTTTTATTTTTTTACTTAACAAATATCTTAAATCTTGTCCCACCGACCCTTCGCCACGCAATCAACTTCTTACGGATAAGATCGAATCCTAGTTGTACTAAATTAACAGCGAGAAATGAATTTACTAGGATACCCCTCCGATTTCCGGGATTTAATAAATGAAATTATTTTAGGTTCGCAGCGTAGAATTAGACGATGGCTTTCTCCCTCTCTCTTAAGAATAAATCAAGATTAACCATATAAGTGATGGTCTAGTAATAAGAGCTTGGGATCAAAATATTTGTTTTTTCTGTGGTCTCAGGTTCGAGTCCTGTGATTGCTCATATGATGGCTACTGGAGACTTACATGGTCGTTAACTTCAGGGTCGTGGGAGAGATTAGTCGATGTATACGCAAACTAGCCTGAATATCACGATGAACTAAAAAAAAAGAGGAATAAATCAAGATTATCCCCAGAAAAAGAATAGGGAAATGATATTTGTCATGGCTTGGATCGAGGAGGCCTCTAATTAGAAAAGAATTGACATATTCCTTGATTTGAGTTTCTTTGCTAAAAGGAAAGATGCACCTGGATAGCTATGGATCTGTCTGCCTGCAATAATTACCTCTTATCACGACTTGGATGTGCTGACTATGAAAGAACATATATGGATAAAAATTGACTAAGAAAAGTTCCTTTTTTAAATGGATAAAAAAGACCATCTCAAACCATGTAATCGAGTAGGTGTCCTGTTTATTAAAAAATAAAAATAAAATAAAAAACGAAGCTTTCTACATCAATATTTTATCAATTGATACACAAAGTCAATCGACAGCAAGCTTCTAAAAAATAAATTACATCAACATGGAAGGTTTTGTTAGAAGAACAAACCAACCAAATATTCATAGCTAATTCTGTTCTTCTTAAAGCTGCACTAAATTAAATTACAGGTAATTAATTATTACAAGCATAAACCCTAAAGTCTCTCGTTCTTAGAGTTTAGAATGTGGTTGCAGTTGTTTTTTAAAGTGTTTTTTATGTTAAAATAAATTAAAATGATATATTTTTTATTTTTTTAAAATTATTTTTAATATCAACACATCAAAACGATCCAAAACATAAAAAAAATTAAATATTTTAAAAACACGGGTATAACCGTGTTTTAAAACGGAACCTTAGACAACATCCTTGTTAATATTTTTCTTTATTTCATTTTACTTCGTTAAGTCTTTGATGTGGTAGGAACAAATAATAACAAGTTCAGATTTGAAAGGGGCAGTTAAATTATATTTTTTAAATTTCTAGTTTTTTTTTAAAAAATATTTTTTAGTATTTTTTATTTTTTAATGTATTTATATTTAAAATAAAAAAATATAATTTTTTTATTTTAATATTTTTTTTAAAAAAAATTTAAATACAATGCACCGAAATCTGAAACGCTACCTGAATTAATACAAGATACAGAGAGGGATAATTGAATAGACAAGTCAAGTAATGTACGTGGCAATTTATAGAAAACACAAAGGGCAATGTGGTCAATAAAAAAGTATTGCAGACGCCTTCAACTATAACTACCTCAAACCTTCTGTTATCTCTCTCCCTCACGAACTCTCCTTGCCTCTACCAAATCCTACAAGCATATTATCCAATCAAAGAAAATGTTGGCAGTTTTTGACAAAACAGTTGCAAAATGTCCCGATGCTTTACAGAGTCCACACTCTGCCCCTGCAGCTTCTGTATTGAAAGATGGCTTCTTGGCTAACCACTTGGCCTCCCTTCACCCTGGCTCCGTCACTGTCAATCTTGGCACTTCTGGTCTCATTGCTTACTCTCTTGATAAGCAAAACCCTCTTCTTCCAAGGTATTTCTTTTTATTTTTCCTTAAAAAATGTGACTTTTTTTTTTGGTTCTTGGGACTGATCTGATCTTGATCGATCGCTTGAGGATCGTTCTTGTTTCAGTTTTGGCTTGTGGGATTTTTGCTTGATGATATTTAGTACTGATATTTGCATGCGTATGCTATGATTTGTAGCAACTTGCTTGGATAAATTCTCAACTTTTATTGATTTTTTAGTAGATCTTGTTTTTCATTGATTTATTTTTTGAAAACTTTTTTTAGTTATTTATTTGTTTAATTTGTTGGTACTTTCTTGCTATCAAGAAGGGTTGTTTCTTTTTGTTATATCTTTTACTGTCACAAACTTTATGAAACTAAAGGTTTCGTGGAGTTGTTAATTGGTGTTAGGGTGGCATGAGTTTTATCTGGTCATTAATTCCTGCCATTAAAAAAAAAACAGGGTGTTAACGCAGCATATAATCCAAATCTAAAGATTTTGTTTTGTCTCCAGTTACATGCGAACAATTTATTGTCTCATTTTATGGTTTTGGTAAAGAAAAAAGACAGATCTAGCTCACTTGTTTTTTTTTATCAGTTATACTTCTACTTTAGATAGAAATTGTCCGTTCCCTTGGAAGCTTCAGGGTGATTTGTGGAATTGAATAGCCCCATTGGTATTTCAGATAAATTATTTAGCGTCCAACCTTCCACTAAATCAATGTTATATATTTATTTTAGTTACTGTGAGAATCTTTTTATGTACTAATTTAATCATGTAATTTAGATCTACTACTTGGATTAATAGTTTTCAACTTTTTACTCTCTTCTTGATGCCTTGCCTGTACATAACAGTGGTAATATCTCTTTTCTCTGGCTAGGTTATTTGCGGTTGTGGATGACATTTTCTGCCTGTTCCAAGGCCACATTGAGAATGTTGCTGTTCTCAAGCAGCAATATGGTTTAAATAAAACTGCAAATGAGGTGATCATTGTCATTGAAGCTTACAGAACTCTCAGAGATCGAGGCCCTTATCCTGCTGATCAGGTTGTGAAAGGCATCCTCGGGAAATTTGCGTTTATTTTATATGACAGCACTTCAAAAGCCACATTTGTCGCTGTTGTAAGTGATCCTTTCTGCTTGGACTGTTCTCCTCCATTGTCAGTTGTCCTTGTGGTCTTTATTTCTGATTGCTTCGTCTCTGTTACCAGCACAGCTTAAATCATTCGAACTTTACCTTTTTGCAGGATGCTGATGGAAGTGTACCCTTTTTTTGGGGAACTGATTCTGAAGGCAATCTCGTTCTTTCAGATGATGTTCAGATTGTTCAGAAAGGCTGTGGGAAATCTTTTGCACCATTCCCTAAAGGTAAAGTCTTAATTCTGGTTCAATCATCATACTTAAGATCTTTAGCAATTCCTCTCTGCTTCTTTTTGCATGGTTAAACTGTCCTTGGAGGGGAGAAAACGTATGTAAAAAACTCCAGGGCAACAGATAGATAGGCACTGAAATGCAATTAAGAGTGTATTTAGAGATGAGTATTTATTTACACTGGAGAACCTAGCAATGTGGGAAATGTTGGTGCATTAAAATTTTAAATACCATGTTTCATGATGCTCTCTTAAAAGTTCCCTCCACTGTCCTCGTGTTTTTTCGTTTGTTTGTAGATGTCCTGTTCATTTTCTGCGTTGCATCGTTTGCTGAAAGTTAGGGCCAAAATATCTTCACCCCTTTTGGTTATATAGTTTATGTAGAAAAGTTTACAATGATTTATTGTTCTTTCTTCTTACCCTTTCACCCTTCCCTAATCCCTTGTACTTTTGGATGGCCATTCAAGCTCCCTTGGCATTGATGGGATCCTTGTATGATTTATGGGCACAAGGACTGGTTGTATAATCTAAAAGTTTCTGCTGTGTTTATCAGGATGCTTCTTTACAACTTCTCGAGGTTTGAGGAGCTTTGAGCACCCCATGAATGAGTTGAAGCCAGTACCAAGAGTGGACAGTTCAGGTCAGGTCTGCGGATCAACTTTTAAGGTGGATGCGGAGACGAAGAAGGAATCAGCTGGCATGCCAAGAGTTGATAGTTCTTACAACTGGTCTTCAAACTATTAAGCCTTCAAGTTCTTTTATGGCAAGGCTTTTGTTATATGGTGGCCTTTTGGATTGTATCTTTTTCTTTATCCCCCACTCTTATCTCTATCTTCCATGACACAACTGCGCTAATGTGTCCAAAATCTCACCGCTATTAGTAAGTACTCTGAAATTCAAGACAGCAATTGATGCGGCTGTATGTTGGATACTCTCAAATGAATTGGAGACCTTTGCTGGATATAACATAAAATAAATTTTGCATTGCATAGAAGATTTCCAATGTGTTTGCTTCCTAATTGGTATTCAATCGTGTGTCCCCTTTTATGGAAATCTTGGTGGGGATTTCTTTTTTCTTCAATTTGCTTCAGCTATTGGATGTCATTTTTTATGAATTGTATCATCCTGTTTTATAAGCAAAGTGTTAATTAAATCAAGCGACATGTGTTCCTTAACCCTGCTAATATTTTTATTTTTTATTATTAAAGAAGGCATGTATTGAAATTATAAGATTCTCTATCATAATATTATACTTGATCATCGTTATTATTTTTTTCATGATTTCAACAATTCCTTGTGTAATAAAAAATGGGAAGAGAAAAAAATCTAACGGGTCAAAGAGATCAAAAGACGGTTTACTTGATTTCGTAAATCACTTGTCGCCGTTAAGAATCTGATTAATGATCGTTAACCTCGTTTTCTATACCTACTGTATATGCCCTACAAAAAAACTAGGGTTAAGGCAGTGGCCTGTATCCTGGCATAAAAGATCAGCAAAAGAAAGGGGTTGGTTTGGGGCAGAAAATCCTTGACATGCTCCTCTGCTTCACCTATAGCTACGGTATTGTCACAGTGGCCTAATCGGGGAGGACTTCTCCGGCTCTACTCCTTGTTATATATATATATATAGTAACGGAGTGGAAAACTACGCTTGGCATTGTCATTTGATACCAGTGCTGCGCATAAAAGATAACATACTGATATCATCGTGCAGCAGTCATGGTCGACACTCTGGCAAGTTCTCATTATATCTCGTCTTGTTCTCTGCTAAAAAGAACAGGTATATAAGCCTTGGATCTATTGTTCTTCAGAGTTGGGCGACTTCCCCTAAAATAGCTACGGGATGTAGCACATCCCTTCTTTAATTTGTCCGACTTCCCCTCCTAAAGTAGACTAACAGAAACTACAAACTTCCTCGCAGAGTCATCCATTCCAATTCAGCATCGGTCTAATTCTTCCGCAATTCCTGACACTGCATTCATTTTAAATGCTGAAATCTGTGATGCTCTAACTTCTACACTAGTCCACGTCGGAAGGGCATCATATGGAACTTAGATAATGTTTTGTTCTGTGGTTTATATATATATATATCTTCTTGCTGTAGATTTGGCTCCCAAAAGGGAAAGGGGTTATAGATACTTGTGAAATCCCTTTTTTTAATACCTTTATCCTCCTTTAATACGAGCTAACCATACTTGGGCTATTTGCACTATACTCGCAGGGATGGAAACACCGAGTATATTACGCTTCAGCGACTGCCATTTTACTGGCTCTAGTATTCTCCATGTTATGAAAAACCTGAGTAATTATTGATGAATATTGTAATAGAAAAAAATTTAGAAAAAACACAAGATTTAACTTGATTCGATAACGTACTTACATATATAGGATACTATGTTGAAATAAAATTATAAAATATATATTTATAGTAGATCGCATAAAAAAACGTAGTAGCCCAAGAAATATATATTTACACTAGCTTTTGGGGAACCTTGTTTCACAGCTCGGCACCTCGCTACTCTCGGTTGTCACTTTCCTGGTGAGTTGGGAGCTTTGGAATGGCTGAAAAAGCATCTTGCTTTCATCTGTGCATCCAATTGAAGCACATGGATTCTACTCTAAGAGGAAGGAGTGGGAAGAGACATGCCATCCTTCGATGAAGGGACATGCCTTGCACTTGCACTGCCTTTATCTAACCACCTGATTCAAACATGTACGAGAAAGGGATGGACCTTTTGCTAGTATTTCCCCAGGTCAGGCAACGACCATTATGATGTCCACGAACAAATATTTAAGAATTAACACGACTACAGTGAGAACCGAGCTAATCTGAAAGCAGGCACCGAGATCTAATAAGGGGGGCTGCTTTAGTTTTTTGGAGGCTGTAATGTAAATTGTTTTCTTGAGCTTGCATTCCCGGTTGGGATTTCTACGACTTGGAGGAAGAGAAACCTGTAGTTGGAGGGGGCTGAACCGCTGAATATACAGCGCTTCAAGCCATACTCCCACTGTATTGGAGACCAGATTAAGATAAAAGGTTTGGGAGTCAAATATGCGAAGGAGATGAATCGGATAATCTGTTACTTTCAAGTCCCTATCGCAATAATTTGTCTCTAGTGGCCAAGATTTGAAGAAAAAGAAAAAAAAACTGACTTTGTCCTTGCAACTTCTTTGAAGAGCTCGTTTGAAATAGTACACATGACTTGTACTTCTTGCAAGGCATTAGTTTATTTTACAGTCTACTCTTTACGCTAGTTTCATAAGAAAGCATGAATTAAAGCAAGGGATGATGGAATGCAAGGCCCCTATGTTGTCTGGTAAAGGCTTGGCTTGGATGTGCCATTGAACTAAATGGCTTGATTTCTCTACGAGCACCTGACCATAAAAAGGAACCTTGCAGGATATTAAATTGTAAGTATAAAGGAAGCGGTGCTGGTATTAGTTTTCAACGAATGCTGCTATCAAAGAGGTTAGGAAATTCGAAGCATGGACAAGAGCGGCCATGTGGTTTGAAAACAAAACGACAAGAACAGCCATGAGAAAACCATTTAAAACAGCATACAGATAAGTTGAATACTGTCAATGGCATTTCTCCAGCAGAAGCACGCATATAACAAATCTACGAGTATAGCAGGAAAAATGAGATATTTTACTACTTCCAACTCCTATAGCTCCGCAGAAGCACCTCTAGCAGTGTCATTTTTCTAGTCCTTTGCATCTGCAATGCCTCCTGATGTTATCTGAAATACGTGCTTCGGTCAAGAATAACTTCTCAATAACTATTGCAATATTAAACACTTGGCTGGAAATTAGGATCGGAGAAGATGCTGATGCATTATTGTTCTTCGGATTTTACTTCAGCAGCCTTTTTATCATTTTATCAAAAAAGAAGCCAACCCTGTATCATATAATCATTTTTTCATGAAAACATGATTAATTAAACCAGAATCAAAAGGTAAAGCAAAACCAATTGTATCGAGATTAAGGATATTGCTTCAGCCTCAGGCAAATTTGGGGCATCAAACACCTTGCATACCCGCTGTTCACCTTTGCCTTTCCTGAACATCAACCTGATAGTGGCTGCATGGGCAAGCACATGCCCTCCTGCTGGTTTTTTCGGATCTGATATGAACATTCCTCCACCTGGGTCAGCTATGACTGCAACCAACAAATCGATGTTATATTTCAGCTCTAAAATGCAATAACCAGAAATAAAATTATACCGTGCTGAATGAGTAACAAGAGAACTTGGTGGCTAATGCACCACCATGATTTTCAGCGAGCTACAGGTCATAGGTGTATAGATATGTGGGGAAAAAACCAACTAGCTACATAAAAGAAGACTTTACAATGATGGAATCAAAGCTGTGTGGAAAATTATTTATAACTTCCATGAGTGATAATAAGTCAAGATTACCTTGGTTGGTCATGTAGACTGCAACGTTAAATTCCTCAGCTATCTTTATCAACCGAGACAGCATCTGTGCCAATTTTTGCTGCGAAGGGTAGATGTTAATGTCATTGAAAATAAACGATACGGATATTATATTATAGGCACTAAAGACTTTGGAATTCACCTGACGCTCTGCAAGCTCTCCCCTTCCAGTAAAATCCACCCGAAAGAGAGCGATAACAGAATCAACAATCTGAACTCATAGGCGCACAATCAGACTTCATCATACCAAGCCTCATAGTGCAGGCATCACAGGCAACTCACCTTAAAAGAAGAGGGGGGAAAACTCACCAGAAGTCTGTACGGCTCTTCAGACATTTTTGCAGCCAGACCAAGAAGCAAGTTGTATTGATGCTCATAAGTATATGCACGGGCATAAATGATCTTCCACATTCACAGAAAAAACAGTGACAGGGGAGATCAGCTTCCATAAGTCAATTAATAATAGAATAGAAATTCATACTTACATTGTCAAGGACAGCTCCTGGGTCCATTCCAAATCTTTCAGCTATAGGGACAATTCTATCAGGTCGGCTGCAAGAACAGAGTTAAGGAAACAGACAGGAACTGACAAGGTATCATATGATTATAATTCTCCATTACTTTTTCAAGAAAAAAGGAATTGTATATATTGGAACAGGTTAAGACGGAAGGGAAAACAGAAAGAATACAAAGTTCCTTCAGTATCAATGTAAGCAACCTTTCCATTTCCACCATGCATTTGTGTAGGAAGCTGCAAACGCAATACGAATGCATATTTAGCAAAGCTTAGGGCACATATTGTCATTTCCAAATCTGAAATTCAGATAATGAGGCTTCTGCATAAATCAATGGCAGTGCTACCCACGACATCACATCATGACTAGCACTCTCACTGAAGGACTTCATCAGAAAAACAAGAAATAATGTTGGTACATGACTTCAAATTCTTTTAACTGGAAAATAATTCTCAAGAAAAATTGTGTTATGCCTAAATTTTGGCAGTAACAATTTGGAGATCAGTGGATCAATGTTGTCTATTTTTAGGCTCAGATTTTTGTAAACTTTTTACTTATTCCAAGAATATCCTTATTATTAACAGATAATCATATTTTTTTTCAATTGAAGACAAATTCAACATTCCTTGAAACAGCATCACCTATCATGCCATATTTTAACAACACTGATGAGTAACAACTAATATTCTCATTTTAAACAGACACCACAGCCATAGATATTATACCAGCAACCTTATTAAAGAGTAAAACGAGAGAGGAACCTGTGTAGAGACGCAAAGAGTATGAGCGAGCTGTGTCTTCCCGGATCTAAAAATAATATTGCTATGGTTAGTATAGAAGTACAGAGATTTTAGGATCTGTGAGAACGAAGAGAAGATGTCAACAGAAAATACAGTAATTTATAGGAGAAGGTTTGTTCTTACCGGAATTCCCCAAAAGCTTCTGTGATAGCCGAAGTTTCAATCCCACCTTTCAAATCAATCAAGACGATCATATCAATCACAGAAAAACAAATTGCAGCACATTATGTGAATGCATATACACTAGCAGCACAGACAATTCTAAGCGAATCTAGGTATGATAGATTACCCCCTAAGAGTTCATCCAGGGCTTGACTTCCGGTTGTGATGCGAATCACAGATTTCCTCTACAGCATAAAAGCATAAAACAAGAATGAGATTTAAACTTGAAAGGCGATACAAACCAGAAGCTGGAACTATAAGATTTGAATATCTCCTCAAATTTAGAAAGCAAGAGGAATTTGAACTTACTTTGAGCAGAGCATCACTTCCGGTTATATAACCATAATTCTGAAAAGAAAATAAAGTGATTTCAACAGTGCATCAAAATCAAGCTTAAAAACATAATCACCATCTTGATTATTATCCTATAAACTGAGCACTAACTACTATCTTTTCAGCAGCTTCACAAATCTTGTCAACTTTAGCCTCGGACAATCCTTTGATTCCAGTCAAGTGCTGCATAAAAAGAAGGTAATGGTAATCAGATGGAGCTAAAACACTTACATTTAAATGACCAGTGTTGGAAATTGTATACCTTCTTCGTGAACATCATCAAGCCATTGCAGGTGTAAATACCTGCATCTTGAAGCTTCTTGACATCTCCAGCATTGATGCCTTGATTGATCACTGCACGAAATGCATAGATGCATCACAATTCACAAACAAGGAGACTGAGCATTGAGCAACAAAATATAATTAAGTTGATCTTCTCGATAAATCAAGTAAAATTCATCGAGAGTAGTACACCAAATCTCAAGGCACAGAGAAAAATTCAAGTTCAATTGAAACAGTAAATACTCAGCAATGATGTCCTAGTTAATCTTCTCATGAATCGGAAAAAAACAAAGAGAAATCAAGAACAGGACATGTACAATATTCTGTCGCCATTTGTATTTACATTTTTTTTAGAACTGAGTTGAAAGCTAAATACTAACACAGCAGATAGATCAGAGAGGAATTGTCTTTTACCACCAACATCGAACGATTTTCGTGTACAAATTCAAATTGAAATAATGAAAAGTGCATACAAATCGAGAATCCAAGTTGAGGAGCAGAAAAAAGGATATATATAAGTAAGTAAAATTCGAGTTGTGATTTAAGCATCCACACAAACAAAAACACAAAAAGCAGATCATCAACACTGACAAACAGGGGGGGGGGGGGTGCGAGTAAAAATCGATAGAGGAAACAATCGGTAATGCAGAGAGAGAAAGAGAGCTTATAATTTGTATCTTACACTTTTCGATTGCTTCGAACAAGTCGTCTTCGCCATCCATTTCTTCTCGCTCCAT
>Ga0307517_10014691_pt1 | contig 10488 bp, 3 predicted proteins | sample 23_EM_MG_FD_194515 | JGI IMG/M metagenome (GOLD analysis project Ga0307517, IMG submission 194515) | Populus trichocarpa ectomycorrhiza microbial communities from riparian zone in the Pacific Northwest, United States - 23_EM | ecosystem: Host-associated > Plants > Roots > Unclassified | place...
ATTTTTATTTTTTGCCTTATAATGATGTGCTCCTCACTTGAGTTTGTTTTCTTTTGATCTTTGCAAGCAATTATGCAAGCCTCACTAAGTTGGATTAACAGAGTCAAAAACATAAACGAAAACAACTAGGTTTTAACATAAACATAAATTTCCCATCCGGGTTTTGCTGTTGTTGAAGTTTAATTGATTCCTTTTTTTTTCAAGTTTGGTTGATTGGTCAGTTTTTAAAGTGAATATGATTAGTTTTTGATAATTCATGTTTATTAGAAAGTTAAGGTTTTGTTTTTTATTTGGTTAGTAACTTGATTCTTTACTTGCTAGTTCTTTTTAATATAAATTAGATTGATTTCTTGGAATATGATAAATTCTTTGGAGAGTTATGAGGTTTAGAGTTATGTTTAGTTGATTTTGTGAGATGGGTTTTTGTGGTTTTGTTTTTGTTTGGGATATCTAAGGTTCTTTTCTTTGAATTATGTAATTGAGTTATATGCAATGCTTGGTTTTGGTGTTGACTTTTCTAGTTGAAAATTGAAAGCTTTCATATGTTTTCTTTGATTTTATTCTTGTCTCAAATTTTGATCTTGATACCAAAAGTCTTGTAATGTTTCCCATTTGCTAAAATTAGTTGAAGTACATTTATTTTGAATCTATAAAACATAAAATAGCAAATTCATTCTCAAGATAGTACTAGAAATAGCACCAAACACTTATTGAAACAAATTAAACATGAAGTGAAAAAAATATATTTTTGAATGTTATATTTTGTTGTTCAATTCACTTCCTTGTTCATCTTTTCCTTGTTCATCTTATAAAAATAATTAATTTATAAAAACAAAGTAGTTATAAATAAATCAATTGGTTTATGGCTTTATTTATTGTGTCTTATTCAAAATGTTATATTTTTTTATTTAATTATTAAAATTTTATTAATCATTATCTTAACTGATAATTTATTTCTACCATATAGGTTGCATGACTTCTGGTATGAGGTGCAAAAAAAAAAGCAAAGAAATATGCATGAGAAAGAGGTCTTCTAGTCTAAGGAGATATGGTTGTTTAGAGGGATTTCAAACCTCCATATGTCGTGGAGGCTATCTAGAAAGCTTATATCTAACACGTAATGTCTGAGTGTTTCATGTGGTGGTCTCAGTCTTGTGTGGAGAACTGGAACAAGGTGATTCATGGTTCAATAATGACGCATGTTGGTGGATCCATTCCATTCATTTTACATATAAAGTAGATGGTAAGATTCTTTTTTATTACATATATTTTTTTAAAAAAAAATTGTTTTATATGATAATGTTTAACTAACAACAACTTCTTTTTACAGGATATAGTTCTTGGAAGTGAACCAAGACCAACGGAGCTTTTTGCAAGAACTCACTTGTGAAATGATGGTCATAGGAAAAGGGTACAGCACTTCATGGATAGTTGAGCTCAAAAGCTCGTGGTAAGTTGGATTCAACAATTGTTTTCTAATTTATTATTTATTTAAATTAGGTGACTTTTTTTTTTCAGGAAACATATACTACCTTATTGCAGGAGAGATACAAGGATGATCCTTCAACCCATCTAAAACTCAATTCGGATTTGTGGTTGGATGCTGGATTATTTTGTGGACCCGATAGAAATCAAGTTTACAATATTGCAAACACTATGATCGAGGAGGATATGCAGATGGGTTGTAGTGTATTAACCGTTGGTTCCTCGCAATCAAGTTTGAGCTCCTAATATCTTGTCTTTCAGGAAATGGTATGAGAAAAAGCTGAATCTTAGATAGCCTGACTTACATTACCAGAAAATTGGCAAATACAAACGGAAATACCCACAGAATATTTTTGTCGGTAGATTGCAATGAATTTTACCTACAGAATATTCTCTCACTATATCCATTGGTGAACACTGACATAAATATTTTGTCATTATATACCGAGGGGATTGCAGTGGAAAAATAAAAAATAAAAATAAAAAGCCAAAAAAGTACAATAACGAGTCATTTATACAAACAACATTACTGACGATATTAATTCGTCGATAAAATCTATCTGTAAATATATCTGTAATATTTAAGACAGCATTGGAACTCTAAAATACCAACAGATACACCGATAGAATAAGTCTGTCGGTATATTCCAGAGAACATGGAAACTATTTCCTTTTCCCGAACACTGTTTATTGTGTTAAATACAAAGGATATCACCGATAAATTAAGTTTGTCAGTATATTTCAGAGAGTTTTGGGACTGGTCACTTCTCAATTGCACTGTTCATGTTATCAAATATATACGGGATCGCCGAAAGATTAAGTCCATCAGTATTTTCCCGAGAGCTCTGAAATTGTTCACTTCTCAATTGCACTGTTAATTACTATTCTTTACAAACACAATCATTGAAGGACTGAAAAATTGATGATGATATTTGGGGGGTTTTTGAAAATTTTTGATTAAATTGAAATTTTAAATTAAATATTACAAACAGAATCATCGACAGACTGAAAAGTCACCGATGATATTTAGGGGTTTCTAAAAAAATTTTATTAAATTAAATATTATAAGCAGAATCACTGATGGAATGATTAAAAATATTAATATTTAATTATTCATCGGTAGAACTATCAGTAAAAAAACTTAATTAAAAGACCATAATCATTAATTTCATAACAGATGCACATCTTCTTCTTCTTCTTCAGAAAAAACACCAATGTCTCTCTTCTTCTTTTTTCTCTTCTCTCCTCAACTCCATCTTTTCTCTTCTCCTCCGTGCATATATATGTCTTCTCCTCTCTTCTTTTATCTTCTCATTTTTGTTATGTTAATTAACATACTTTATGAAAAAAATTTCTCTTTTCAACTTCACTCGCAACAAAATTAAGGCAATATTTTTTTTTGTGTGTTTTTTTCGTTATATTTGTTTTCTTAATATTTTTAATTTTTCTATTCTTAGTAATTGTATTAATGTTGTTGTAAGATTTTGTTTTCATATGATAATAATTTAGTTGGATTTTGTTTTTCAATTTTGTTATTCAATTTCAATTAAATTTATAAGATTGATTTTAATTATTATTAGTTAATTTTGTTGTTCAATTTCAATTAAATTAATTGATTTGTTGCTGGATTATGGGTTTTGGAATAGGTTTTCTAGGTTAGGTGGAAATTATTTAATTGATTTATTTATTTGTTGTAGGATTATGGGTTCTGGAATAGGTTTTCTAGGTTAGGTGGAAATATTTTAGTTGATTTATTTATTTGTTACTGTTCTATTTTTTTTTTTTTGTTATTTATTTGTTATAAATTTGTTTGAGTTGATTTTCTTATTCTTTTTTTCCAAGCAACTCAATTCCTAAGTATTATTGAGTATTATTATTGAGTGTTGATTTATATTAATTTTAATTATTTTCTACTTTTTTAATAGATTTTTTTTAAAAAAATATTTTTCAATAATTACTGACAGTCTTATCGATAAAGTCTATCAGTGTATTTCAGAGAGTTAGAAAAGAATTACTACAAATGATACTGTCACTATTTAATCACTAGCGGAATTACGTACAGTCTTTCTGTCAGTTATATGTCAAATTCCCCAAGAGAAATATGGATGAAATGAAGCGGATAAATTTTGGCATGCTTTTGTCGTCAATAAATCCATCGGTAATTTTCTTACTGATGAACTCTCTAACAGATTAGAAATCATCAACGAGAGTTTTATCAATGGAGTATTTTCCTCCGTGTATCCGTTGATAAAAATAGTGCAGATAGACTGAGAGTATAAATACGGGTAAATCTAAATATTTTAGTAGTGTTACTGCTTAGATAAAAAAATAATGCAGATAGATTGAAAATATAAATACTGAAAAATAATCACTATCGTTCGTAATACCAATTGATAGGAAAAAAACAAACCCTTATTACAAAGCCATTGAAACACTTGGACAGGCTGGGATCGTGTTTTGTAGGCTTCTTGGACTCTATCTTGAAAGTTACGTCATTCTTGAGGGTTCCGGATGGGATGGGCGACCATCTCTCCTCCGCGCATTGATGTGCTCAGTTTGGGTTTAAGAAGCAGCCAGGGGTGGTGATTCCTGAGCCAGTCAATAATGAAGTTATATAAAAAGAAAAGGTTGAAAAAACTTAAAATAATTACAAGAAGTGTAACCTACCTAGCTAGCTAGCTATGTGTACATTTTTTGAAAACTATTGATATATGAAAATAAACAGCAAGAAGGAGGAAACTGCTGAACGCACGCCTCTGCCTCTTGCCATGTCGTCTTTAGCGCACCGCAAACTAGTATGTATCACAGTACGCCTTTTGTCTGCTTCACTAAGAAATTTTATAGTACTTCTTTATGTTTGGTCTGTAGTTCCCCAGTAACTGTCATAAATATTGCAATCCCAGATAACATTAAACTTCTGCTGACCTTATCACATACGTGCCCTTTAATTAATTTCAACCGTGCATGTGTATATTATATAGATTTTTAAAAAAAATAATAGAAGGATATGTAGTTATCATGAAATATTACATTCACATCACATCATTTTTTATTTTATTTTATTTTTTACTGTGCGTATATAAGATCTCTTGAAAAATAATTATAATAACGAACGAGAATATAAATAAGATAGAGTTTTTCAACTCTAGAAAGGAGCGTTTTATCAAAAACTTACATCTCGTTAACACAGTGTTGGCAACCATATATACATAGAGAGAGTTTATAAATGTATGCTTGATGTTATGATAAATTTTTTTGTTCTTGTTTGAAAATACAAGTTTAAGAAAATATATAAATTATACTTTTTTAATATAAAAAAATCAAAGAAATTCATGTAAAACTATAGCATTTTAATTAATTAAACACCTTCAAATATATACCTAGAACAAAACATAGATAAGATCACAGCAAGATAGAAATAAATAGAGCCTAAATGGGAAAAGAAACCTTGGAACGTAGTTGATTGTTATTATATATATGATCAGCACATGATCTGTGCCAGAGAATGCCAAGTCTCCTTCAAGTGTCAAATTAATAATGGTACAAATCCAAAAGGGTATCCTATGCCCGAAGTGTACATGCAGACAAGTAAATGGAGAGAGGGTCTGACATGACAGGTGAAGAACAGAAGATTAGGAGACACTGTGTTTCATGGGATTCTCAAGAGGCAGGTTCATGGAGTTTGGTTAACCATTTATAGCTTTGCATGTTATCACCTAACGAGACACAATCACATGACTTCTCTCTGTTAATTTTTTTTTTTAAAAAAAAAAACTAAAATAACTTGGTCTTTTGCTGTCCACGCACGTACATTTTGTTATAGATTTTTTCAGTAAAATTATTATTTTATTCTTAACTATTGGTATTTTCTAGGAGACACATTTATATTGTATATTGTAATATCTAAAATACTCTTAAAAATTAAAATTCCTTAACTGCTAGGGCATGGGGGTATTCGGTTTTTTCTCCTTCTTAGCATACTATACTTTGAGTCAAATAATTTATAGCTAATATTGAGGGGGGTTTTGTCTTTTTGTTATGGTTTTTTTTTGTTAATATTATATGGGGCATAGACATTTAGGTATTTGTATAAATTAAACTAAAAAAAAAAAAGTTGATGGTGCCTGTGAGAGGTGCCCACGCCTTTTGAGCGACGTGCATAACATCTCCCGACAGTCGTATATCACATTTCAGGGCAGCATTAAATGCATCTCACGCCCCCTTCACGAAGGTGAGGCGCATGTTGCCGCCCCTTATACGGTAGAGTTTCGAAGATGTTTTATTCCCTCTTTTTTCTCTCACTTCAACCTTGAAAAACATGTTGCCTTTGCAAAAAATCAGAAAAGTGTGTTAAATGTTAATTTTATCACATTTAATTTATTTCAATTTTATCCTTTAGAATTTAGTTTTTATATCAAATTTTTCCTTTTATTTTAAAATATTTCAGGTTTGCCCCTTAATATTTTGATTCTTAACCCTTTTATCAAATTTTAATTTTTTTTCAATTTTGTCATGGGATCCACAATCTTATTTTTCAATTTTTTCATTTTTGATCCTTATTCTCTTGATTTTTATTTTTGTTTTGGATTTTTTTATGAATTTATTTTTTCTTTTTAATTTTCCCCTTTAACTCAAAGGTTGATGATACTTCAGATTTGACCCTTAATATTTTGATTTCAAACTTTGATTCTTAGCCCTTTTATCAAATTTTAATTTATTTTTAATTTTATCATTAGATCCATAATCTTGATTTTTTATTTTTTTTTAATTTGATCCTCATTCTCTTAATTTTTATTTTTATTTCGGATTCATTTGTTAATTTGATCCTTTTTTTCAAGTTTTAGGTTGTCCTCTCATTTTGTTTTTCAAATGAGATCCCCACTCTCTTAATTGCTATTTTTTTATCCTTATTTTTTTTTTCATCATTTGACATTTGATTTATTGGGATTTGGTCTTTTCGGTTTTTCTCATTGTTTTTAAGCTCAACCCAAGAGTCAATCAAATCTTTTTATTTTATATAAAAAAAAAATATCATTTTGAAAAAAAAAATCAAGGAAAATAGTCAACGGTTTTTACCCTGGATTAACTGGGACATGGATCAACCCAAGTTTTTGATCGTTTTATACTAGATCGATTCTCTCCCAATTTATTTTGAAAATCGACTCAGTCTATGACGTGAGTCACTTGGGTCACAGGTCAACCCGTCGAGTTGAACCAAGTTTTAAAATAGTGCCTTTTTCCAGATGCGGTGCTTTCGATTTAGTCATTGGCTATGATCATGAATTTGAAAAGTTAACACGGGTTGATATTTTTTACTGATTACTTCCTTCAAAATTATTCATTTTGAAAAATAAACTTCATTATTTTCTTCGGTTTTTTTTCAATTAGGTTATTCATATCTCATGATTTAGGTAGAAGGTTTAGCTAGGTGGCTGAGGTTGTTTTTTAGGTCGCTTTTTTTTTTTAACCTTTTCTATTTTTCCTTTAAAATTTGATTTAAAAAAAAAAAAACTTCATGTTTTTCATGTTTTGCCTTCTATTGAATTATCTCATTCTCTTGATCATACTCACGAGTTTTGAAGGTCTCACCTGATTTTGCTGGTACTTTGTATTTTTAGATTTTTTTATTAATTTGTTTTACAATTTCATCCTTCTACGTTTTGATTTTTGAGGATTGACAACCATTATTTTTTTAAATTCTCTTTTTATGATGTTGGGTCATGGATTTTTTATTTTTTTTTCATTCTTTAAAATACATTGATAGCAATATTTGAGTATTGTATTTTTACGCTACAAAAAAATCAGTTTGCCCGCGGCAAAGTATATGTCACCAATCTAGTAAGAAAAACAATTGTAAACACTAGAATTGTCTGTTGATTTTTCAGAGCCAACATAGTGTTATATTTGTTTTTTCTAAAACAAGAATCAAATATTATCCTCTACTTATCTCTTTTCTTTTCTTTTCTTTTCTTTTACAAGAATCATTATTCTCTGTTACTGTTATCTTTCAATTCCGTGAACCAGAAGGAAGATACACACACACACACGTACATGATGAAGAAACATATCTTTGGAAATGACTATGATGACATCGATTTCAAACCGATAATAATGACGGCTAATTCACAGCCATTCACTAACAGGAGGAAACCATGTACCCCAAATTATATTGGATAAAGTCAAATGTAAAAATGACTACTACTCCCTTAGATTGTATTTGATACTGCACTTGCTTTTATGATTTTAAAAAAAATATCTTAATATAACTTAAAAAAAAGTAGGTTTTAAATAATATGTTTAGTTAAAATTAGTGTGAGAGAAAAGTTTACATGTAAAATAAATAAAAAATAAGTTTTCATAAATAAAAAATTAAGTTATTTTAATTTATTTAATATCAAGGTTTGAAATGAAATTATATCTGGAATTTAATAAAAAAATTAAAAATTATTTGACTAACCAAATAATTTTTTCTTCATGGTTAAACTAAAAATATATGTTATTACAATAACCAAACAATTTCTTAGTATATATTTGTTATGGCGGTACATCACATATTTCACCTAACAAAAACATAAAAATCATGTTTTCACCTCAATATATACAAAACCAAACTTTAATGTTCTGTAAAGGGTTTCCTTTTATTTTTTATATTTAGAACTTGTTAACAAAATTACTTTTTAATTAAAAAAAAACTTTAAAATACATGTATTATGAAGATTTTATAATGAGGTTATATCAATATTATGGTATGTTAGCATATATAATATATTTAAGAAAGTGTGCATGTGTAATTTTTTAGAAAAAGATATATTAAATTAATATAATTTTTATATTAATTTTTATATAATATATAAAAATTATATTAATTTAATATATTAACGTTAAATGTTTTAATTTATATAACATTGTTAGAAAATATATTATGATATACAACATTTTATATTATACAATAATAATACATATTGGATCAAGTAAATTATACTAAAAAATAGGATATTATACAAAAAAAAAAAATTCTACTTATTTTTCATAGTACATCCAAATATTAGAAAATAATCCGTTTTCCTGTAATATGTTATCCATGGGATTTATTTTTACGACAAACAAAACCAGCCTTTACTTGTTAGTCGTGGTAATTGAAGTACTGTCATTCTTGGCTTTCCAAACCAGGTAAAGATAGATATTGAGTGGAAATCCAGTAAAATACAAAAGAAAGTCGTGAGATATATAATTAATTTTCAAGAGATAAGAAGGAAGTATCCCTACAAGAATACAAATTGTCGTCAGGCCGCTTGTCAAAAGTCTCTCCCCAAACTTCTTCGCTTGCAGGTTTCCATACCTACTCACCTCCATGTCTAAAGATCACAAAACCCAGAAGAATCTACAAAAAGTTCAACAATCCGTATCACAAGGTCATGAACAAGAAGAAGGAGAGCTAGAGAATATTCAAGTTGATGATCAAGAAGAGTGCAAAACACCAACCTCTAGTGATCACAAGATACCTGCCATTCAAAGCTGCCCACCAACACCGAGAAAGAAGGTGCAAGTTTTTGAGCATAAGAGAAAACTTCCAGAGTTCTTCGAAACTACAAATAACGATGAGGTAGAGTCGTTTTTTCGATCAAGCTTTGAGATATCTACTCGTGTCAACGAATCTCGTCCCATGAAAAGAAGATGCAGAAGTTATTAATTAATTAAGATTTTAATTATATGTTTAAATCTCTTTAGAAATGTGAAATTTACATGTGTGCATATTATGCTGCCAGATTCTCCAATTTTTCATGAATGAATTAATTATATGTACTATGTATCTAGCCAAGAATACCTTATTCTATACATAATACATTTGATCTCATTGAGATATTATGTATGAATGAATCTCCCAAGATGTGAAATAAATAAATAAAATATCAGTTACTGCTCGATTACTGATCAACACAAAAATAACTTGTTACAATTAACTCGTGATTATCCTTCTTTTGTTGCATCATGTAATTAAAATAGTAAAAAAAAAAAAAAATTCTTTTTTAGTTACTCTTGTAGTCCAATACAATCTTCCATGTTTCTTTGCTCCCATCTATGTGAACAAAATTGCATTATTTATGGTAAATTTGTTTTGTTCAAAGATGCTCTTTTTTTTTATAAGTGCAACCAAAATAGCAAAAAGGAAGACAGGGAGAAAAGGCTAAAAACTGCATTATGGAGGTTATATGTTGTAGGATTACAATCGTAGCCAGGGAAACAAGACTTTGTCCTGATGGCCATGAAGATCGAAGGTCACGCCACCGAAGGGAAAAGGGGCATTACTCAATATCTATGCTTCAATAGCCTTGTGTCTTCTTTTTATTATTATTTTATTATATATAGATATATCTTTCGAAAGTCATGATTCTTTAATTGACGATACCATTAATTCAAAACTGGATCTCCATTATTTGAAATTATCGTACGAGTACTTCAGAAGTTTGGACTGGTCAATTAGAAGGGGGGGAACTTCAAAGGTTGTTAGTTAGAATTTTGATAATAAAAAAAAAAGGAAGGGAGTTTTTAAAAACTTTTAAAGGATTGTAGAGCATATCGGTGAAAAAATAAGAGAAGGGTATCCAAGAAAGTCGTGTTTTCTAGCGTCTTGCTCTTAGGTGAGGTGGATGCTGATGTGTTGTCTGTAAAACTGGGAAGTCTTCTTTTACATTATGAAACTCATTGGTGATTAAGTTAATAAAGGATGGAGGAATTCAACGATTGATGAAAGAGAGAAGAAGAGGAAGAGGAAGATGATTAGACGTGGGTGTGGAGGAGCAGGAAGTTAGATTTAGTGTATAATCACACGGAATGGCTTTAAAAGGATTAATTTATGTTGTCAAACCCCAACTAAACTAATTTTGAAGTGAATTTGTTGTTCTAGTATATAATTAATCATGCTACTTGTTTTTCATTCGTCTACTAAATGAAGTGAGATGCAAATCATAGGATAATGTCGGTATTTCGATCTAGTGACATCAT
>Ga0307517_10014692_pt1 | contig 10487 bp, 7 predicted proteins | sample 23_EM_MG_FD_194515 | JGI IMG/M metagenome (GOLD analysis project Ga0307517, IMG submission 194515) | Populus trichocarpa ectomycorrhiza microbial communities from riparian zone in the Pacific Northwest, United States - 23_EM | ecosystem: Host-associated > Plants > Roots > Unclassified | place...
CTCGCCCTCACCGCCGAGGCCGACCACCTGCGCGCCCTCGGCGTGCCCGACCCGTACGGCCTGCTCACCGTCGACCGCCGGGCGCTGCTCACCACGCCCTACCACGCCGCCGCCAACCGCCTGCGCGAACTCGCCCGCGGCGAGGCCCGCCACGGCTCCTGCGGCATGGGCATCGGCGAGACCGCCCGCTACCACCTCGACCACGGCGACGACGCCCCGACCGCCGCCGACTGCCTCTCCCACCCCCGCCTCATCCGCAAGCTCACCCTGCTGCGCGACCGCCTGTCCGACGAGCTCGGCGGCCCGCTGCCCGCCCCGCCCGTCCCGCACTGCGCGGCCGCCTTCACCGCCTTCGCCCGTACTGTCGCCCTCACCGCCGAGGACCACCTGCCCCGTGTGCTCGCCCGGGGCCCGGTCGTCTTCGAGGGCGCCCAGGGCGTCCTGCTCGACGAGACGCACGGCTTCCACCCCCACACCACCTGGTCGACCACCACCTTCGCCAACGCCGAGACCCTCCTCGCCGAAGCCGCCGCCCACACGGGCGCGCAGCCCAGCCCGGCGCTGCGCCTCGGCGTCGTACGCACCTACACGACCCGCCACGGCCCCGGCCCGCACGCCACCGAGGACCCCGAACTGGCCCCGCTGCTCCCCGAACCGCACAACGGCCACGGCCCCTGGCAGGGCCCCTTCCGTGTCGGCCACTTCGACGCCGCCGCCCACCGCTACGCCGCCAATGCCTGCGGGGGATTGGACGCCCTCGCCGTCACCCACCTCGACGCCGTCCCCCGCTGCCCCCGGCTCCGCATCGTCGACGGCGCCCAGCGCCTCGCCCCCGGCCCCGACCCCGAGGACTGGTCGGCCGCGATCGGCGAGGTGCTGGGCGCGCCCGTCGTATTGGAGTCCTACGGCCCGACGGCGGCGGACAAGAGAGACCGCCGCGAGACCGGGAAGTCGAAGTACGTGTCCGGGAAGAGCTCGGGCTTGTACGTGTAGTGCCACCACTCCTCCGCCAGATTGACGAAGCCCAGATCCTCCAGGGTGTTCTTAAGCAGCAGCCGGTTCTTGAGCTGCTCGCCCTGAATCCTCGGGTCCAGCGTGTGAGACAGCGTGTCGAAGCAGTCGAAGCCCGTGCCCATGTCCACCGAGTTGTCCGGGAAGCGCTGCGCCTGCGGCGCGTAGCACGGCACCAGCGTCTCACCGGGGCGGTACGGCCGGGTGGGCGCCGCCGGCAGCTTCACGATCGTCAGATCGGTGGTGCTGCCACGGCTGTGCCCGGATTTCGCGGCGATGTACCCATCGAGGAAGAGTCTCGACTTGTCGACATCCGGATAGAATTCCGCTTTCATCGCCTCGTCGTCGAGATCCTCCGCCCAGGCCACGAAATGGTCCACCGCCCGCTGCGGCCGGTAGCAGTCGTACACCTTCAGGCTGTACCCCTGCGCCCGCAGGGTGACCTGGGCCTTGTGCAGCGCCTCGGCGGCCGGCCGGGTGAGGATGCACAGCGGCTGCTCGTAGCCGTCGATGCGCACGCCGACGAAATTGTGCGGGGTGAAGTACCGCATCTCCTGCAGGATCGTCGGGTCGACGTCGCTGAGCGCGACGAACTCCGCCGGAGCCTTGGCCTCAGAGGTCTCCCCGAAGGCGTCCGAACCCGCCCGCGCCGGACCCGCCGCCACGAGCCCCGCCAGCAGGGCGAGCGGCAGAACGAAAACACGCGATAACGACGTAAGGCGACCGGATACAGTCCGTCCGTGGCCGGCCATGCGAAAGACTCCCATTGCTCCTCCTGTGGTACCGCGTTCCCGCCGGATCCGGGCTGGCCCCGGACCTGCCCTGCCTGCGGGGCGGTCGCCTACCGCAACCCGCTGCCGGTCGCCGTGGCTCTCCTGCCCGTACGCGACCTGCCCCTACGCGACCGCGCTGACACCTCACCCGTCGGCCTGGTCGTCATCCGCCGCACCATCCCCCCGCAGCGCGGCCGCCTCGCCCTTCCCGGGGGTTTCATCGACCACGGCGAGACCTGGCAGCAGGCCGTCACCCGCGAACTCGCCGAGGAGACGGGCATCACCGCGCGCCCCGAGGAGGTGCGGCTCGCCGACGCCCTCACCGACACCGACGGCGGCTTTCTCCTCCTCTTCGGACTGCTGCCCGCCCGCCCCGCCCACGAACTGCCGACGTCGCGGCCCACCGACGAGACCGACGGCTGGCAGATCATCACCGACCCAGCCGAGCTCGCCTTCCCGCTGCACACCGAGGCCGCCGCCCGCTGGTTCGCCGACGGCTACGGTTCCCCGCCGCCGCGCACCCGCACCGCGTAACCCACTTCCCCCTCCTCCTCCCGCTCGACCACCGTCCGCCCGTCCGCCAGCCGCGTCGTGAACCGCTCGACACGGGGCTCCGCCCACCCGTCCCCCTCGTCCGTGACCAGTACCCCGCCCCCGGTACGCCCGGGCGCCGGCGACCACACCTCCAGCTCCACGCGGCCGTCCGCCCCCGTCACCGGCAGCACCGCCCCCGCCCGCGCCAGCACCGGGATCCGGCCCGGCGGCGCCGGCAGCAGCACCTGCCCCGGCCCCTCGTACACCTCGCCGGTCGCCGTGTCGTACCAGCGGCCGCGCGGCAGCCGCAGACTGCGCAGGTCGGACCCCTGCTCCAGCACCGGGGCCACCAGCAGCGCGTCGCCCAGCAGAAAGGCGTCCCCGCAGGCGCGCAGCTTGCGGTCCTCCGGGTCGTTCCACCACACCGGCCGCACATACGGCGCCCCGGTGAGCCGCGCCAGATGCGCGAGCGTGTAGAGGTACGGCAGCAGCCGCTCCCGCTCCCGCAGCGCGTCCCCCGCGTGCCGCAGCACCTCGGGCCCGAACTCCCACGGCTCCCGCCGGCCCGCGCCGATCGCCGAGTGCGTACGGAAGAACGGGAAGTACGCCGCCATCTGAAGCCAGCGCAGATACAGCTCGCCCGACGGCGTGCCCGTGAAACCGCCCACGTCCGGCCCCGAGAAGGGCACCCCGCACAACCCGAGCCCCAGCACCAGCGACAGCGAGGCCCGCAGCCCCGGCCAGCCCGTCGACACGTCCCCGGACCACGTGCCGCCGTACCGCTGCATGCCCGCCCACCCCGAGCGCGAGAAGAGGAACGGCCGGTCCCCGGGCCGCAGTTCGCGCAAGCCCTCGTAGCCCGCCCTCGCCATCGACAGGGCGTAGACGTTGTGCGCCTCGCGATGGTCGCCGCCCCGGCCCTCCAGGGCGTGGCGGGCCGAGCGGGGCAGCGTCGTCTCGCCGAACGCCGCCAGGGACACCGGCTCGTTCATGTCGTGCCAGACCCCGGCGAACCCCTCCGCCAGCCGTTCGGCGTACAGCCCGCCCCACCACTTGCGCACCCGCGGATCCGTGAAGTCGGGGTACACCGCCTCACCCGGCCACACCACCCCGCGCACCGGCCGGCCCCGCACGTCCCGTACGAAGGCGTCCTCGGCCACCCCGCTGTCGTACACCGGATTGCCGGGCTCCCGCTTCACCGCCGGATCGACGATCGACACCAGCCGCACCCCTTGCTCCCGCAACTCCCGGGCCAGTCCCGGCAGATCGGGGAAGCGCTCCTGGTCGGCGGTGAAGACCCGGTTCCCGTCCAGATGGTCGATGTCCAGGTGCAGGGCGGACAGCGGCAGCCCGTGCTCCCGGTAACCGGCCGCGACCCGCCGGACCTCCGCCGCCGTCCCGAAGCCCCAGCGGGAGTGGTGGCAGCCCAGCGCCCAGCGCGGCGGCAGCGCCGGACGTCCGCTCAGCGCCGTCCAGGCCGACAGGACCCTGGCCGGGGTCCCGGTGAACACCCAGTAGCGCAGCGGTCCGCCGTCCATCCGCAGCTCGCAGCAGCCCGGCCGGTCGTGCCCCGAACCGGCGCCCTCCTCGCCGTCGCGCAGCGACACCCGGCCGTCCCAGGAGTTGTCGTGGAAGACCAGATGACTGCCCGCGTCCGCCACCACCAGTTGCACCGGCATCGTGATGTACAGCGGATCGTCCCCGGGCCCGAAAGCGCCCCCCGGGTCGGTGTTCCACAGCCGGTACGCCCCGTCGCCGAGCCGAGGCCCGCCCGGCCCGCCGTCCCCGGAACGCCCGCCGAGCCCGAACACCGCCGCATCCGCCGCCGTCTCCGAACGCTGCACCCAGCGCGGCCCGCCCTCCCGGGGCCCGTCCACCGGATCCCACCAGCGCGGCGGCAGATCACGCCGCAACAGCACCCCGCCCGGCGTACGGAACTCCACCGCGCCGTGCCTCGACACCAGCACCGTCACCCGTTCGGACACGACCCGCCAGCCGTCCTTGTCCGGCTCCATCACCGCCCGCGTGTCCGCGTCCGGGCAGCCCTCGGCCAGCGCGTACGAAGGCTCCGGCCCGGCCCCGTCCCAGCCGCAGAACACCGCGCCCCCCACCGCCACCCGCACCCGCACACTCGACCGCGCGAAGCGCACCACCCCGCCCCCCGGCAGCGGCTCCGCCCCCTGCGCCGCCCCCGGCACCCGCGCCCGCTCCGGGCCCCGGCGCGGCAGGTCGCGGGCATCCGTGCGAGCCCGGCGCCACGCCGACCCCAGAGCTCTCAGCCCGTTCACCGATCCGGTCATCCGCAGCTGCCGCACCAGGTCCCGAGCATCCATGAAGCCCACCCTTCCACCGTTCCCGTTCGTAGCGGCATCCGTTCAGCCACCGTTCACCTGGGGTCCCACCACCCCGTCAACCCCGTCAAGCTGACATCAGCCGGACATGCTCTGGCGCCGAAGACGATCACATGGCATCGTCCTGCCCAGCCGTGCCCGGCGGCATTCCGCCCGCGTTCGGTCCACCTGCACACCACGCGACGACGCGTACGGTCCGGGAGCCGCCACATGAGCAGCACATCTGAGCCCGCCGCCACTCCGGAAGCCCCGGAGCCCCTGTGGCGGCCCGGCCCCGACCGCATCGCCGCCGCCCAGGTGACCCGCTTCCAGGCATGGGCCGCCGCCTGCCACAACGCCCCGCCGAACGACCCCGCCGACCCCGAGGCGAGCTACGCCGCCCTGCACGCCTGGTCGGTGCGCGAGCCGCGGGTCTTCTGGCGGGCGGTCACCGAGTGGTTCGACGTACGCTTCTCCACCCCGTACGAGACCGTGCTCGCCGACCCCGCCATGCCCGGCGCCCGCTGGTTCCCCGGAGCCACCCTCAACTACGCCGAGCACGCCCTGCGCACCGCCCACGACCCCGCCCGCGCCGCCGCCCCCGCACTGCTGTCCCTCGACGAGCGCCACGAGATCCACGAGACCAGCTGGGCCGAACTCAGCCGCCAGGTCGCCTCCCTGGCCGCAGGGCTCCGCCGCCTCGGCGTCCGTCCGGGCGACCGCGTCAGCGGCTACCTGCCCAACATCCCGCAGGCCGTCGTCGCGCTCCTGGCCACCGCCGCCGTCGGCGGCGTCTGGACCTCCTGCGCCCCCGACTTCGGCTCCCGCGCCGTCCTGGACCGCTTCCAGCAGGTCGAGCCCGTCGTCCTCTTCGCGGTCGACGGCTACCGCTACGGCGGCAAGCTGCACGACCGCACCGACGTCGTCGCCGAACTGCGCGCCGAACTCCCCTCCCTGCGCGCCGTCGTCCACATCCCCGTCCTGGACACCGCCACCCCCGAGGGCGCCCTCGACTGGACCAGTCTGACATCGGGCACCGACAGTCCCTCGTACGAGCAGGTGCCCTTCGACCACCCCCTGTGGGTGCTCTACTCCTCCGGCACCACCGGCCTGCCCAAGGCCATCGTCCACTCCCAGGGCGGCATCCTCGTCGAACACCTCAAGCAGACCGGCCTGCACATGGACCTCGGTCCCGACGACCGGTTCTTCTGGTACACCTCCACCGGCTGGATGATGTGGAACTTCCTCGTCTCCGGTCTCCTCGCCGGCTCCACCGTCGTCCTCTACGACGGCAGCCCCGGCTTCCCCGACACCGGCGCCCAGTGGCGCATCGCCGAACAGACCCGCGCCACGGTCTTCGGCACCTCCGCCGCCTACGTCATCGCCTGCCGCAAAGCCGACGTCCACCCCGCCCGCGACCACGACCTCTCCGCCGTCAAGTGCGTCGCCACCACCGGCTCCCCGCTGCCCCCCGACGGCTTCCGCTGGCTCCACGACGAAGTGGCCGAGGACCTCTGGATCGCCTCCGTCAGCGGCGGCACCGACGTCTGCAGCTGCTTCGCCGGCGGCGTCCCCACCCTCCCCGTCCACATCGGCGAACTCCAGGCCCCCTGCCTCGGCACCGACCTCCAGGCCTGGGACCCCTACGGCAAGCCAGTCACCAACGAGGTCGGCGAGCTCATCGTCACCAACCCCATGCCCTCCATGCCCATCTACTTCTGGAACGACCCCGACGGCTCCCGCTACCGCGAGAGCTACTTCGAGATGTTCCCCGGCGCCTGGCGCCACGGCGACTGGATCACCCTCACCTCCCGCAACACCGTCATCATCCACGGGCGTTCCGACTCCACCCTCAACCGCCAAGGCGTGCGCATGGGCTCCGCCGACATCTACGAAGTCGTCGAACGCCTCCCCGAGATCCGCGAATCCCTCGTCATCGGCATCGAACAACCCGACGGCGGCTACTGGATGCCCCTGTTCATCCACCTCGCCCAGGACGCCGTCCTCGACGACGCCCTCCTCGACAGGATCAAGCACACCATCCGCGAACAGCTCTCCCCCCGCCACATCCCCGACGAGGTCATCCCTGTCCCCGCCATCCCCCACACCCTCACCGGCAAGCGCATCGAAGTCCCCGTCAAAAAGCTCCTCCAGGGCACCCCGCTGGCCAAGGCCGTGAACGTGGGCTCCGTGGACAACCCGGACCTCCTGCGCTTCTACGAGGAACTGGGCAGGCGACGCAGTTAGACCCCATCGTCACACAGCGTTGTCAGTGCCCCCGGTTACGGTGACAGAGCAATGACAGAAGCCGTACAGGGGGAGTCACGTCATGGCACACAACAAGCACAGCAAGCACACCAAGAACAACCGGCCCAGGGGCCGGGGCCGACCGCCCGGCCACGGCACCCGCCGTGCCCTGCGGCGCGAAGTGCCCAGCATCGTCGCGCTCCTGACCGACCAGCGCGACTTCGCCGCCATGCGCGGCTACCGCAGCTTCACCTTCGACGACCACGCCCACTACCTGCGGCAGACCGAAGGACTGCTGCGCTCACTCGCCGCCCAGGGCGTCCACACCTGCGTCGGCCTCTTCGACCCGGACGAATACGCCGACTACTGCACCGACACCGCCCAGAACCCCGACACACCCGCCACCCGCACGCGCTACACCGCCGAGATCGCAGCCGGCGGCCCCACCGTGCCGTACTCCGGCCAGCCCCTCGAACTCCTCATCACCCAGCTCGAATACGAAACCGACCGCCAGGCCACCTGGGAATACGCCACCGACCTGCTCTCCCGCACCGGATCCTGCTCCGACTGCGGCCAGGACATCGCCCGCGCCTCCTTCGACCGCGCCTCGTACGCCCTGATGAAGCTCATCGAAGCCGCCGGCCCCGGCGCCCACCACCTCGTCTGCAGCATCCCCGCAGCCGACGCGCCCCTGCTCACCGCCCTCCACGCCCGCTGCGACGACCGGGGCAACGTCCACCTCGTCGAAACCGAAGCCCTCGTCTGCTGCACCGTGCTGGCCGCCGGCATGGCATCCGACAGCCCCGGAGGCGTCGTCCTGCGCACCAGCACCCCAAGCGGCCACGAAGAGGTCCGCGGCTGGTCCCTGCACGACGGATGGCTGCACCCGCTCACCGAGGCCGAGGTCTTCAACGCCTACTGCACCGACGCCGAATCCGGCGAACCCGTACCGCCGGAACCAGGCGTCATCTACCGCCCCGGCACACCCCTGCCCCCACCCCCGGCCGGCTGACCAACCGGGGCGAGGCGCGGAACGCCGAAGGGCGCCCCGCCACCCAGGCGGGACGCCCTCGCGTAAAACCCCTATCGGCTACTCCCCGGACAGCACGGCCTGGGCAGCACGCCGCGCCTCGTCCGCCGAGTCGGTCGCCCGCGCCGCGGCCGCCGCACGCTCGCACTGGGCCAGCGTGTGCTTGGCCAGCGCCGACCGGACATAGGGAATCGACGCGGCGCCCATCGACAGGCTCGTCACGCCCAGGCCCGTCAGCACACACGCCAACAACGGATCGGCGGCAGCCTCACCGCACACACCACAGCTCTTGCCCTCGGCCCTGGCCGCATCGGCCGACGCCGCCACCAGGTCCAGCAACGCCGGCTGCCACGGATCCTGCAGCCGGGACACCGCCCCGACCTGGCGGTCCGCCGCGAAGGTGTACTGCGCCAGGTCGTTCGTCCCCAGCGAAAGGAACTCGACCTCCTGCAGAATCGACCGCGCCCGCAGCGCCGCCGACGGAATCTCCACCATCGCGCCGAACTTCGCCCGCAGCCCCGCCTCCCGGCACGCGTCGGCGAACGCCTTCGCGTCGATCCGGTCAGCCACCATCGGCGCCATGACCTCCAGATACACCGGCAGGCCCTCCGCCGCCCGAGCCAGCGCGCGCAACTGCGTCTGCAGCACCTCCGGGTGGGCCAGCAGCGTGCGCAGCCCCCGCACGCCCAGCGCCGGATTCGGCTCGTCCGCCGGTGTCAGGAACTCCAGCGGCTTGTCCGCCCCCGCGTCCAGCACCCGCACCACGACCCGCCCCTCGGGGAAGGCCTCCAGTACCTGCCGGTACACGGCAACCTGCGACTCCTCCGACGGTGCCTGCTTCGAGTCGTCCAGGAAGAGGAACTCCGTACGGAACAGACCGACACCCTCGGCTCCTGCCGCCACCGCCGCGGCCACATCACCGGGACCGCCGACATTCGCCAGCAGCGGCACCTTGTGCCCGTCCGAGGTCGCCCCCGGACCGGACGAGCCCGCCAGCGCGGCCTTCCGCTCAGCCGCCGCCTTCGCCAGCTCGGCCCGCTTCGCCGCGCTCGGGTCGACGAAGACCTCGCCGGTGCTGCCGTCCACAGCGATGACCGCGCCCTCCGCGATCTCCGTGGCCCCCGGCAGTGCCACAACCGCCGGCACACCCAGTGCCCGCGCCAGAATCGCACTGTGGCTCGTCGGCCCGCCCTCCTCGGTCACAAAACCGAGCACCAGCGTCGGGTCCAGCAGCGCCGTGTCCGCCGGAGCCAGATCCCGCGCGATCAGCACATACGGATCGTCGCTGTCCGGCACGCCCGGCATCGGCACACCCAGCAGCCGCGCCACGATCCGGTTCCGTACGTCATCCAGGTCGGCCACCCGGCCCGCCAGATACTCCCCGGCACCTTCCAGCAGCGCCCTGTACGTCGCGAAGGCGTCGTACACCGCGCGCTCCGCCGTACTCCCCACCGCGATCCGGCGTTCCACGTCCGCGATCAGCTCCGGGTCCTGCGCCATCATCGCCTGAGCCTCAAGCACCGCCTGAGCCTCACCGCCCGCGAGGTTGCCCCGCGCGATCAGATCATTGGCCACAGCCTCCACGGCCTGCCGCGCCCGGCCCTGCTCCCGCGGCGCTTCCTCCGGTCGCACCTGCCTGGCCGGCGGCTCCAGAACCGCTGTCCCCATATGCCGAACCTCGCCGATCGCCACTCCGTGGCTGACACCGACGCCTCGCAGCGTTGTCTCCATCTCACCCGTCTCCGGTCTGCTTGCTTCGCTTCTCTTCTGCGCGTCGGGAGTGGCCATTCCCGGAGAGGTTACTTCCAAAGGAAGAGCTGCGTACCGGCCAGGACCTCGCCCTCCTCCACCAGATCCCCCAGCGCATCCGGCGTCGCCTCCAGTGCCACCACCGGACACACCGGTGATTTCCCCGCCGCCTCGATCTCCGCCGGATTCCACCGAACGATCGCCTGCCCGCGCGTCACGCTGTCACCCTTGGCCACCAGCAGCTCGAACCCCTCGCCATTGAGCTGCACTGTGTCGATGCCCAGGTGCGTCAGCACCCCGTGTCCCTCGTCATCCACCACGACAAACGCATGCGCATGCAGCGACACGATCACCCCATCCACCGGCGACACCGCCTCCGACGCCTCCCGCACGGGGTCGATCGCCATCCCCGGCCCCACCATCGCCCCGGCGAACACCGGGTCCGGCACAGCGGCCAGCGTGATGGCCCGCCCGCTCACGGGGGACGTAACAGTGGTCATAGGGAGCCTCCAGCTGCGGAGCAAGACGAGTGGTCCAGACCACTCCAGTCTGCCATGCCCTCCGGATTTGCTCCTACCGGCCGCCTCCAGTACGTTGACACAACCCCGCGAACGAAGGCATCGCAAACGTGTGCCCTCGGGAAGCAGGTGGGAAATCCGGTGGAAATCAGAGCCGAAAAGCTCTGATAAGCTGGATGAAGAACGAAGGGAAAGCCCGGAGGGGCCGGTGAAACGGTCTCGAAGGAAGCTTCCGTTCCTTGAGAACTCAACAGCGTGCCAAAAGTCAACGCCAGATATGTTGATAACCCCGTCT
>Ga0307517_10014693_pt1 | contig 10487 bp, 10 predicted proteins | sample 23_EM_MG_FD_194515 | JGI IMG/M metagenome (GOLD analysis project Ga0307517, IMG submission 194515) | Populus trichocarpa ectomycorrhiza microbial communities from riparian zone in the Pacific Northwest, United States - 23_EM | ecosystem: Host-associated > Plants > Roots > Unclassified | place...
TTAAAAATATATAAAAAATATTTATTTTTTAAATACATACCACCACAAAAATAAATAAACAAGTTCTAAATTTCACATGTGTCATGTAAAATATTGGAAAAAAATTCAGTAGACGGTGAGAGAGTTACAGCTGGACAATTGCAAATCTTCAAGGGATGGCATCTTGAGCCTTTTGCCTTTTCCATATCTTTGCATCTATCTATGTTATTTTACTTTGGGACAATATGTTGACAGATTCTTGTTCCTTACATCAAAGTAATTAAACCCAGTTCAAGTCCTGGATTATAGATTTAGTGTATTAATCCGAATTGATTAAAATAATATATTTTTAATTTTTTAAAATCAAATTAGATTTTGATTGAATCTTGAGTTGACTAGTCATGTTATCTAAATTTAATCAAATCAATTTAACCTAATTGCGGTTCAACTAGGTCTTAAGTAGAGACTAAACCGAATTTAATAATTGTGCTTTACATAAATAGAATGCGTGCCATGTCAATAAGGTTTGGAAGAAAAACATGTGCATGGGCAAACCCTTGAAGGGAAGTTGCATGCATTTTCCAAGTTTTCTGGAATTGGAGCATATTCCTTCTTCAAGGGCGAAGAAATGTTGTGATCGACAATCTGCATGTTGAATGGCTTTGGTAGGCTAATATTTAATTTTGGAGGGGAAGAGGAAAAATCATAATTTAAGACTCTCCTCGTAGCCTCATAGGTCAATCCAATGAAGAGATCATTGTTCTCACCAACAAGGAAACGAGGCCATTGCTCTTGATTTTGATTAAACTCTCATGGTCAGCTTGTCACATATATTGTTTTAATTTATACCAAATATATAAGATTTTAATTGATTACAGAATTTCCCATCATTTAATTACTGTTGATTTCTTGTGGGATTTAAACCCTGTCAAGTATAAATATGTCCACACAATGAAGAATTAATTACTGGTTATTGAATTAATTTCTAGTTCATGAAGATTAATAAATCACTCGAATTTATGTTTAAACTATATATTATTTCATCAAGTCAACTCAGCATATATACTGGCTCTTGTGTTTGATCAACATCATGAATCCATTCAGATTAAGAAGAATAAGGTCTAAAATCTTGAATTTTGTCTTCTAAGTCGAAAGCAATATTAATACTATTTTACAAAATTAAATTCATCTTGAAAATCTCTCTTACTTCCCATACCAACAAGAACAAAATAACAATCTCAGATCACTCACTTTAATCAAGATTAATATTAAAAAAAAAAGAAGAGAAAATCAAGTAATCAACACGATGAGACAATCAAGAGAATATGTGCTCACCTAATCAAAGAAGATGGTCAAACATTATATACTGTCTTTTTCTTAAATTTCCTTAATTATGGTGATATGCTTTTTAAAATATTTTTATTTAAAAATATATTATAATATTTTTATTTTTTTAATAATAACACATTAAAACCATTAAAAAACACTATAAAAAACACCAATTTAATGACAAAAGTGTATCCAAAAGGCATTATATTCCCCATTTTTACACCTATCCTAACATGCAATGAAGCTTTATAGAAAATCTAATAAATTAATCTCTACATCCTTCCTGTTGTTGTGCCAAAGCCTCAAGACAAGCACCTAGCATCTTCACAGTTCACAGTATTTCATCATCCTTCGCATTTAAGCAAATAATATATGAAATTTTCAAAAGATAACACAAAAGACAATACACAATTCACACCCATCCTCCTCCACCCACTTGAGCTTCCCACTCCACCATCCTCTTCCTTCTAGCATCCCTTCCTTCCTCCACTCTCTTCTCTCTCTATAAATTGGTATCCTACTGTTTTCACTGTCGTCAATGGCTAACACTGAGCTTCCTTTTCATGCGAGCTTATATGATAAACATTCTTTCCAATGATTCTAAGCCTTTCCCACCTTCTCACTCTCTCTTCTTCTTGAAACTTTCCCCTCTCAAACACCACTTTCCTCCCCATTCCTCCTCCCTCTCTCTCCAAAATCTTCTCATAAATTCCAAGCAATTACCAGCCCCTCTCCCTCCCTCCCTCCCTCCCTCTCTGCACACACCCAATTATTTACCTCTCTCAAGTTTATATTCTTTCCCCCCAAAATATCCCTCCCTCCCTCCCTCCCTCTCTCTCTCTCTGTGAGTGTCTCTGTAAGTTGCAGCTATTTACCTTCAAAAAGCTCTTTCCTTTCTCTTCAAAACCTCTATCTCTGTTTTTTTTTTTTCCTGTTCCAAGATCACACCTTTCTCTTGAAAGCTCCAGTCTTTTCCAAATCTGTAGAAATCCCACTTCACAAATCCCTCTCCAAACCTAAAACCATTCGGAAAAGATGTCTCTCTGTTGTGGAGTAGAATGTGTAGTTATATTAGGCTTTGCGCGCTGGGTTTGGAAACGTTGCACATACATTAGTGGTAATGACAGTGCAAACTGGACATTAGCATCACCAGAAGAGTTTGAACCAATCCCTCGTATGTGCCGTTTAGTCCTTGCTGTCTACGAACCAGACCTTCACAACCCTCAATTCATTCCTCAACATGGTTTCCGAATAAACCCTGATTGGGTTATCAAACGTGTAACTTATGAACAAACACAAGGGCGGGCCCCTCCTTACGTAATTTACACAGACCATGAAAATAAAGAGATTGTTTTGGCGGTTAGGGGATTGAATTTATACAAAGAAAGTGATTATAAAACGTTGTTAGATAATAGATTAGGAATGCAGATGTTTGATGGAGGTTTTGTGCATCATGGGTTGATGAAGTCTGCTGTTTGGTTATTGAATGAAGAAGGGGAGACATTGAAGAGGTTGTGGGAGGAGAGTGGGAAAGAGTATGATATGGTTTTCGCTGGGCATTCTTTAGGGTCTGGTGTAGTGGCTTTGTTAACTGTTATAGCGGTTAATCATAGAGATAAGTTAGGTGGGATTCCGAGAGAGAAGATTAGGTGTTATGCTATGGCTCCGGCAAGGTGCATGTCTCTTAATTTGGCTGTTAAGTATGCTGATGTTATTCACTCTGTTATCTTGCAGGTTAGTTTTGTCGATGGATTGTGTTGTTTGGTATTTATTGATTTATTTGGTTCTGTGATTTTGTTTGATCTGTGATGCCAATGAAGGCTCTACTAGTTTTAACTGTCTTGTGTATTTTTCTCTGATGCTGATTGGTCAAGAGTTTGATTTATGTTGAATTTTCTGATAAGATCTTTCGGGTTTGAATTTTTTTTTAAGGCAATTGTAGGACTTTGCAGTTAACTGTCATTTAAAGAGGTGTTGGATATTTCACTTTAATTGGTGCTTTCATAGTTTAAATGCCTGGTTGCTGCAGAATCTAATTGATCTGTGTTTCGTGTTGTATGATGGGCAGAATTTAGGACGTAATAAGTTGATGAATGGTGCAGTTAGTACCTTGCCTCCCAGCTAAATAAAATGAAACAAATCAGCATTCTTTGAGTGTGTGCCATAATCAACCATATTTTTGTGAAAGTAATTAGGATGCCAGTACTAGATGTTTGATGTTATTCTTTGAATCTGCGTTGTAATAATGTTGTAATTTACTTAGATCACTCTATTTCAGTGTTAAAGGCACTACCTTGATGTAAACATATTGCTCTTATCCAGGATGATTTCTTACCAAGAACAGCTACTCCATTGGAAGACATCTTTAAGTCAATCTTCTGGTTGGTATTCTTATGTCCATGTCATTGTAGAGGCTATCTGTGCCTTTCATTTTGGATACAAATCCTCATCCTCGTAAACTTAGTGGAGTGAGTTCCTATTATTATCTCTTAAACGAGGTGTTGATCCTTTGTACAGCTTGCCCTGCTTGTTGCTTTTGGTTTGTTTGAGAGATACCTTCATTCCAGAAGGTAGAAAGCTTAGAGATTCAAGAAGATTTTATGCCCCTGGACGAATGTATCATATTGTAGAGAGAAGATTTTGCAGGTAACATGTTCAATTTATCGGCTCTGTTAACAAAATGCATTAGCCTACCATGGCCCTAAGCAGTATACAAAACTAGCAAATTTTTTATTGCAAAGCATTCACATGCATAATTTGCAATTTTGATCAAATTTATAGACCATAGTTTGCTTTTGACATCCTCTTGTTGCTAAAATAGGTCTTACCTTTATAATCTATGATCTTCTATTATTGCTCAACCCTCCTTATTCTGTCTCTCTCAATAACAATCACACAAACCAACCATTAGACGGTCTGCATCAAGATGCTCTTTCATTAACTTATAATCCATTCAGTTGCCCAATTATTGATTGTAAAAGGATAAGAATGCAGTTTAATCATTCAGCTAACTAGCACCTTTTTTTTAATAAAGAGAAACTTTTACCATCCTTGTGTTAAAATTGGGTTTGAAAATAACTATATTCTCCTTAATTTGGTGTTTGATTCATAGTAATTTCCTCTCTCCCTTGAGAACATTGATGGTATAATTCTCACTGAAAACACTCGTGCATGTCCTGAAAATTTTTCCTTATTCTTGTTGCCACAGATGTGGGAGGTTTCCTCCAGAGGTCAGAACTGCCATTCCTGTAGATGGAAGGTTTGAACACATTGTCTTATCATGTAATGCCACATCTGATCATGGAATTATTTGGATAGAAAGGGAATCAGAGAAAGCCTTGCAGGTAAGTCTTTTCCTTTTGATAGTATGTTTATGTTCCATTTCATTTATAATCATCTAGCAAGTTAGAGCAGTAAAAGCTTGGTCTCTTCACTAGCGTTTTATAGAACAATAGAAAATAAATAGTTTTGCCTTTTAGTATCATACTGCAAAAGTTTTTCTACCTGGAATTAGCCATTTATCTGAGTACATGCCCTCATTTTTCCCATTCAAAGAAGGTCATTTGGATCAAGCATTTGAAGCATTTGGATTTGGTGATGTGTTTTGTCTTTCTTCCTTCCTCCCTACAGATACACATGCCAGCCCACGGATTATGCGTGCAACTTTGTATTAACTGCATATAATGTGTTTCTGCTTGATTTATTCAAATCTGATATTTTGATACGTTTTTCTCCTTGGGGACAGGCGTCCCCCCCCATTCTCCTCATGTACACAAGTCAGGCATATATGCTTCTTACCCCACAGGGCATTGACATTTCTAATCCCTGTTTCATCAGTCCAATTTAAATACTGCTATTCTATAGTAGTTCTTTACATAAAATTGCTTCCCTTAAGATTGATAAGGGTAATTGTATCAAAACAAGTAACACCAGAGGGAGAGATTTTTTTTCTTGCCCTTTAAATTCCAGGGCTCAACTTCTTTATTTGTTGAACAGTTTACTGACGGTTAATGGTATTGATTTTCCACAGATAATGAAGGAAATTGATTCTGGAACCATTACAACTCCTCCAAAAGTACAGAAATTGGAAAGGATGCAGACAGTGGAGCAAGAACACAGGGATGCATTGGAAAGAGCTGTCAGTTTAAATATTCCTCATGCTGTGACCACCCCAGATGTAGAACTCTTGAAGGATAACAGGACAGAGCCTTCCCTGTCCGAAGGCGTCCAAGCCTCACAATTCAAATCGACGTCCACTGGCAGAAAGACTAACTGGGATGAAGTGGTTAAAAATCTTTTCAAGAAGGGCGAGTCAGGACACCTTGTTTTAAACAAAGAAGTATCTGCTCCAACTCACAACATTTCTGTTGGCCAACCTTCATGAATACAATTTATTCTTTCATCCGACCTTTTAGTAAGCTGAAAGTGTGTGTATATCTTGTGTACAACTCCTGCTAAGATGCCATACAACCCCTGGTTTGCAGCAATGGGAGAAGATGGGGAACCGGCGCAGAAATGCACCCCCGCCCTTCGTCTTTATAATCACTTTTGTTCTTTGGGTGCTTCTCTCGCTCGGAAGGGGTTTTTTATTGGATTTGTTCATGCTATTTGTCATTCTCAGATGCAAAATCTTGCCTAGAGTGCAAAAACAGTTACGAGAGCTTTTGGGAACACGTTATCATTTTGTCTATTGAAAACGAAGACCAGAATTTCATATTTTGCTTTCAATTTTTTGAAATACAAAACAAACAGAAATACCAAATTCTTAAAAATAAGCAAGTTTTTGGATGATGATTCTTGATTGAATATTATATCATGTTTAATACCGAGCACACCAATTCCAAAGAGATCAAACTAGGAATGAAAAGTCATTTCCTTGTTTCGATTTACAATCATTCTAAAAGTATTGGATATATAATGATACCATGTTAAACAAGGATGCGTGGAGCACGGTCATATTAGCCTCTTCATAACAATATATACAACTAAAATATATAGAGAATCAAGAAAATATGAAGGCGATTATGAGTTGGAAAGACAACCAACATTCTCTGTTACAAAAAGCTTCCAGGCTAGTGTTAAAAGTTAGCAAAAAAAGGAACAACAGACATCACTGCAAGTAACAAGTTTGTGGGGCTAAGATGAACACAAACTAATGCTATGTCTAGTTGGGAACAACTTTCGAAATTAAGTTTGCATGGCTTCAGCATGGTAACTTTCCAATTCCTTGTCCAGCTCATCTACTGACTTTTCAACAGGTTGCTTCTTCCCACGGCCACGTCCTCGGCCAGGAGCCTGACCACGTCCAGGAGCACGACCACGGCCAGGAGCTTGACCACGGCCATTCCTCGTACCATTCCTTAGATCCCCACCTCCACGACGACTCTGACTGTGCACACAGACAGCACAGATTTTTTTTTTAAAAAAAGACGTAAAATAAAAAATAAAACCTCTTTGACATGAGAAGAATAAGGGAAACAAAGGAATTTTGTTCAACCTAACATTAATACTACTAAACAAAGAACAGGCAGAAACAAGACTGTTCAAGGAATTAAACCAACAAGCAAAACAGCCACATATGAAGGAGAAAAAGCTTACCCAGAACCACGATTATTTGCGCCAGCACCTCTTCCACCACCTAGTCCAGGTCTGCATAATTTTCAAACTATCAATGGAAGTGTTCTGAAAATACAAATATCATCTTCAGGAAAAAGCTTCTAAGTAATGCTTTACATCACACCCTCAAACAGATAACGGTGTTCAAGAGAGTGACATAATGTGAAAGATGCAATCTTCATGTTACCCAGGACTCCAGCCAAACAACCAGTAACATGCATGAATAAAAAGCTAATTTTCTCATTATAAGACCGAAGCTATTGATCCCTTCTTATTGAACAACAAAATCAGCCACAACTAAATTGTCAAAGGAAATCAAACTACAGCCCAGACAACAAGCACTGTGACCTCATACAGTCTACAAACTCTTGCAAGCTTGGATTCCAGCTTCAAGCACACAAGGGAAGCGAGCTCCCCATGAAAAAGTTAAAAAGTTCTATAGCAAATGCAGAACATTTGATAGTTCACCAGAAAAGGTCCTAATAGATTGACAGATTCAGATGAAGAATGCAACATCAAATCAAATCATGAGAACAAAGACAAGCAAAAAAACCACATACGTCGTAACAACAGTTCTCTTCTTCTTTCCATTTGCTCCAGTAACATTCATTCGAGCTGAAATAGGCACCACTGGATTGGGACCCACAATCTCAATCTTCATGGGCTTTCCATCTAACAGAACATTGTTATACTTCTTAAGAGCAGCAAATGCATCGCTTCTTCTTGTATACATAACTTCAGCTGAGCCCTGTTACCAAGCTATAAACATTAGAAGTTTCCTATCCGGGGAGAACACTTAGAAACCAAAACAGTAAATGGCAAGTTTAAACAAAGCCAATCAATGTACTGAGGAAAAAGCTACGACTAACAAGCTTAAGACACATGAACCACAAGAGAGCTGTAAATATCTATTTATTTATGAAAACAGCGGATGTTTTCCTGTAGCATGTTGGGTATTCATCTAATTTTTAGTACATGTTCAAAAACCATTCCAACAAAATATCTATGCAAATAACTCATGAGAGGCACTAATAGCACAACAAAGGAAACAAAAAGGACCATGAAAAGCAGGCTCTTCACTGGACCAGTGTCATAGGTGCATGCAAAAGTGTGAGTGAGGAACCAATGGGCTGAGGTGAAAGGCATATACATCAAAGGAGATAATTTATAGTTAGCATCTAACCAAAAACTTAATAACGATAAGCAGATAGGAATTTTTTTCCTTCTCTTTGCCAAGTCTGTGTTTAAGAACTAAAACTTTAATTCTGCAGATCTGACAGTTTGCAAGTCCAACTAACAGACCTGCCCAGGACATTACTACTTTTTCTCTAGTTAATAATTTTTTCTCGTTTTTCCTTATAGATATTCTTTTCTCCTTCTTGCCATTGACAATAAAATGATTCACCCCTATTTTTCATCTCATAGCAAACACATCCAGATTTGAGATTTCATGATTTCACTAGATATATCACATGTCCTTGTAAATGCAGGCAAATGCAGGCAATTACTCTTCCTTGTGGTTAGCACATGATTAATGAAACCTCCCAGCCTTTAACATGCAACTCATAATTATTAAATGATATAAAACCAAACTTCCAGAGAGAGAATCAAATGATATTCAAGATCCAACCACCTGGTAGCAGTACTAACATAAATAAGTTCAGTTATTAAGAAATTGAGCTTACACTAGAGCGACCATCTTTGTCATAGTGAACAGCATATCGTTTCAGATCTCCAACCTCTGCGAAGAGCTCCTGAGTTTCCCAGAAAACTTATTTTAGAAAGGCAAAACAGCACACAGAGGATCTATGATGAAAACATACAGCTTAAGTTGTACCCTTATGTCTTCGTTGGTCACCCCATAATCCAAGTTTGAAACATATAACTTGGTTCCAACTTCTACTCCTGTTATTCCTGCAGCTCTAATGCTATCCTCAAGCAGATCATGCTGCCAAGGCAAACTCCTGACTCTGCGAGAAGGCTGATGACATCAAATAGAACATGTCAGCTTATTTCCATAACAAGTTCACCATCTCCAATATCAATCTCAGTTGAGGAATTTCCCAAAAGATAAAAAGCAACTGCAGTTTAGTAAAAAGATCAAGTAACCATGTCTCCAAACTTCAGGAGGTTGAATTAATAGATGGCAGATAGGAGTAAAGGATTCGACCCACTGCATGTGAAAACCAGTGCTATGATATAGGTGGGAGCTCCAGTTCTGAAGTTAAGCGAAGGAACTCCTTTGCAAAAACACCATGAACTAGGAGAGATGAGTTCTTGCACCGAAGAAATTCCGCACATAACAGGAGGATCCATCATAATCTTTCCGTCTAAACAAGTCAAAAGCTAGAACTGTATAATATGGATTATATAGAGGACTAATTGTTAACTGACATTATGCTACTGGTGCGAACTCCATTCCCAAATATTCACCTATGAAGCCCAGGATAAAATGCTAGGAAGTAGCATGATAACTGGATGAGGACCAGAAAAACTTCTGCACAGACCCACGTCAAATCAGATCTGTGGAAAATCCCCAGTATATACACCCAATAACCCAAAAGTACAGCTAAATCCCAAGATAATGATATAAATGCAACGAACAGTAATGCTTTAGTGGATGAGGTCAAGTGAGCTTCGCCATGAACAAATTAATATTAAGATCCACTGTATTTTGACTTTTAGCATAATAGAGATCCCTTCCATTTGGATTTCATAATCCTAGAAGGTTCTGAATCATATGCATATACCATCCACAGTTTTGAGCTTGCCTTAGCAATGGAGTATTTTGATGGCCAAGTATTCACTGAGAGAGGGCCTCTACGAACAGCCCCTGACATCCTTCCATTATTAAAGGACCTAACAGGTCCACGTCCACGGCCACGTCCACGGCTGGCCCTACCTCGTCCTCTACCTCTCTCCCTGTTTTTCTTTATAATGTCATCAAGAGACATATCCACAGTTGCAGCCATTGAAATTGCAGAAGCAGCACAAACGTTTTTGAGAAAATGAGCAGTAGGTAAACCTGCTATGTGAAGATACAAAGGAAAAAACAATGCAATGATCAGTATCAAAACATTGGCATAAGAAATAATACATGCTTAGTCAACATTCACCAACAGTCCCTTACAACACAACCCTTAGAGAGCACATATTAACAATAGATATTGTTAATGTCTCCACCACACCAATAAGATTTTCAACAGAAACTATATATAGGCAAGCAATGGTGTGCCAGATACTAAGTATTGTAACTTTAACACTCAGAGTAATAGAATTCAGTCTCGATCTCTGAAAAAAGTCACAAAAAACCCAACAATTTACCAAAATGCTCAGTCAACAACATAAAACAAACAAATCTAACTAGCATGCTGAAACTCCAATTTCTAATAGGAAAAGAGACAGAAAAAATAACTTTACAACAACAAAAAAACAAGAAAAACAACTTTAAATAGTTTTAAAATGAATTTCAGAAGTTCAAACACTCGGACTAAAACATTGACCATTCAAGAACAAACAAGAAACCCTTAAATTATGGTTTTTTGTTGTTCACTCCAATTTCT
>Ga0307517_10014694_pt1 | contig 10487 bp, 12 predicted proteins | sample 23_EM_MG_FD_194515 | JGI IMG/M metagenome (GOLD analysis project Ga0307517, IMG submission 194515) | Populus trichocarpa ectomycorrhiza microbial communities from riparian zone in the Pacific Northwest, United States - 23_EM | ecosystem: Host-associated > Plants > Roots > Unclassified | place...
AATTCGAATATGCCTATGATGCAGCGGGTAAACTGAAGACATTGACCTATTTTCTGGCAAAACCAACGAACAAAAGATTGCTGGGTACTTATACCTATGCTTATGACGGCACGGGACTTTTGACGAAGATAAAAGGATCGACCACGGATGGCCACTCGATCACCACTACGATCGACGCCTATTCGGATGAATGTAATTTCAACCCCTGGGCCTTTATCGAACCTTCCGATGTCAATGAAATGGCGGAGATCTATAACCTGGCATTGATGCAGGATCTCAAGAGACTGCCCGTTAAAATAACCAGGACCTATAGCAACGAAGGGGTCAGCCGGCATTTTACCACCACTATCCAAGATCACAACCTTTCTAAAATGGTCATGCGGGAAGAGTTTTCCGCCAGGCCACAAAATAATTTTCAATTCAATGTCGACTTCTTCTACCGGCATTGATTTTTGCCATCATTAACGCCTAAGTATTTTTTTAACCGACTAACATGAGAAAATTAACGATCCTGCTTTTTTTCTGCTCGCAGCTAATGGCCGCGAAGGCCCAGGATTCTCTTGCCGTCCGGGCAACCCGGATCGGGGGCAACCTGTATCTGCTGGATTGCACCGGCGGGTTCGGTGGGGGCAATGTGGCCGCCTCCATCGGGGACGAAGGGATCCTGCTGGTGGATGATATGTTCGCGAAGATCTCCCCCAAGCTGGTAAGCTCTCTCCAGTCCATCTCGGACAAGCCCATCCGGATGATCCTGAACACGCATTTCCACGGGGACCATATCCAGGGTAACCTGAACTTTAAGAAATCCGCGATCATCATCGCCCACGAGAATGTCAACCGGCGGCTGCTGAAGAATAATAAAGAATCGAACCCCACCCTGGGCATGCTGGCGTCCGTGACCTTTTCCGACAGCCTTAGCCTTTATTTCAACGGGGAAGAAATAAAAATGATCCATTTTCCCAACAGTCACACCGATGGGGATGCGATCGTGTATTTCACCGGATCGAAGGTCCTTCACCTGGGGGATATGTTCTTTTTCGAAATGTTCCCGGCAGTATATTCCGAAGGCGGCGGGGATATCCGGCAACTGATCGCCGCCCTGGAGCAGATCGTTTCGACGATCCCGGCGGATGCGCACGTCATACCGGGCCATGGCCGGCTGGCCACGATGCACGACCTGACCGATTACCTGGCCATGCTTAAGGAGACGGTTCGCATCGTGGACGGGAAGATCCGCTCGGGCGCCACCCTCGATCAGATGAAAAAGGACAAAGTGCTCAGCAAATACGATGCGCTGGGAGAAGGCGGCGCTCAAACGACCGATCAGTATCTTTCCATGTTATATAAACTCCTCACCGGGAAGAAGGGTAATGCCGCTGCCGGCTCCTGATATTTTTTTTCGATCCCAACCTTTTAGACGGTGCGCGTGTTTGGACTCAGATATCAAAAAGATAAGATATGAGGCCGACCGTGAGCATTTTCTGGTTTCGCCGTGACCTTCGCCTGGACGATAATGCCGGTCTCTATCATGCGCTGAAAAGCGTGTCGGAGGGCGGCGCGCCCGTGCTCCCCCTATTTATCTTCGACCGGAATATCCTGGATCAGTTAGAGGACAAGGCTGACCGGCGCGTGGAGTTCATTCACGCGGCCCTGCAAGATTTGCAGTCGCGGCTGGCGGGACTGGGATCTTCCCTCGAAGTATATTACGGCAGGCCCCTGGAAGTATGGCCTCATCTCCTGTCGGAATACAAAGTGCAGGCGGTATTCGCCAACCACGATTATGAGCCTTATGCCCGTGAGCGGGACCTGGCCCTGGCCCGCCTGCTGTCGCAGGAAGGCATCCTCCTTCATACCTATAAGGACCAGGTGATCTTCGAGAAGGACGAAGTGCTGAAGGATGACGGGAGCCCTTATACCGTCTTTACGCCTTACAGCAAACGATGGAAGGCCCTCCTGAACGATTTTTACCTGTCCTCCTATCCTGCCGCACGATATAGCGATCATTTCTACCGGCAGCCGCCGCAACCCCTTCCTTCTCTCGCCTCCATGGGATTCCGGGTCGTCGGAGAGTCCTTTCCTCCCCGGGTGGTAAGGTCCGCGATGCTTCAGCATTACCGGGAGCAAAGGGATTACCCGGGGATAGAGGGGACCAGTCATATGGGCGTTCACCTTCGATTTGGGACTTGTAGCATAAGGGAACTGGCCCGCAAGACGGGCGTGCTGAGCGAGACCTACCTGAATGAGCTGATCTGGCGGGATTTTTATCAAACGATCCTCTGGCACTTTCCCGCCGTAGGGCGGGGCCATGCCTTCCGGCCAGCTTATGACAGGATCCAATGGAGGAATAAGGAGCCGGAGTTCGAAAAATGGTGCCGGGGAATGACCGGCTATCCCCTCGTGGATGCAGGCATGCGCGAACTGAATGCCACCGGCTTTATGCACAACCGGGTACGGATGGTCGTCGCCTCCTTCCTGTCCAAACATTTACTCATCGACTGGCGATGGGGAGAAGCCTATTTCGCCGGGAAATTATTAGACTATGACCTGGCGGCCAATAACGGAGGCTGGCAATGGGCTGCCGGCAGCGGCTGCGATGCGGCCCCTTATTTCAGGATATTCAACCCGCGTCTGCAGATGGAGAAGTTCGATCCGGACTTCGTCTATATCCGCCGGTGGGTGCCGGAGTTTGAGGGTTTCGGCTATCCCGCACCGATGGTGGAGCATGAACTGGCCCGGAAAAGGGCGCTGGAGGTATATGGGAAGGCGTTGAAGGGAAGGGAGTAGCTCAGGCTCCCGATCGCAGCTACACCCGGACACTGCGACCCTCCATCAGCCGCTGGACCGCCGCCCGGCCATCTTCTCCCAATGACAGCGAGTAGTCGTTCACGTAGAGATCGATATGCTGCCGCATCACCTTCTCTTCCATCTCCTGCGAATGCGCCCGCACATAGTCCGGCAGGACAGGATAGTGGGCGAATGCATATTCCAGGCTTTTGCGGATCAATTGATTGACCTGCGCAGCCTGGGGGACGTCCTTGCGGATGACGATCCCTCCCAGGGGAATGGGGAAGCCCGTCTCCTTTTCCCAATATTCTCCCAGGTCCGCCAGCTTTACCAACCCTTTCTGCTGGTAGGTGAATCGGTTCTCATGAATGATGACGCCCGCATCCACCCGTCCCGACAGCACGGCTCCCTCGATATCGGAAAAGAGCATGAATTCTTTATGGCTGACGTCGACTTCAGGAAAAGCCAGGGAGAACAGCAGGTGTGCCGTCGTATGTTCACCAGGCAGGGCGATCCGGCGATGATGGCCGATCTCCCCGGGTGCGATGGGCGTTCTGGCGATCAGCAGGGGGCCTACGCCTTTTCCCAGGGCCCCGCCGGCATCCAGCAGGTCGTATCTTTCCGTTAGCAGGGGCCAGACGCCATAGCTGATCTTCGTGATATCCAGCCTGCCTTCCAGGGCCCACTGATTAAGGGTCTGCACATCTTCCAGCTGTACTTCGAATTCGAGCCCCTCCAGGTCGATCTTTTTGTTGACCAGGGCATCGAAGATGAACGTATCGTTGGGACAGGGGCTGAAGCCCAGGGTAAACTTCATATATAAAATATTATGCTGTTCCGGTATTATCCAGGTTCCTGAACAAGGCGATCAGCCCATCGTTCAGATTTTGCACCGCCAGGCCGATATTCCATTTCGCCTTGTCCCTTTCGCCGATGGGATTGGAGATGGACCGGATCTGCAGAAAAGGTATCTTCTCCTGCAGGCAGGTATAGTGCAGGGCGCCGCCTTCCATGCTCTCAACAACGGGCGCGTAATTTTGTTGATACCAATGGATCATCCGGGGATCGGTGGTTATCTCGTTGACAGTGACGCTGGTAACAGCCCTGAGCCCGGAAAGGGCCAGTAATTCCTGGTGAGGGTTGACGAGCCGCCCACCGGAAAAAGGCGGGTCGTTCCTGCCGGCGAGCCGGAGGTCGAACAGGGACCGGAACTTTTCATCCTCCCATACGCCTAGGTCGGCAAGGATCTCTTCCCGGATGACAAAGACGTCCCCTGCTCCCGGGGCGGCAGCGGAGGATGAATAAAATCCCCCGGCGATCCCCGCCTGGATGACGAGGTCGGGCCGGCGTCGGCCGATGCTCCGCATCAGGGCATGGGTGGCTGCCAGGGAACCGATGCCCGTGGTCAGGACAGAAGTCTCGTGTAGGGTTCGTAGGGAGGAGGCCTGCGGGGGAGATCCGGGGGCCCCTTCCAGGAAATCGATAGTAGGCTGAATTTCAAGCGCTGTTGCCGCCGCCAGCAGGATATACATCCTGCAAATATCGTAATCATTGACAATCCTGCCGTATGTATTACTTTTGCGGGAATTTTCCACTAGCGGATCCCTGGGGTCCGCGCAATCAAGAAGTATGGTGTATTTGACCCGGATAGAACATTTTAATGCGGCGCACCGGTTGTTTAATCCAGGCTGGGATAAGGAGAAGAACGAAGAGGTCTTTGGCAAATGCGCCAATGAGAACTGGCATGGACATAATTATGAGCTGTATGTCACGATAAAAGGCGACCCGGACCCCGATACGGGATTTTTATTCGATGTCAAGAAATTGAGCGAGATCATCAGGGACCACGTCATCGAGCAGGTGGATCATAAGAACCTCAACCTGGATGTCCCGTTCCTGGCAGGAAAACTCTGCTCGACGGAGAATCTGGCCATCGGTATCTGGGAACAGCTGATCCCGCATCTGCCCCCGGATGTACGATTGCATTGTATCAAATTGTATGAGACCCCCAGGATCTTCGTGGAATATTTTGGGTAAATCAAGTATATGGATAAAAGAGTAGCGGTCTATCGGAAAGAGCATTTCAACGCGGCGCACAGGATCTTCAACCCTTCCTGGGATGACCGCAGGAATGCCGAAGTATTTGGGAAATGCAGCAATCCCAATTATCATGGTCATAATTACGAAGTGATCGTGAAAGTGGTGGGAGACACCGATCCGGAAACGGGTTACGTGATGGATATGAAGGTCCTGGGCCGCATCATGAAAGAGCAGGTGCTGGAGAAGTTCGATCACAAGAACCTGAACCTGGACACGGTCTATTTCCAAACGCTGAACCCTACCGCGGAAAATATCGTCCGGGTCATTTATGACCTGCTGCGGGAAAAAATAGATCCGGCGCTGCAGTTGCAGGTCCGGCTCTATGAGACGGAACGTAATTTTGTCGAATATCCCGCATTCATTTAAAAATTTCCTATTCATGGCCTATAAGAAAGTCGAACAGTACGATGAGAAGATCACGGCAGCACTGACGGATAGCTATCGCAATTCCCTGCAATTATTGGGGGAGGATGCACAAAGGGAGGGTTTGCAGAAGACGCCGGAACGGGTGGCGAAAGCCATGCAGTTCCTCACGCAGGGCTATGACCTGGATGCGCATGCGGTCCTGAATTCCGCCAAGTTCCACGAGGAGGTCAGCGAAATGATCATCGTAAAGGATATCGAACTGTACAGTCTCTGCGAACATCATATGCTCCCTTTTTTCGGAAAGGCGCATGTGGCGTATATACCTAATGGATGGATCACGGGATTGAGCAAGGTCGCCAGGGTGGTGGACATCTATTCCCGGCGCCTGCAGGTGCAGGAACGGCTGACCACGCAGATCCTGCATGCCATCAAGGAAACGCTGAATCCCCTGGGCGTGGCCGTCGTCATCGAAGCCTCGCACCTCTGCATGATGATGCGCGGGGTCCAGAAACAAAATTCCGTCACGACGACCTCGGCCTTCTGGGGTGAATTTGAAAAGAACGAGACACGCAGCGAGTTCACCAAGCTGATCTCGTCCAAATTACATTAATACCTGCGGGTCTTTTCGCCGGCAAAAAGTTTTTGCTGAATCATGTCTTTGTGGCATATTTGCCCCTTTAACTCCAATGAATATGAAACATGCGTATGTATTTCCCGGGCAAGGTTCTCAGTTTCCGGGAATGGGAAAAAATCTATATGAAACGAGCGCTTTCGCCAAGAAGTTATTTGAACAGGCCAACGAGATCGTAGGATTTCGTATTTCTGATATTATGTTCGGAGGCACGGAAGACGGCCTCAAGCAGACCCGCGTGACCCAGCCTGCCGTGTTCATCCACGCCGTCATCGCCTTCAAGGGTGTCGGCAATATCCGCCCCGATATGGTAGCCGGACATTCCCTGGGAGAACTATCGGCCCTGGTCGCCAACGGAGTACTGAGTTTCGAAGACGGTCTGCGCCTGGTGAAGATCCGCGCCGAAGCCATGGAAAAAGCCTGCGAACTGACCCCTTCCACCATGGCCGCTGTATTAGGACTGGACGACGATGTCGTCGAAGAGATCTGCGCGGAAGTTCAGGAAGAGACGGGCGAGGTCGTGGTGCCCGCCAATTACAATTGCCCCGGCCAACTGGTGATCAGCGGCACGATAAAGGCCGTGGAGACCGCCAGGACACGTATGAAAATGGCCGGCGCGAAAAAGAGCCTGACCCTATCCGTAGAAGGGGCTTTTCATTCGCCCCTGATGCAGCCCGCCAAAGAAGAATTCAGCGCTGCCATCGCCAGCACCACTTTCTATAATCCCAACTGTCCCATCTACCAGAACGTCGTGGCCAAAGCCGTCGTCGATAAGGACGAGATCAAACAAAACCTCATCGATCAGCTCACCGGCGCCGTCCGCTGGACGCAAAGCGTTCAGGCAATGATCGAGGACGGAGCTTCCCGGTTTACGGAAATAGGCCCCGGCAAGGTATTGCACAAGCTGATCCATAAGATCAATAAGGAAATGCAGTTGGAAGGCGTAGGCTAGGCTAACGAACACCGGCGATGTCCGTGCGTCACTGCGTTCTTACCGCTCCTGCTAGACAGAACAGTTGATCCAGCCGGCGTCGAACTTCGCGTTGTATTTTTTGTAGAAATTGATGGCCGGCTCGTTCCAGTCCAGCACCTGCCAGACCATGCCGTGAAATTTTTTCTCTTTTATTTCTTCGAAGAGGCGGTCGAACAATAACTTCCCCAGGCCTTTGCCCCGCATTTTTTCGGTGACGATCAGGTCTTCGAGATAGAGGCGCTGTCCCTTCCAGGTGCTGTAACGGATATAGTAGAGGGCGAATCCTTCTATCCTGCCGTCGACGTCGACGACAAAAGCCTGCCAGACAGGATGGGCCCCAAAGCCGCTGTCGGTAAAATGCTCCAGGGTTACGGTCACTTCTTCCGGCGCTTTTTCGAATGTGGCCAGTTCCTGCACCAGCTCCAGCAGCCGGGGACAATCTTCTTTCACGGCCCTGCGTATGATGATGTTTGACATGATCAGTTTTTTTATTGTAGCGATTGCTCCAGGTCTGCCAGGATATCCGGGAGGTTCTCGATGCCGACGCTCATGCGGATCAATCCGTCACCGATGCCATACTGCTGCCGTTGCTCCCGGGGAACGGCGGCGTGGGTCATGCTGGCGGGATGGCAGATCAGGGTATCGCAGGCGCCCAGGGATACGGTGCGGGTACACATCGATAATTTATTCATGAACCGTATGCCGCTGTCCAATCCTCCTTTTAATTCAAAGCTCATCACGGCGCCCGGGTAACGCATTTGCTTGCGGGATACGGCATGGTCCGGGTGGGAGGCCAGGCCGTTAAAATTCACTTTTGCAATGGCGGGATGCTGCTCCAGGAAAGGCGCGATGGCCATCGCGTTGGCGCAATGCCGTTCCATCCTCAGCTCCAGGGTCTTCATTCCATTGATGAGCAGGAAGGCGTCGAAAGGATTGGCGTTGCCGCCCAGGGCCTTATAGGTCCTGTAGCCCTTTGTCCGCATGAATTCCAGGTCCCGGCCCAGTAAAATGCCGCCGATGGCCGTACCATGTCCGTTCAGGAACTTGGTGGTCGAGTGAACGACAAAATCCGCTCCAAGACGAAAAGGCTGTTGCAGGTAGGGAGTAGCAAAGGTATTATCGCAGGCCACTAACAGTCCATATCGCCTGGCCAGTTTCGACAGCTCTTCGATGTCTACGCACTGGATCGTAGGATTGGCGGGGGTCTCCAGGTAGAGCAGGCGGAGGGACGGGTCGGCCTTCATCGCCTGCTCCGCCTTATCCAGGTCGCGCAGATCGGCAATGACGCAGTCGATGCCGAAGGAGGGCAGCATATTCTGCAGGATCGCCTGCGTATCCGCATAGACGGAAAAATGGGTCAGCACTTTATCTCCCGCCTTCAGGTTGGAGAGCAGCAGGGTGGTGATAGCCGCCATGCCCGAGGCATGAAGGATGGCCTTGAGCGGCAGGCCGCCGGGAATGCCGAAGGCTTCCATCGCGGCGATCTTCTGTTCCGCCTCGGTGAAGGTAGGATTGCCAAAACGGGAATAGATATAGCCGGGCTCCTCTCCCGAAAACCGCCGCATGCCCTGCTCGGCATTGTCATAGACGTAAGAGCTGCTGGCATAGATGGGGGTGAGATGGGCATACCGGGGATCCTGCTCATGTCCCGCATGAATGGACAGGGAGCCGAAGCCGGTGGGCGAAAATGTATTGTCGGCCATAGAGAGATCGTTTAATCGGTGACCTGCAAGGGACTCAATATCCCCATTTCAGGAGGGTCGCGCCCCAGGTGAATCCTCCGCCGAAGGCGGCCAGTACGAGGTTGTCACCCTTTTTCAGCTGGCTTTCCCAATCCCAAAGGCAAAGAGGGATCGTGCCTGCCGTCGTATTGCCATAACGCTGTATATTGATCATTACCTTCTCGCTGGAAAGTCCCATGCGGTTGGCCGTAGCGTCGATGATCCGTTTATTGGCCTGGTGGGGCACCAGCCAGGCGATATCGTCACCCGTCAGGTGATTGCGTTCCAGCAGCTCGGCGCTGACGTCGGCCATGCCTTTGACGGCGAATTTGAAGACGGCCTGCCCTTCCTGGTAGATATAATGCTCTTTTGCGGCGACGGTCTCCTGGCTCGAAGGGCGGAGGGAGCCTCCGGCTTTCATATGCAGGTGCGCACGGCCGCTGCCATCGCTGCGCAGGATGCTGTCCAGTACCCCGTAGCCTTCCTGATTGGGCTCCAGCAGAACGCCCCCGGCCCCGTCGCCGAAAATGACGCAGGTGGTCCGGTCGCTGTAATCGACGATGGCGCTCATTTTATCTGCCCCGATGACGACGACCTTTTTATAACGGCCGCTTTCGATATACATGGCGCCGGTGGTCAGCGCATAGAGGAAACCCGAGCAGGCGGCGCTCATGTCGAACCCCCAGGCATTTTTGGCGCCCGCTTTGTCGCAGACGATATTGGCCGTGGCGGGAAAGAGCATGTCGGCGGTCACCGTGGCCACGATCAGGCAATCGATCTCTTCCGGGCTGATGCCTCTCTTGCGGCAGATCTCCTGTACCACAGGGACGCAGAGGTCGGAAGTGGCCTTTCCTTCCCCTCTCAGGATCCTCCTTTCCTCGATGCCGGTGCGGGTACGGATCCATTCATCGTTCGTATCCACTATCTTTTCCAGGTCAGCATTGGTAAGACGCTCTTCAGGTACAAATCCTCCGATCGCCGTGATGGCTGCGGTCATTTTTTGGCTCATTATGTTCCAATCAGGTTATGAAAATATTTTTGCAAAGGTGGGGAAAAAAGTCCAAAGTCAGGGCCCCGAACTCTGATCCATGCTCCCTGAACAATTTCCCCTATTTTCGCAAACCATGATCGCTTTTATACGAGGAAACTTCGTCTATAAATCCCCTGCCCTCGTGCACGTCGAGGCCGGAGGGGTAGGCTATGAATTGCAGATAAGCCTCAATACCTATTCCAGCATCCAGCAGCTGGAAAAGGGGATCCTGCTGACCCATCTCCATATCCGTGAGGACGCCCATATCCTTTACGGGTTCTTCGAACAGGCGGAAAAAGAGCTTTTTATCCAGCTGATCGGCATTTCCGGCGTCGGCGCTTCGACGGCCAGGATGATGCTGTCCTCCATGAAACCGGAGGAGATCATCCGGGCTATCGTCCAGGGCAATACCCGGCAACTGGAAAGCATCAAAGGGATCGGGAAAAAGTCCGCCGAAAGGATCATCCTGGAACTGCGTGACAAGCTGGGAAAGAATAAAATAGAGACAAATATTTCATCCCTGACAAACAATACCCTCCAGGAGGATGCGTTTAATGCTCTTATCACCCTTGGCATTGCCAGACCTGCCGCAGAGCAAGCCATCAAAAAGGTCATATCCGGTGGGACCGGGACCGAAAATGTGGAAGATATCATAAAAAAAGCCTTAAAAATCTTGTAGCCTATCGTCACTATCTCTACTTAACTAATTCTTGAGGAAGATTGACCCGCTATTTGTTTCCGCTAATTTTAGCAACGGTGCTACAGGCCGCCGCTTCAGTTGTCTTTTGCACAACTGCATCCGCGCATACCTGGCAGCAGCGTGCGGATACGACCCGGCTTCCTCCCGATAGCGCCCGCCGCAGTACGGATACCTCCCGGAAA
>Ga0307517_10014695_pt1 | contig 10485 bp, 14 predicted proteins | sample 23_EM_MG_FD_194515 | JGI IMG/M metagenome (GOLD analysis project Ga0307517, IMG submission 194515) | Populus trichocarpa ectomycorrhiza microbial communities from riparian zone in the Pacific Northwest, United States - 23_EM | ecosystem: Host-associated > Plants > Roots > Unclassified | place...
GTTGTCACGTATGCAAAAGGGACGGCGAAATACCTCTTGTCTGGAGGTCAGGACCGAATCGTCCGCCTTTGGAACCCGAGCGTTGGAACAGAGATAAAGGCCTACTCTGGCCACGGCTACGAGGTACTGTCGATTACAGTGTACGTGTCGAATCACATCGTCGGGGCCACAGTGACGGTTAACACGCGTCGCTGACGACTCCCGCAGTTCGCATGATAACAGTAAATTCGCGTCTTCGGGAGGAGATCGGACCATCTTCCTGTGGGATGTAACCAGCGGAAACACAATCCGTCGTATCAGCGGCCACCTCGGTAAGATCAACGTCGTAGACTTCAATCAAGAGGCTACGGTGCTAGCGAGTGGTACGAGGCCAAAATCTGCGATCCCGCGGTGATTGTAGATATTGACCTCTTCCCAGGATCATACGATGCAACGGTCAAACTTTGGGACTTGAGGTAACGCAGGCCTTTCCTCTGACATTCTGCGGCGCACTACTCACGCCATCAAGGGCTCAGAGCCGCCAGGCCATCCAATCCTTGGATGAGGCGAAGGACTCAATCCAGGCCCTCCACGTCGGTCCAACGTACATAATGACGGGCTCCGTTGACGGCCATGTTCGGACCTACGACCTGAGAAAGGGCGAACTGCGGTCTGACTTCATCGGGCGTACGTCTCTGTTCCCACCGCTGTGCCCCGCCGGCACCATCTCTCTAACGCAGCTGCGATCACCAGATCCTGTGACTGCGGTGGTACCGACGAAAGACCACCAGTCATACCTGGTCACGACTCTCGACTCCCACGTTCGCTTGATGGATGGGTCTACGGGGAAGTTGCTAAATGACTTCGAAGGCCACCTAAACACCTCTTATCGGTGTCGGGCATGCTTCGGCTTCAATGAAGCTAGCGTCGTCTGTGGAGACGAAAACGGTGCAATCTGGGCATGGGACCTCCTTGACGTGAGCATTCAAGTTTCTCTTCCAACCAGGGCCTGGTCCTCTCCGAACCTTCCTCTAATTACCGTTTTTTTCTTGTTGGCGTCGGTGATGAAATCAGGGGACCGTCTTGCAGCCGAACCCGCCCCCGAGGGTCCACGAGAAAGTGATCACATGGACCGAGTACCATCCCATAGAAGCTGGAGAGATGATCACCGCCAGCGGAGACGGTGTAATCAAAGTCTGGTCCCAACCAAACCAACCAAAATGACAAAATTCGAGCGAATCCTCCCTCTTCGCCCGCCGACCCCCTCATCTACCCCATTTCATGCAATCAAAGTCGAGATCACATTTTGGATCGAGGATCGCGTATGTACTTACAAGAGAATTATGATGCATCCAGAGAATGATAATTAGCAAGATCGAAACTCGTTCCTCGCTACAGATCGAGGACGTTTTGCCCCGGCTGATAAGCGGCGGGCGCCGACGCGATCTACCCTCATAAATCTAATCAACTAGGAATCTGACCGGACCATCTACGGCGTTCTTCCTCAGTTGAGTCGCGAGGCTGTGGTATGAGGGAGGAGAAACACCATAACTCCCAAGATCAGTAGCAGAACTGAGAAAAAGCCGCGCATCGCGAGGTAAACGAATTTTGGTAAAGAAGTGAAATCTAAAAATCCTAATCTAGGGACCCGTCGGGGCGGGGACGGATCTCCCGCGAATCAATTGCCCCAAGTCTCGCATGGACGGTCAGATCCCCAGAGGTCGTTTTACAGCCCCAATTGAACGACTAGGTGAAACCAGATCTACACCGTGCTATATACACGCTTGCGCCACACCCAGTACGCTCTGGATTCTGGTACGTTTCCAGATAACTTGCATGCGAGCCGGTATTTCACCAGCTGCGGCACAGCAGTGAACGGCCCCCGGGTCGCGATTCGAGTCTGCTTCGATACTCGGATTCCAAGGACACGCGCCCTGGATCGTCCTCGTCGTTGATCGTCTATCCCAATTCCGTTGCGCCCATGCGGTACACATTTGATTGTTGCTTCAAAACGGACATAGGACAGGTTACTAAGCTCCGATTCCGAATTCTGCTAGACCCTGAGACCAACCTGGGCCGCGGGGAATCACCACCAAGGGCGTTAATACGGAATCCTCCGAACTAGCGAGAGGAACAGGTAAATACACACACATACGGTCGGAATAGTCAAGGCGCGGAAACATAAGATAGATGGAAAGAAATAACGTTATAACGTTAGACACGGTCCAATAACATCGAGGTGGAGTCACGAAACAGTGAACCAGCTGCGCAGCAGAGGTCCGGGAAGAGGAAGACGCCAGAAACCCATCAAGGTCGGCGTAGGGCTGAGCCTTGTCACGCGTCTCAGACGATCATGAACTGGGGCTGCCACGAGGCCTTGGACACATGGTCAAGCCTGACTAGGACAAGGTCCTCGATGTTGACGGAATTAAGAGATACCGCCTCGCTGAGACAGCCCATCTCGTCCAGCCTGGCTTGTCTCTTCTAGAACGAGATCCATTACGTCAAACTCGCGCAATGCTGTGCACACGACGGCACTCACCTTCAGAAAGGTCATCAATCTTTTGGCCACTTCATGTGCCAACTTCTCTCTCGGAATGGGGTGTGGGGTCTTTCTAGAATCCCTGGTCTTCACCTGATGCGATGAAATGAGCAGACAAACGCGTTGAGATGGCATGTATCTCACTTGACGAGTCCACGGCTCATAGCCTTCAAACTAATTGAATGGATGGTCAGCGCGTGCCCGTTCATACCTTAACGCTTTGTAATAACAAACCTCAAAGCGAAGAGAGATGGCTGTGCCATACGGCAACATCGGGTCTTCGCGTCCCACAAGACTCTTAAAGTTCTTCCCCAAGGCGTCTTTCATCGGGAACCCGGGGCCGGAGTATGTATCAAAGTAAATGGATGGCTCTGGCCTAAAATTTCGGAGGCTACGACTACGGCAGTTGTTGGCGTAGCGTCTTTGTGGAACGAGGTGCTTTAATGATCGTCTCTACTCGGGCCTTGAGTCAACAGCCACAGTTACAAGAAGGAGTCACCGACAATATCGACGTTGGGAGTCACAGAAGCGATCGTATTGCGATGTTCATCGTAGTTCATATGCGAGATAGGCGGAAACGTAGCGACAACCCCGGTGCTTTGGTCAAGCATGTTCTGGACACCAAAAGCCCAGGGTGCTCCGATAGTGTCGGGTATGAAGCCTAAAGTATCTGGTGATCAGAACAACGATAAAGCAACATTGTCCTGATGGAACCCACCCTGTGTTTGGGGCTGTGGGTAGAAGGGGTTATGGCCTGGCCATGGGACAACAACATTGTGACCCTTTCTCACGACCATTAGAACACGAGGCATGACAGAGAGTGGTGAGACAACATACATTGGGTGAAAACGGCGTCCAGGGTTGCAGAAGGCTTGCCGAAGCGCCTGCTGGTTCAATCCACTGCCTCGTGTCCATGGCCTGAGCGAGGGGGGGAGAGACAAGGATAGCAGAGGCCAAAGACCCCTATATACACCAATTCCAACAATTATCTGCATATTGTGCATGCAAACGCGTTGATACATGACACGATTAGGCCTGCCAATCGCCTTCATATTGATGATACATCGCAACCGTTGAGGTGCTTGAGAGATGGAAAGTTCCAAGCGGAAAGGGGAAGCAGAAAGGAACCTTCGTAGAGTCACAGGTTCGACCGCAACGGGCTGATCGAGCCGTTCACCGCTGGTAGAGCCTTCGAAGACAAACGAGAGAGAGGCGGTGTGTGGTACGAGGTCTCGTTATCGGGGCGGCCGTTAGCCTGCTGGTTGCAACGTGGATCTGTCGAGTGATTTGATCCCAGGATATTCGGGGGTATGGCACAGGAGCGTACACTTGATACAGATAATTAGGGGGGCGCTGGCACGATGTTATGAATGTCGCGACTGAATGCGATGACGCTACAAACCATGCTCACCACGCATGTTCCAAGGATAAGGGCCACAGACTAACACGCCACACTCCACGAGGACCCCATAGTTGACGGTCGGAATCAGGAAAACAAGGAAGTGAAACGGGATATGAGAGTTGGATGTGGAGATTGCGAATCGCAAGAACGGCGGCGTCGAGTCGTCGGAACAATCGGGCGTTCCCGTAGGGCGGTAGCGAAACACACGTTGCTGGGTCACGAAGTCGCGATTTATTAACTTAAGAGACTAGATGACGAGGTAGCTATGTTAACGGCCAGAAGGCCTCGGAGGGCCGTATTCAGAACTGTGTAATATCAAAAACTATTCAATGGCCCGGAACTCGGCCTGCCATGAACCCTTCGAAACATGTACCAGGCGAACAAGCACGAGATCCTTGACTTCAATGAGACCCGGCCCAACCCTCCATCTCTCCGATCCAGGTGCAATGGGGTCGTTGATGTTATCCTAAATGAAGGGCGTTAAGCTGAATGCTAAGGAATAGAACATGGCCGCAAACATACTTGTATGAAATTTTGAACCTTCTTTGCGACCTCGATCGCTAACTTGGCCTTGGATATCGGCTTGGGATCTCTCCTCCAATCCTTAGTCTTGATCTGTTTGGTCCAAGACCTGTATCCGGGCCACTGAAAGCGAATCAAAATCAATCACCTTTCTTCCAGATACACAGAAACGTAGCTTACCTCAAGGCGCAAGGAGATGGCTGGGCCGGTGTAATTCGCAAACATGGGATCGTCCCTTCCAATGAGATGATCAAAATTCTCGTTCATAACATCAGTCAGCGCGATCCCATCCCGCCCAGAACGAATGGGGAACACAATCGGGTTCTCCGGGATAAACTGATCAAAGTAGTTCTGCCGGTGGTGTGGGACATATGGGCGCTGAGGGACCATGACCTCACGGTGTCCCCTATTATTGCCTGGCATCTGGATCTGGATCATAGGCGTGGACCCGCGCTGGAATAATCTCAGCATACCGCTCAGCTCCCTATAGCGTAGCAACGTACCGAAAGGATCTGAGGCGGCGAGTGACCGGTGTGGTGTGGAGGCCATGAAGCAGATCGATGAAAGCCTCCGTCAAGCTGGTGATGTCCCGCCCACTGTGCGTTAGCTCCAGGGTGGGAGTACGCCTCGCGTGCCTGGAAAACCGGGAATTGAATAAAGTGCAAAACCAGGGGATAACTTCCGCTCACGTTTTGACCGGGAGCATAAGGGACGGGTATAGAACCCTGGTGATAAGTAGAACCAGGGTCTTGCTGGTACTGATGAGGGGTCCCATAGTGACCGGAACTGGACGTCCCGGTCGGGTAGTAATTCATCGGCGCATTGACCGAAGCCTGGGTACGGTAAGCTAATTCGTAGGGATGCGCTAGTTCTTGATTGACATTGGTAGACTCGAGGAGCGCCTAGCGTATGTCACGGGTGAGCATATCAACCAAACATATCTGGCACGATATCAAACTCACGGGTAGCCCAGACGACCTCTGATGACTCCCAGGAGACGGTTGAAGCGAACGTTGGCGAGTGCCCGAGTAACCTCCAGCACTGTTGAAGGAGTCGCTGTGATGAGAAGACATGTCGTTGGACTTGTGGGCTCCAGAAAATTTGGTGGGTACCAGAGATTCACCTTCGAGAGGTACATATACTCCGCAGGTGCGAATAAGAGGAAAGTACAACTACAGATGCTGAGCAGGGCCAAAGTTGATTCTTCCAATGCATGCATGCAGACACGAGGCTACATGAAGTCGCCTCAACGATGTGGTGTTGGATAAGAGGGTCCCCGCTCGAGCATTTCCCGTCATTCAAGGAGCAGGGATTGTATACGCTGTTCGCTCATTTGCATCCGAGAAGGCCCATCTGAGTATACAGGGTAGTACAGCATGGGCGCTGCGCGCGGGATGGCTGTTCGGAGGTGGCGATGATTCCAAAACATCGGAGGCGTGCTGGACTGTGGGGATTTGTTATTCCCAGAGAGATCCTGTGGTGCAGACCTGGTACGAGTCACCAAATTGGCGTCATGGGTTGCGAAACGGTGAGGTTCAGCATGAAGTAGCTGCAGACTCCCCAACCCTCGCGTCACGTGTTTTTCTCGGTGGAGCGCGTTCCGTGGGCTTCCGAAGGTTCCCCTTGACACCGCCGCCGACTTACTCGACACCGTCTCGGCGGTGAAGCATAGGCATCCGCTGTCCTAGCTTTGAAGGTAACCGGATATCAGACCTTCAGGCCTCAGGGTGTGCTTTGTTGTTTAACATCTAACATCGGGCCCGTGGCCTGCGGTGGCGTCGATCATTCAAGATGAAAGCCCGTTGCCCGTTTCTGAGCGGAAAGTCATGGGCGTTCCGAGTCGAGTTACACGAAGTCACCCTATCTTTGAGCGAGGAGTAGGGCCTGAAGCGTATGCCTGTACAATATATACGACCTATCACACTGGTTGGTTGGGTTATGTGAATACAAATGGAGTAAGTACAAGATTAAGTCCAGTGCAAGACTGTGACATACGAGGAATAGCATTTTCAGACGAACGAAAGCATGCGTGGTGACAGAAATAAAATAATAATTGAGTGGAAGAAGGGGTGCGAAGAAGCGGGTGAAAAGGTCTAAACGTTGACGTAGAAGTGTGGCTGCCATGATCCCTTGGAAACGTGCTCGAGGGCCACCAGGGTAATCTGGTCGATGGTAATATGGCCGGCGCCAAGTCTCCACTTCTCGCTGTGCTGGTCTACAGGTTCGTTTTCCATTTCCTGGTGAGAGTGCAAGAATCCTCAGTTCCTCGGATACTCGTAAGAGAGAAACCGGGGGGAGGCGACATACCTGAATAAACAGGCTGAGGGACTTTGAAATGTCCGTTGCCAGCTTTGCTCGCGTGATTGGGCGGCGCGTCTTTCGCCAATCATTCGTTTTGATCTGTTGGAGAAGCAGTGTGGTGAACCTTCTATTCAGGACCAAAAAGACAAACGGATAACGTACCTGGCGACTCCAAGACTTGTACCCGGGCCACTGTCATGGCGTCAGCCGATGCGACAAAGGCGCGATGAAGAAGCGAAAAACCCACCTCGAACCGAAGGGCAACAGATGATCCCGACTCCTCAAACATGGGGTCGTCCCTCCCCACGAGATTGTGATACCTCTTGTTCATGGCATCCTTAGCAGCGATCCCACGCTGGGTGCTCCCTATGAGATCGAAGAGGATGGGCTGCTGAAGAGTGGCGTCGTCTACGTATTGTCCCTTTGTCTTTGAGTGTGGAGGAGGGTATGGTCGGTGTGGCACGAGTTGCAGTTGTAACCCAGATCGTCGGGCCGAGGTGGACGGCACTGCCGATGTTGATGCCCTCCTGGGTAACTCAGGAACCGGGGAAGGGGTTTGGATCCCCTGGTACGGAAGCCAGGGTTCGCTGTACCGCTGTGTTCTCGTCGGATGAGGATCCACCTGTGCACGTATCGATAGTGGTGAGTTAAAAACAAATAAAAAGGATAGATGAACACTGTACGGACTCCGAAATCCATAGTACGAGATGAATTACTCGGAAGGACTTCGTAGTGGGGTGACATCGGCATGTAATTGTTGTCTAGACCTGGGGGGATTCTCAGGTTATCGTACTGGTATTGGCTCATGTTCGGGTAGTGTTGCGCAGAGGACGTCCCAGGGTACAAAAGCATGGGCATCGTGCCCATACCCATTTGGGGGGGGTAGACCTGGTCTGAGCGACCATGGCGTGGTGTACTAATCGCACCCTCAGACATCTGACCGTGTGACCTGAGCCCCCACCAACGAAGATAGGGTAATTGGAGGCTCCCACCTTCGGATATTGGTCGAGCACGGGACCGTTGTGCACGAAGGGGTCGCGGTCAGCCAACCTCGACTGATGGGGATAATGTGACGGGAATGGGTAGGGTTCCATGGTCAGGGCCTTGGAGCGGTGCGGAAGCAGAGGACGCCTCGGGTGTGTCTCGCGTCATTTATATGGAGGCAATGAATGCAGAGTCATTCGTCGAGGAAGGTAAACACTTTGTCCAATGAGATTCACGGAGCACGCGCTATCATGATTTAATAAGCCTCAAAACTTACTTAAAACACGAGACAGCTCTCATGTGCTATGGCGTCCATCATACCTGTGAGGTATACCCTGGGAACTCCGCTGCGCCGGGGCGGGTCCATACAAACTTATGGAATCGAAGGCAACCGCGTGCAATCCGGGACGGCTGAAAGATACATTAATCCCATTACTCGTTACCTGAAAGCGGTGCCTTGGTGCACAGAAGCGGATTCGCAAATATTTTGTCAATCATCGAGAGTTAAAGCACTGATGATGATGATCAGTTGTTCAACTCTTCGTGAAGGCGTTTCAGCCGGACTCGGACGCGATGATGTCCGAACTGTCACGGTCGCCTTTCGTGAACCTTGTCCCAAGGGCGCCGTGACTTCCGATTTTCCCACCCTGGTTGCTCCGCTTAGTGACCGGCGGTAAGAACACCACTCGTGCCCGTGTCACAGATGGCAACGAGGTGATATGTTATCCAGGAACGCCCCAATTGGTGGTGGGAATGCAGATCAGCACCAGTGAGAAAAAGAGAAAGTTGGAGCGGAGCCCTCCGCAGCGCACATGTAGCCCGTGTGGGAACTGCATCCGTATTTCATTCGCACTAATCTGACATACTGGGGACAAAACGATCCGGAATTGCGTATTTGCACATAGGGGGATCATTGGGTGGATTTTACGACTAATCATTCTTCTGACTGAGATCTTCACACAACTCGCTTCACCGCACTCGACCTCGTAAACAAAGCATATGGTCACCGGTCAAGAGCGTAAATTAGGGCGGGTACAGCCGAACAAGCCGGTGTGGTACGGTACAGCAATCATCAAACTCGAACTAGTATCGGGGTCATCGCACAAAACAAAACTAGACTAAATCACAAAAACAAGTGGTGTTGGGGCTGATTTCATCTGGAGAGCAGGCCGATACGAGGCTGCCAAGATCCTCTGGAAACTCTTTCCAGCGCAACAAGGACCAAACGATCGGTTCCAATAAATTCGGGGCCTACCCTCCAATCTGAGCATTCCCGATCAGGGTCATTGCCGGCATGCGCCTCCTTCCCACGAACGATGTCAGCTGGACGCTCAGCCTTGGAGGAGGCAAACACGGAGCCCACCTGTATAAATCTGTCTATGCATTTGGCCGCCTCGGTCGCGAGCTTTTCCAGCCTGATCCTCTGTGGGGTCTTCTTCCAATCATTGAGTCGGATCTGATGAGTGGAAGAATTCAATGGGCGTCGATAACAAGGGTACGAGTGATCTGACCTTACGAGACCAAGAAGGGTATCCAGGCCACTACAGAATTATCGGTCATCAAAAATACCTCACAATCAGCAACAGAACAAACCTCGAGGCGTAGCATCATAACACTGCGTTTGTCAACGAGTACCTGATCATCTCTCCCCTCTAATCCAGCGTAGATCCTCCCGATAGCGTCCCGAGCGGGGATACCTAAACAGCCATTTACCTTGAAAATAATTGACTTATGTTTCCAGCGGTCTCCCGCCTTTGAGTATGGTCTCTGAGGGACCAAGTACATCCGCGTTGTCGGAGAGAAAGAGGGATCACTGTTGTGTCGACCGCTTTCGAATGTCGAAAGCTGTGTGAATGAATTATGAGAAAATCAAGCGTTAGGCACCGCCACCGAGTCGACATCTCACCACGTACGTTGTTCAACGGCGGTCCTTGGGATCCACTTCTTGATAACTGAATATCATTTAACAGAGCGTATTCAACTGGAGGGCCGAGGCGGCCCGTGTGATGTGGTGGGTGATGCGACTGGATCAAGGGTCCATTGTTCTGTGGGAAACTCGTCTCCCCGCTAACAGAATTTGGATAGGACGTGAAAGGACCGCAGGCCAAAACGCCATGGGGCCACGACAAAATTTGAATGTTAATCGGAGATGGAGATCCACCGACGTTTGGCAGTAGACTACCCGCCGCCGATGGGTTGCGGACCCCGTTATCCCAGGGCAACCCAGATGCAACGAACCCATAGGAGGGATCCGGTTGAACGGGGCTTGACGTGAGGGCCGGATCCGGGTATTCTACAGGCGGACGCCATTCGTAACTGCGTTGTTGGACGTCTACAGCGCCACGATGAATGGGGGATAAATGGAAGACGTCTCGCGCGGGACCTCTGAAGGGGGAAGGACCGTATAACGCGGAACGATTCCGTTGGGGGCCGGAGGAACGTGATTCATCCGCGACCTGCGTGAAGAAGACGCTATCCTGGATCCGGCAGTGAGTTGTCAATGAAAAACATGGAACATGGAACAAAATCGAACCGGTATGGCGGAGGCCGTTAGCGTTGGATGGGATGATCCCGGTCCGCAGTGCTTAGAGTCATCGCAGCCGCAGTGATCCGGCGTCGAGTCCTTGGAGGCTGGGTCTCTCGAGAAATCGGTCGGGGTGCTCATCCGCAAGCGCAGTATCATCGAGCAGCCAAGCTTCCGTCTCTAGAGCTTTATACCCATCTCCTCTTTTTCTTTCAGCACGCAAGCACAGGC
>Ga0307517_10014698_pt1 | contig 10482 bp, 9 predicted proteins | sample 23_EM_MG_FD_194515 | JGI IMG/M metagenome (GOLD analysis project Ga0307517, IMG submission 194515) | Populus trichocarpa ectomycorrhiza microbial communities from riparian zone in the Pacific Northwest, United States - 23_EM | ecosystem: Host-associated > Plants > Roots > Unclassified | place...
GTTAAGGAGGTTGCTTTTTTTTTTTTCATTTTTATCTTCTTCTTTTTTTGCATTTCCTTTTTTTTAAAAGTTTATTTTCATCATTTTTTTTATTTTCATCATTTAATATTTTCTTAATTTTGAATTTATCTTCATAAATTATTTTGATTTATTTTTTAGGAGGTTATCACAATTTCAAATAAACATCTCGACATTTAGTTTGTACATGATTTGTGCTCGATTTTAAGAACGTTTATTTTTTTTATCATATAATTAAGTACAAAATAGTTTAAGAAAAACAAAGTTCTTAAACCCACTGAAATCCATCATTGGGTCGCGAATTTAGTGAATTAAGCCATGAAGCTTGACCGATCCAATATGTTGCATTCTCAATATAAAAAATAAAAGTTATCTTGAATTTCTTTAAAATCAAAACATATTTTTTACTGATTATCCAAGTTATCTTTAAACATCCCAGGTTGATTAAGTCATGCTTGGATAATTTTTATATAGTGTAGTTTTAAATCTAAGCTAGAAAAAAGCCGGATCAACAAGTTTCAAGATTAACCTATTAATCATGGTTTAATAACAATATCAACTAGTTTTATGTGGCATGTTCACTTTTGTTTTATTCAAAGCATAATGTAGCGCCTCCATTAAACTAGTTTGTATATTATTAACTATAAAATAAAAGAGAAGGGGGTTTTATTAAACCTTTTTTCACAAAAACATTACTAATTAGAATAATACTTTACCTTTTTTTTCTTTTTTGATTTTTTTTCAATTAATTTTTTTTTAATTTCATCTTTATTGACTATAAATAAAAGAGGAGGGGTTTTATTGTACCCCTCCCCACAAAGAACTATTCATTGGAATAGTGTTTTAATTTTTTTTTATTATTTTTTTAATTTTATCCTTTAATATTAATTTTTTTTTTATTGAGTTATTATACTTTCGTGAAACGGATAACGGTTTTAACGGGTTAACCCGGCTGCCTCAGTTTTTTTTTCTCAATTAACTTTTTTTTTTCAATTTTATCTTTTAATATTGGGTTGATTGTGGCTTTACGGAACCCCTCCTCACAAAAGCATTATTCATTGGAATATTGAGTTATCACACTCTCATGACACAGGTCGCGAATTTGACAGTTTAACCCGATTGACTCATTTTTCTTCTTCTTCTTCTTTATAATTTTTTTTTCAATTTCATCGTTTAAATATTGGGTTCATTAGGAATTAGACTTCATGATTTGTTTTGTTTACTTTCTATTTTGTTATTCCAGTTTCATGACCCGAGAATAGTGCTTAACAGATTAACTCGAGTTGTCTCGAATCATTTTTTGTGTCCTTTTTTCATTGATTTTTTTTTCTAATTTCATCATTCAACTCAGGGTCAATTGGGGATTGAGCTTCATAATTTGTTTTGATTTGCTTTTTATGAAGATATCTTGATCTCACGATCAAGGTCATGGGTTTTGACGTTTTAACTTTGGTTAAATCGGGTCATTTTTTTTTTATAAAAGGTTACCTCAATCTCATGATCTGTCATGAGTCCTTTAACATTTGATTTACTTTTTATTGGGTTGTCCCCGTCTCATGACTCAGGTCGCAGGTTTAATGGGTTAACCCGATTGACTTAATTTTTTTCTTTTTTTAATTGACATTTCCCCCAACTTCATCATTTAATTTTGTGTTTGGTTGTGAATTAGGCTTCATAATTTATTTTGGTTTGCTTTTTATTATGTTATCCCAGCCTCATGACCTGTAAATAGTGCTTAATGGCTTAACGTAGATTAACTTGACTTATCTTTTTTGTTGTTTTTTTAATTAAAACTTTTACAAGTTTCATCGTTCAATATTGGATCCGATAAAAGCGATTAAGAATTAAGTTTCATAATTTTTTTTTATTTTTTATAGGGTTATCTTAATTTCATGATCATTTCGTGGATTTGGCAGGTCAACCCAGGTTAAATCAAGTCATTTTTTTTTATTTTTTTTCGATGAGATTATCTCAGTTTGATGACTCTGGTCATGACTTTAGTGAATTGAATTGAGTCATTTTTATGTTGTTTTTTAATTGATTTTCTTTTTAATCTCATCCTTCAATATTGAGCTGGTTGATGGTTGAAATTCATAATTTGCTTCAATTTACTTTTCATGAGGTTATCTCAGTTTTATGGCCTGGATCAAAAGTATGACAAGTTAACTCGGGTAACTTTTTTAGGTCCCTTTTTAATTATTTATTTTTAATTTATTCCTTTAACATTGAGTTGATTGATGATTATGCATCATAATTTATTTTGATTTGCTTTATATTGAGTTATCATAATCTTATAATCTAGGTCGTAGATTTGATATGTTAACCCGAATTGACCTAAATCAATCCAATAAGTTGTTATCTATTAAAAAAAAGATGTGATCTTAAAATTTTTTTTAGTTAAATTATATTTTTATAAGTTGTATGATTGTTTTTGAACCTATAAAGTTAACTAAATTATATTAAATTAACGATTCATTTTTTTTTATAAAAAATTATTAACAACATCAAAATATTTTTTTTTGGAAGAAAAATCCACCCGACATAGTAAATCGTGAGTTAATGAAATGGTATATATATAGGAAAATCATTAGAAAAGGAACAATTGCGTAAAAAAAAAACAAAAAACAAAAAAGAACGTACTTCCTCCACTCCCTCTCATAAACCCTAGCAAACCCCCTCTCTCCCCACCTTTTCCCCGCTTCCTAATTCTCACCGAAGCCTCCACCGATCACCGGCCCGCTCTCCGCTGCATCAAAGCAATCTCCCGCCTTAAAAAGCAGGTCTGCTACTTGGCGCTTTACCCGTTAAAGTTTGCATCTTTTTTATTGCTAAAAAAAAGTTTGCACTTTTTTCAGTTCTCTCTAGTCTTTAAAAAGTTTATGGTCTCAGTTAACTCACCATTACTTGTACTTAAATTTTCCATTTTATAGTATTATTTTCGGTCATGGGTTTTTCATATTCCCCATTTTGCAACGCATTTTCATTGCATAAGCTGCATGTACAAGTGGACTTGTGCCAATTTGATTTTGACATGAAAAGTAGAAAACCCATTTGTTATTTCGGTAATTTGCATTAAAAGATGAAAGCTTTGAGCTCGAACTTGGTAAATTTGGACGAAATGTAAGTATAGCTGGTTCTGTTGTTTGAAATTCGATTTACTTTTTGTAGTACAATGTGAAAATGTATTGTTAATATCATGAATTTATCTATTTGTCTTGTTGAATATGTGTATAGGTTACACTGTGGAGAGATTGTACAAAATAACTGTGCTTGCTGTCGAAGTTCTTGGAGGGTTTTAGTTACTGGCATTGAGTATTTGTAAAAGGATTGGAAAAAGAGAGGGGAAATGGAAATAGACTTGGGGAAAGTTCCGTTTACTATGGATTTCCATCCTTCGGATAATCTAGTAACTGCTGGCTTGATCACTGGCGACCTCCACCTGTTAGTATATTCTTCTTTATCTCTGGGTTTTGTCCACAGCAGTTTTGTCTTTCTAGAAATTTTTTTCTGTATATGCTTGGTTTAATCATTCTCTCTTGTTATAGATACCGTTTCAATGCTGATTCCTCACCACAAAGGTACTACAACGCAGAGAAAAAAATTGTCTTCCTTTTTTTATGAATGTTTTGTAACCTTGTATTCTAATCAACTTATGTGATTCAAATTCTAATCAGATTGTTGGAAATTCACGCACATAGCGAGTCTTGCAGGGCTGCTAGATTCATCAATGATGGACACGGTACTGCTTTTTGATTTTCACTTTATGATTTGCTAATATTCATTTGCTAGCCTTTCAAACTGTACTGGTTGCTGCTATCTTCTTTGTACTTTTAACTGTACTGTCTTATGTCGGGTTCAGCAATTATCACGGGTTCTAGTGATCGCTCCATTCTGGCAACAGATTTAGAAACTGGATCACCAATTGCTCGTCTTGAAAATGCTCATGAGTAGGTTTCTATTTAATTTTTTCAGCCTCCTCTAAAGGTTGATGAAATGGATTTAGGGCCATTTCTCTTAAAAGTCACCTTTAACTTTTTAGATCCTATTCTCATATGACAATCATATTCTTGCACAGGGATGCCATCTTTAGTTTGATAAACCTCACAGAGTCAACTGTAGCAACTGGGGATGATCAAGGATGTGTTAAGGTGACTATATTTCATGTCTTTTTGTGTCTATTTGTAAAGGTTAGGTACAAAGCTTTATTTCCTCTTGCATTTTAGGCTTTTTTCCTATTGTGGCCTCTGTAGCTATTTGGATCATGCCCACACAATACACGGCTCTTTCAATTTGCTGTTTCCTGTTTCCTATTCATTCTATTCTCTTAAATTTTGATGATTTTGTCCAAACATAATTGTAGCTTTTTACCTTTTGCTTCAATGAACCTTCTAGTATTTGCTGGATGAGAATGTAGCTTGGATAGGACCAGATTTTTTGCATAACCTTTTGCACAGCATGTGCTTCATTTTATTCCATGATCTGCATTTTTACATCTTACATTGCAAATCCTTCATTTGATTCTTACAAGTCACTTGTTCTTCTTTGCAGGTATGGGATACCAGGCAACACTCTTGTTGCAATTCTTTTAATGTCCATGATGACTATGTTTCGGATATGACTTTTGCATCTGATTCCATGAAACTGCTATCAACAAGGTATTTAAGACTGTTATAACTTGTTTTTATCTCTCTTTGAATACTGTAAATGTGTCTCCATTATTGTTATTTTGCATTAGGAGGTTGAGAGGATTGAGGCATTGTTATGAATAACATATGGAGCTGTGAGGAGCTTTATGATTCTTTTCATATATACTATATTGATGTGAGTAGGCTCTTACAAGACCCATGTATTGTTGTTGGGGGTTGTAAGTCAAATAAATTGTGCTTTATGATTGTCCGGTTCCTCTTTCACTTCCTTCCAGTTCTTTATCTAAAAGATTGGTTGATTCACATCGGCATAAGGTTTCTTATTACAAGACTAGAGCATCTCACAGGATTTTGTAATTTTTAGTTTCACATTGTTTGCATTTTCTTTGCTGATGCTTTATTATTTCTGTGTTATGTATTCTTTAGTGGAGATGGGACCCTTTCTGTTTGCAACCTTCGCACTAATAAAGTAAGTTGGTTCTTTCAGAGAAAAAAAAAGTACCTTTGGGGAAATTCTGCAGAACCATGCAATTTGATTAATTTGTTTTAAATTTATGTCAGATCCAATCCCAGTCTGAATTTTCTGAAGAAGAGCTATTGTCTGTTGTTATTATGAAGGTAAACAATTACATGGTATTTAGATTGTTTTTGTGGCTGCGGCTGCATGTGGTTGTCTACTTGTCTTTCTGTGAGCATATTAGCAAATTGATTTGGCTGATGTATTGCATATTTTCGGCATGAGATTGGAATGGGGATAGACTGCTTAAACCCCTCCCTATTCCAATGGAGCACCTGTCTGTTGGAGGTGGGGATTCTAAGAAACAAAGCTTAATTAGATTGTGTTCTTGTTATCTCCTACCCCATATCTTACTCTTTAGCAGCGTAATGAACTTTCAGGACTTCACAAATAAATGAGCTTCAAAAGGAAATACTTGAAAGCTATTTCTCACAATATATTTGTGCTAAATTCCTGTTCTATTTTGTACCTTTTTGTTGTCAGAATGGTCGGAAAGTGATATGTGGTTCACAGAATGGAACACTGCTATTGTATTCATGGGGTTTTTTCAAGGATTGCAGGTATCCTTTTCAAAACATATGAATACTTGAAAGTTTTAGGATTCAGTGCAAGTATCCTTTCATGAATGGAGAGTTTCAATTGAATTTTATCTTTACTCAATATTGATTTCTTGTGTGGTGAAGTGTCCTGAATATTTCTTTTGATTTTCAGTGACCGCTTTACTGCTCTTTCCCCAAACTCGATTGACACTTTGTTGAAGGTGATTGGATTTTTATTTTTATTGTTGTTGCATCAGATGGTTTTTTAATCCAGGAGTTTGCTTAATTGGATCATTTAAATCTTTTGTTTCAGCTTGATGAAGACAGAGTCATTACTGGATCTGAGAATGGGCTCATAAGGTGAGTTGTATAAGATAGGAAGGGACTCATCCAAATTTTGAATCACGATCACCATTCTTTTTCTTTTTCATTCCTCACTTCTTGGTTTTAACTTTTCTTTTCCTCCTTACTTTTTGCAGTCTGCTAGGCATATTACCCAACAGAGTCATCCAACCGCTTGCTGAACATTCAGAGTACCCTATTGAGTGTCTTGGTACTGTTCATATCTCTTCCTCTATAGAAGCTTTATATTCATTTTATTTACTTTGTAATTGATGGAAGTTGCAAATTCGATTGACATGCCATGGTGACTTTTCAACACTGGCTCTAGTTCCACCTCCATCGCTGTTCAATTGTGAACAGGTCTCTATGTTAATGTAGAGTTTTTGTTAGGTGAGGCTGACTTGTGGGCACCTTATTTGAAGTGTTTTTAAATGGACAAATCACTACATATAGGATCCACTCTTTTGAGTTAAAAAAAGCTGTGCATTGATGCTATACAACAGTAAACTTCCAGCTTAGCTTCTATGCTTCCATTTCACATAACCTAATCCATGGAGATCTACTTTTTTTCAATTCCTCTCTTTGCCTCTCATGCTAATCAAAGTTTATTTTCATTAATGACATCGTATGCTGTTGATTATTATACTCATGAAGCAAATTGCTGAAAGTGTGAAATTAACAATCCTAATTCTTATCTTTCAAGAGTACCATATAATCCAACAAGAATTTTGTTTTGAAATCCCTTTAACTACCCCGGGATTTTGAAAAGGTACTGAGAGAGTTTGTTTAAGATCAAACAAAGAAAAGTGATTGTTGTGAATTGTTGGTTATGCACACACTGTTTGCTTCGTAGGTAGAATTGTTTCATGACTTAAGAGTTACACACTGTGTAAAAGTGGAGGGCTTATTGCTTTGTGGTCTCAATAAAGGATTTTCTAATATAAAAGGAGTGGATCCCACATAAATTGATTTGCTTACAACACTTGGGTTAACTAAGGTGGTCAGGGGTCTGGCTCACTTGATAAACTAATGAATATATTGTCTCACTAAAGTTTGAGGTTCATTTAAGAGTCACTAGTGCCACCTTCTCCAGTTTGAGTATTAATTGTCTAAAGAGCTGGATTTGTGTTTTTAGATTGCCAAAACAAGCTTTCTGAGAGTATGATTTTGTTTGGAATCTGCAGCCTTTTCTCATGACAGAAAGTATCTTGGCAGCATTTCACACGATCAAGTGTTGAAGGTGGATCTCTCTCTCTCTATCTTTCTCTGCGTACAAATATAAACAAACATGTCTTTAAACATATGCATGCGGAATTGCACATCTGCACCCCTATGCACAATTTCTGTATGTACCATCCTTGCTGCCTTTATCGTAATGTCCTGACTCAACTACTTGTTTAATTCAGATGTGGGATTTGGATGATTTATTGCAAAATTCTGGAAATGCTCAAAATGATCAAGCTCCTGTATCAGACAGTGATAGTGATGCAATGGATATGGATACTAAACCTCCAAAGTCTAGAAAAGGTAAACTGGATTTAATAGGAGAATCATGAATATATCTTCTTTCATCAGAGGTTTGGACGTGAATAGCTAATATTTGTGCTATTATCGGCAAACTTTGATAGTTAACATAGTGTCCTGACTACTGGTTGATTGCTCCTTTGCGGATATAAAAATGTACCGAACCTATTTTAGTGGCCTTTATGAGAGTGCTAAGAACAATATATATCTTTATTTAATTATCCTGTAATTAGAGTTGACATGTGAAATATAGGCCTCCTCCTTTAAGCACTGAATTCAATCCTTAACAGTTGCATGAATCATGGACACCTGAAGATTTAAGTTATGACATTTTATCTCAAACTTCTTTCTTCTTCTTCTTTTTTTTGGTGATATCACTAAGTTGTTTGCATGATCTGTGTTTTCATTTGCCTTGAATCCCAACTTTGCTTGTGCCTTTATTGCAGTTCCAAACGGCGTTTCATAAAAATTCAATATTTTTTTTTTTGCTTAAAGTTAATATTTTTTTTTATGTTTTTGGATAATTTTGATGTGCTGATATCAAAAATAATTTTAAAAAACAAAACATTATTTTGATGTATTTTCGAGTAAAAAGAAATTTGAAAAGCAACCGCCACCACTCTTAAACACCCTCTTAGACTGCGACCAGTGAATCTCTCTTAGACTGCGACCAGTGAATCTGTTGATAAAATGTATGCTATATGCATCCCTCTTACAAGTGTGGTGTCTTTAGAATCTGATGTATTTGCTATTAATTGTCCTATTTTTTGCAGGAGCCAAGAGAAAAAATGAGCACGCAAATGATGCAACAAGCAGCTTTTTTGCAGATCTATAGTTGGATGGTGGTATTTCTTCATGCACATTTGCGATCGATGTCATCTTTGACATTTCTGTGTTGATATATTATTTTCTTCATCCATGGTGGTCGGGACGAGTTAGCATGGTTTCACCAGAGATGGAGCAGGGATAATAATTACTTTGCAGATGCAATGTAGATTTGAGTTTGATACATGTTTATTATTTATCCCTTCTAAAGCATAGGGGGCTTGCAAGTTTTGCTTGAGATGATTCCTTTGTATACCCGTTGGTATAATTTATAAATTTATAGGCGCAAGCTCGCTGTTCATTAATGATGGGATAATAGGAAAAACATTTATCTTTCCTAAAAAATAGTTCTGACAGTTTACATGTATAAACTTTGCTGCATCTGTTCTGCTTCTAGCTAATTTATCCCTTATTGCTCCTTCGCCGAAGGTTTTCAATTTTACAAGTTTGAGTCAGACCCACTGCCAGCGTCATTAGCCGAAACATATGACTGGTTTAAAATAATTGCGTTGGAGCCATCTGTTTTGAAACATTTTCCTTCCATCTCCTGGGTTGGCGAATTATACATGGAGGGGAAGGGACTCATCGGAGACAGCTAGAATAGTTTGATTGCATGTTTCATGGGATTGTTCTTACTGGAGGGATGGCAGAGATTTCAATGATAATCCAAGACCAGATTTTACGTTTTCGTTTGATACTGCTTTCTTTCTCGTGAAACAATATCTTCGTAAATTTAGTTTTGATGGAAGTCTTTTATCTCTTTGATCAGAGATCGTCAAAATGGTCATGTCTTGAGCATCAACAATCAATTACTCATGGCTGGCAAAAGCAAGAAACGCAACCTTTCTTGATGGTAGCACGGAACACCTCGGTTGCCAACAAAATCTAGTTTTTATTTGTAGGAAAAGAACTACATCTCTAACTTGTTCTGGATTGTAAGACATGCTCATACGTTGTTCATTCTTGTCGCAAGGAAAACGTCAACCATGGAGTAAAAGGAAGCGACAAAACAAGAGAGGAGAGAACATGAAGAGCTGAAGGGGAAGCTGGATAAGAGAGGGGAAGGAGGACCCGCTAGTTCGAGTCCCGAATCGGCTCGGATCAAGTCCTGAATCAATGGGTTACCGAATTGACCCGCCAGCTCGAGTCGGCTCACACTGGAGATTAATAGTCGCATCAAAGATAAGCAATAGTTAGCAGCAATGATAACATTGATAACAAAATAAATGAAAGAAAAGTATCATCATAAAAGACTAGGAAATCCTGAAGTGCTATCATCACAAGTTAGAGAATAGATGGAGAGGTGATAAAAGGAAAGAAGGAGGCTTAGCTTGATTGACCTCCATGAAAAGCGAAGAGGTGGCATCTGATAACAAAGTGGAGAAAGAAGGGAAAGGGAGGAACTGCTGGAAATCATTGGCATGAGAGGTATTGGTAAGAAATCATCATAAGGAAAAGATCCATTTTCTTGCCAAACACCTCATGCCCACAACTTCCAGTAGGTCTCAGTCTCCCCCTCCGGCTCTTCCCAAGTTCCTTCTCTTCTGCTTCTATCAGTAACCCTTCTCTTTCCACTCCTAATTTATTTGCCCATTTGTGACTTTGTGTTTTGCTTTTTGGACCCTATACTTTGTATATTTGCTTACTTTTTTTCTTATTGGTCCCACTGATTTGATTATTTAATTCTTTTTTCTGTTTTTTACTTTGTATATTTGCTTTTTGGACCCTATACTTTGTATAGAAGGGCTCGTAAGTAGACATATTTAACAAAATAAATTAAATGGGAAAACATGTTTATTTCTTTTGTATTGTATTGCAATAAATGAACGAAGACTTTATCAGTTGACTTCCATTTACATAAAACAAGGGCTTGTTATCAAAAGAAAAAAAAGGAGAAGACAACAGGAAGTTAATTATAACTTAGCCCCTATACTTTTAAATTTTTTTTATTAGTTCGTGGTTTTTGAAGTTATATATTTAATTCCTATGTTTTTAAATCTATTTACAACTTAGTCCTTTTATCAATTTTATATTATTTTTCAATTTATTCTGAGAAAAGAATCACAAGAAG
>Ga0307517_10014699_pt1 | contig 10482 bp, 6 predicted proteins | sample 23_EM_MG_FD_194515 | JGI IMG/M metagenome (GOLD analysis project Ga0307517, IMG submission 194515) | Populus trichocarpa ectomycorrhiza microbial communities from riparian zone in the Pacific Northwest, United States - 23_EM | ecosystem: Host-associated > Plants > Roots > Unclassified | place...
TATATAATCAAATGGCTTCTCCCGTGGATGTAGGCGGTTTGCCGAACCACGTTAAATATTGTGTCAGTGTGCTTAGCCTCCAATGGGCAAATATCAGAACATCACCGGTCGGAATTCCCTACATATATAGCCATTAAAGTTAATTAACCAATACAAATAATAATGCATTACCTGAACGATCTTTACCCAGTCAGAGCTCAGACACTAGATCGAGTGGTGCTTGCCTACGATTGTGTCACTCAAATATTAGACATTCTCCTTTCATTTTCTTGCATGATCACCTCACCCTTCTCAAAAATGTATTCTTTTAAACAAAAACAACGATCACCTGGAAATTTAACAAGGGGTTGAATTATGTCAGAATTATTTTTTTTGTTAATAATGATCGATTTCATCAGGCTAGCTAGTGGGTAGGGAAAATGTCATTCAATTATGTCCAAAATTACTCCAACTGATGATTTATTCGTTACTGGGGATTGTTCCTCAGGGGCCGCTCCTGCCATTTCTTTTTATAGAATTTTGTTTTCGATATTAGCATGTAGAACGAAATACTACACAGTAACCTAAGGTTTGTCATGGATTAATTATAAAACTATTTATTTTTGACAGCACAATTTTTTTCTAGACAATTCAACACTTAATCAGTTCATGACAAAAGGGTATGTATTCTATTGTCTCTGTTAATTTCTCATTACAGTGTACATCAAATACAGTCTTGTGATCTCTCACACACGTGTATATGGCACTCCATGAACGGCATCAAGCCTATCAAATGAGTTAATTTCTATATTGTCGGTGAACTTCGCCGGACCATCCTGACCCTACTGAATTGATCGCAAGCAGCCACTGCTGGCGGGACTCTTGCCCATGTGATAATGTTAACACGAAAACATGTGAGGGTTTTAACACGTAGGTATGGGGAGGCATTGAAAGGGACGTGTGTGTTTGATCGAACAAGGCCATCATATCTATATCTCTGTGCTGTCTATGACATATAAATGGAAGATTTGTTTGCCTTGCATGCCGGCCCGCTTTGTGAGACAGGTTAACAAAAAATTCAACATCTACGACTAACTGAGTTTTGTTTACTTGTGTCTGAGAAGATGGGTTCCTACTCTTGCTTTGACGATCTTGTTCATGTTATAAAGGATGTGGGGACATTATTATGCTCATTTGTTTCATTCATGTCGTCATGGAATTCTCTTCCAATAACGAGTACAAAACCTAGGTAGAGAAAAGTGATGGGGCAATCGGGTGAAGATCGAAAATCTCTACATATGAATTTTCTTCTAATAAGGACTAAGGACGCTTAATGGGGATAGTGAATGGAGGATAGTCCTTCCTCAAATGTCTACTTTCTCAACCATCAGTCCCTGGTTGAAATTAGTGAGACTTACCTAATAGCAAAACCCTAATCTTATCTATTAGGAGATAAAAGTCTTTCGTGCATGGTTCCTAGAGAACTGTTGACATTCGTTCAAATAAAGTACTCTACTAATTACCTTTAGCTTTAGTCAAATTAAACCTCTTAGCTAAAATTTTGGATTGAAAAATTAGTTGTAAAATTAATATAATTTAGCTTTAGTACTCAAATAAAGTACTCTCCTAATTACCTGATAAAAAAAATATAACTTTTAATTAATATAAAAAAATAAAGTACTCTGCACATTTACTACTTCACCAGCATGTTCTTTGCATGGAGCACTAAGGTATCAAATGTAACAACTCCTCTTCATTTTCCGAGAGCTAGGACAACTCAAGTTATAAAGGGATCTTCAGCAGTTTTTGACACAAGGGACCCGAAGTTCATAGATATGCAAACACATTCAAGGATAACACTCAACAATTTGTAATTGATCGATAGCGTTTCCTTTGGTACATTATTATATCCTTTGATCAAGTATCATGAGCCATATATAGAGTCGTAAATGCTTCAATCCTAATATATATATATATATATATATATATATATATATATATATATATATATATATATATATATATATATAGAGCTGCTCTCTCAATGGATCCCACGTAGCTAAAAGGCATGTTTATTAATGTAGTTGCCCTAGCTAGTTCAAACAATATATTATTGAAGCTATAAAATAACAAGAAGTTGGAATTATTTAGGGACTCCAAAGTGGAAAGAAATTCCCAACCAATTGAAGGATGATCCATCCTGTGAAGATGCATTGTTCGGTTAAAACCAGACATGATATCATAAAGCATGTATCCACAGTAAAATGGAGTGCCCTTTTGATAAGTGCTCCAACCTGTTCCAATGCGTCCGAGAAACAAGTGATGTCTCCTGGTCGGCCGATCGTTAATCTCTTGCTTACTTTTTGGTATCTTTAGTTTATTCCAACTATAAAAAATTATGTCCACTGATCCCTTGTAATTAGGACCAATCACCTTGTTCTAGACTAAGACAAATTAATAAATGTGTGTTAAATTATGTAGCAACGCCTCTTTTTTTCCCAAATCAAATGCATATTTTAATTGATAGATATACCCCTCTTTGAAATAAATATCATGAGTTTCGACTAATTTGAATCAAAAAGAATATTTCACATTATGCTTTAATTTATAATACTAAGAAGAATATTTTGATATAGAAATTTCTCAATATGAATAACGTTGGTGATGAAATTACATGAAAAAAGGGTAATTATATCTATGAGAGCACAAAAAAAAAAAAGACTTCAGTCCGGTCCCTAGCTAGCTTCTAAAACTTAAACATTATTCTTTGTAAGTATATATATATTTTTTAATTTTTAACAAGTGATCAAAAAACATAAAACCTAAAAGAGTAACAATTGTATAGGTTTCAAAAAAACTGATGGCTAAAGTCCAATTCATTAATTAAAACCTAAAAAACATGAAGATATATAGTTCATCTTTTAAAAATTCATGGTTTCAGTTGCAAAAACCCCAAGTATCCATATAAAGAAAACTCTTTTTTCGCTCTTCAAATATCCAAAGAATATCGATTGAACTCGTACTAATTAATAATATAAATTAGAAGTTCTAAAAGAATATTCCCAATGTGATATCACTAAAATGGAGTCCATATTCTATAGTAATTAGAATTTGGATGCTTCTACTATTTTATGGAAGGAATAATGTATGTAATTTGTGTTTGAGTGAAATTAATGCTTAGTACATTTGTATCATTAACAATATATAGTAGTTAATTACAAAGTGCTACCGTATTATTGTTTGTATTAGATGGTAATCAATGATAATTTAAATATTTAACTTAGCGCCTACCAATATCTGCTAATTTCCACTACACAATAAAATAGAGAAACTATAGCTGGCAAGCGATAGATCTTGTCTTCCATGAGCATATATATATATATATATATAAGCACTAGAAACCCAAGGATGATTACCTGTTAAGTTGAGTAGGATTCTTACAAGACAAAAACTAACAACCTGAAAACATGTTGCAGATATTGGACTGATTGTCGATTCTAAATAAAATCTCAAAATTCTCTTTGTTTCCTCCTGAAACCCACGATAGCAGCTATCACTCCAAAATTACATGCATCATATTTTAAACACAAAATAATTACATGCATCATTTTTTTCTTTGTTTTACAATGACTATGTGGAAACCTTTCCATGAAATGGCGAATACGTGCATTAGTGACTAAAAAAATCTATGGAGGGCTATCTTTGTAGATATTCTGCGGGAGAGTGTTATTGAAACATATATCATGTTAAATAAATACGAATATATCAAGTAATATAAAAGATTGATAATCAACCACCAACTACAAACACTAAAAATATATGTATTGTATAGAAAGAGGAAGATCGGTTAGTAAAACTAGGAAAATCGATTGGTGAATTTTTTCCAAAACAAATTTCCAATCAAAAAAATCAGTTGCTAATTGTTTGACGCAAATTTTTAGCAACTGTAAATCCAAACTAACTTGGTAGGTTGATCTAAGACTATGGCAGTTGATATTTTTTTTTTAATCCAGACTAACTTGGTAGGTTGATCTAAAACTCAGTTAACCCGAGATCTAGATTAGTCCAAATTGTAAAAAAAAAAAACTTTAACTAATCTGGCTATCAACTCGTTGACTCTTATTTTTTTGGATTGATCAATGATCCAATTCTTGTTCCAGATTAGGTTTTAAAACTATGATAGTTGATAACATTATCCTCTATGAGATGCATGGTTAGTAATAGTTTCAGCCAAATAGGTATTTTTTTAATTTAATAATTTTTTGGCATTTTTTTACAAATTTTAGGTGGTCAAATTAATTTTCCACCTGATATTTTTATTTTACTTTTGATGAGTTTTAATTTGAAAATCAAACAATATAATAAAATTAAAATTTTTAAAATCAATTAATATAGTATTAATGCATTTAAACACCCTCCAAATTCCGTACTTTAAAAAACATAAGAGTATTTATTATAATTGAATGGGGAATATTTAAGTGGATTAGTTTTTTTAAATCAGTTTGGACATTGTCTTTGTTAAATTCAGGTAATATTAGTGGGTTAATTTTAATTCAGTTGATCTGATCAAAATTAAATAAAATCTAATCAAGTCAACTTCAAAAATTATATTTTTATTTTTATTTAAAATAACATTTTTTATTTTAAAAAAATCATGGAAACATTATTATTTTGAGATTGAACCATCGACCTAATGATTCAAATTCTTAAACAAAACCACAACTATAACAATACTTTCTCACCTGTAATAAAATAGATTTTATGAGCATGATAGGTCATATTTTCATGTAGGTAGAGGAGTAATATTCCTAGAATACCTAGATTCATAACATATAAACATTAATTATAAATTGATGGAATTCTGAATTTGAGTTTTGCTTAGAACACTCAAATTTATTTATTTATTTTTTTCATAAAGAAAAAAAGGATGGACATATCATATGTCACATAACCCGCATCTGGTGGAGAGGAGAAACGTCTCAGTTACAGCCCGTGGTCGTAATAAATGAAAGGAGACCCACGGTAGTAGCATGGGGCACAGTAGCCCTTAAGATGTTTTATTCCTGTTCAAAGCATGAATGAACGTAAAATAAAAAAAATTAATTCTAGCCCTAGCAAACCATTGAGTTGAGATCTAAAACACAACGAGACAAATATTGTTCATGTAATGGGATGTTAGCATGCATTTGGGAAGATCAACTTGTGCTCAATGAGACAAAACTGGCAGAGAATTCTCAAGATCCTCATTCTACCGTAAAAGAGTAGGGCATGTCCGGAAATGTACAAAAAAGAAGTCGAGCTGTGCTAGTTCACCTAATTTTTCAACTAGGGAAAATTCCAAAAGTTAATTTCTCTTTTTGAACACTCTTTTTCCAAAAGTTATTATAGCTAGCTGGTTGCCCTAATGAATCAATGATTAGTCGTTTCCTTTGACAAGTGGCTGCACTTTACACTAGAAATTAAGACAAAGGAAAAACAAAAGACAGTGGCAGAAAAATCCGGCCCCCTTCTTATGAAAGTTCCTGCTGGAGAGCTTCCCTGTGGGTCCAAAAACCTTGCACATTTATACATCTAACCTGTGGCCCTCTTCCGATGTTATCATTCATTCACAATATCCACAGAACACTACAGTTCCAAATTAATTCTGTATCTTCTTCAACACCTGGCCTTAGACGAAGTTTTAAAATACCGATACCCATTTCCTACTTGTTTACAATCTCTTCTCCAGATGAGGCCCTCTTTAGTAGTTTCTCTTCTGCTTTTGTCCTTTCTCCTCCAGGAGGCTCAAGGTATACATAAATATGCTGAAAACATCAATCATTTAAAGCTGTAAAGAGTTGTTTTTGCGTTGCATGTCATTAGGTCTTAACAACTGCTGATATTTTCTGTAGGGATTCGTTTGGAAAAAGGATTCATGCAAGTTAGAGCTCAGAAAGTCCAGGTGGGTTGTTCAGTTTCTTGATGCTTAGTTTACACATATCGTGATGCATTCAAGTGAATACTGTTCTGATGGGAAAGTGATTGATGTGCAGGGGGACAAGAGTTCTTTAAAAGAAAGAAGTGCTAATGGTGGTGTACTTGGCGAAGCAATTCTCTGCAAAGAAGAGCATTGTATAGGTACCATTACCAGTACGGAAAAAAGAGTTTCTAAATCAGCGTCGAAGAACTCTTCACATCACTGGTTACCAAGCATCCATGAAGATTACTACGGTCCTAGGAATCACAAACCTAAACACCATTAGTTTCTCTAGCTAGAATGCCTGACTTTTATTTATTTTAGAAGTCTCTGATGCTGGGTTTTAGAAGATTCAAACCCTTGATCGTATACTATTAGTACTCTAAAAAGGAAATTTGTCCCCAAGAAATTGATTGTCAAACTTTTCATCTTCACCGATTAAACTAGCTTCGATCATTAAATGGGGTCTTGTCCTTAATGTTTTGAGTGGAAGCTTCACATGAACAACGAGCAATGAAAATGTTGACCACACCTCATCCAATCATATATCCTAAATCATTTTCTATATATATTCTTGCAGGAATGGGTAGGAAACTTATTGCTGTGACAACCTCTACTTCTAGCACTACTATCACCACCTCTAAGGTTGGTTATTATGTAAATGTTATATAGTTTCAATAACTACCTTAGAAACAATACATACATACATACATATGTGTATGTATGTATGTATATAAGACCTCCTACCTTTTCTTCTTACCTTCTCTATATATATGATTGTGAAGAATGAGAAGAACGAAGGAAATAAAGCTGGCTCCATATCCAAGCGGAGATCAAGTAAAGAAGAAATAGTGGGAGAACGTGAAAAACTATTGGTAAATTCTTGGCGGAATTCTGACCATAAAGTCAACGAGGATCACTATGAGGAAATTATGGACTTAACTCAAATGGACTATTCTCCAGCGAGGAGGAAATCTCCAATACACAATTAAGTGCAGTAATTAATAACGAGAGAGGGAGAGATACTTAAGTTTTTCAAGATATAATAAAGTGAATATAAGTTAAACAGCATCACAGGAATGCTGCAGCTTTTTAGGGCTAGCTAGGAATGATTTTGAACATACGATATCATATTTATTGATGTTATAATTATTCTTGTACTATGATTTTGATGATTATCGAATCATCATGAGTATTTTGTGGAAGCTGACTAGATTTTGTAACCGCGGAAGTTACATGAAAGGATAAATAATATAATATCATTTCATTGCATCTCTCTCTCTCTCTCTCTCTCTCTCTCTCTGGATAATATAAATATATATTTCAAATTAAGTTTGAACCAGTTTTTAATTGTGCATCCTCTATCTTATCATTGCAGTGAAATATTAACCCTTCAAAGTATTAACCCTTCTCTCTTAAAAGTATCACTCACAATTAAAATTAAGATCTAATTTTAAAAAATCGAAATATATTTAGTAAAAATATAATATAATAAAAACTTATTCTGAGACACAACATTATTAAAATGAAATTAAATGATATTATGAAGTCAATTAACATTTAGTTTGTTCAAGAAATCAAAACTGCAAAAAATTTTCTTACACATTAAAACTTTTGTTTTTTCTTGCTATTTTGTCATTAGTTTTATGACACTGGCATTACTTTTATTAAATCCTAGACTATTATTGAAAAAAAGAGAGTTGTACTGGTTGAGCCGAAAGACCAATCAATGAGAAGTTCTAATTAAAAGGAAAAAAAATAGCAAAATATTTCTACCAAGTAAATAACCATGTAATTCACCCCCCCAACAAAAAATCAAGATGTATTTGGAGGCGTGTGCTAGCTAGGTCGATAGCACAGGTCTCCTATCATTCCAATTTAGTGACCACAGATTAATAAAGCAAAATATAGGCATCAGGAACGAAAACGGCCTATGTGTATAAGGAAGTAGGTGTGAATATACTACAGAGGAAGCAACTGTGGTTTGCTCAATGAAGTTGGTGTTCTTTATTTATGTTACCAGGACCTGGATGTTTGTTTTCTTTCTTTCAAAAGGGATTTAATTTGGGTCGGTCCAAAATGTTTCACTTATTGAATGCAAAAGGTAGTGTGCCGAGAGCTGTAATTGGTGTACGTGGAAGACAAACGTATCTATATCTTTGGGCTGACAATGGTGTCCGTCGAAGATTTTCTTACCTTTAATACTTTCTTTGTGAGACATCTTAGCGAAAAATTCCTTTTAGTGGGCTGACAATGGAGTTGTTAGCTGTTTGTATTTCACACGCTGCGCAATTGGATTGTCATCGACAAGGCATGTTGAAAACTTGTGGAAATTCATCAAGAGTAATCTCATTTAATTTTTTTTTTTTTTATAATAATCGAGATATCATCAAGAGTAAGCTCATGTATCTTGGCAAGACATGAGATTGATGAAGAGAAATATGTCAGACAAAAGATTCATTGAAATTTCTAAATAAATAATTAAAAAATTAATTATTGGTCACTTAATTAACACTGTAAATACATACAAGTCATTTGATCATTCTAAAACAACATACTTTATTCTAAAAAGGAATTAATTAGGTTGAGATTTTTTTTCAAAATAAAATTTTTTATATGGCTACTAAATTGACTATATATCAATGCCTTTGTATCATAGATGTTAAATCGGCTTGGTCCATCAAGTTGATCTTGAAAATCCAAGACTCAATATCTCACTTAGAATGAATTTAAAATTTAATTAATTTTGATATTTAATTAGCTAAAATTCATCTAGACCCAGTTAGATCAATGCTAAAATAATTAAAAAATAAATTAAAATTTGATTGACTCAAAAATCCAATAACTAGGATTTTTTTGAGGTTAGATTTCAAGTCGAGTCTAAGTAATTACTATAATTTGTATTAATACTAAAAATGTATTAATGTACTATAGATTCAATACTACTGCTTGTAGATAAATAAAACGGATTTATCTTCATATTATAAAGATACATAATCAATAACAATTCTTTCAACAATTCCATCTTCTTCTTCTTTTTTATTAGCACAAAGTACGTTTCCACAACATGTGATTCACTTGAGGGTTTCATAGTTTTGATGAGAGGATCAGTTATCACTGCCCTGTTATTTTTCTTTAAGTTCCTGCTCTTTGTTTGACGAGTATCCATCTGCTTCGGTTACATTGATCAATGACCATTGTTTTGCAGAACATGTAATTCTATTTGAAGTGCTTTTATTTTCTACTCCTTCATGAAATTTTGATACTATTCATAAAGAAAAAAAAAGAATCATGAAAACGCTTTCTTTTTGCTTGTGTCGGAATAAAAAAATCACCAATCATGCTCAAAGCTCCACTCTCTGGAATTTGCTAATGGATAGCTGATGCTCGTATACATATGCTTTTAAAACATATAATTGATTACCTCATTCATAATTTTATATTTTATTTTTGAAATTAGGTGTGCTCGATGTTCGTTCTCTGATTCAATCTCCTTCTTTCTCTAACAAATCTTCTATTCCCTTACTAATTCTTCAATCCTTCCACCTGACACATTGCCACATTTTGAATGTTTACAGCTCGTTATATAGACCCGTCAAGGTGTCAACATTGATGATATATATACTCTTAATAAACTGTTTGTTATTTGTGCTGCAGATCCTGTCAACAGTAGCAGGCTTTGTTCACTGGTATCCAGGATTAATCACCCTGACGGTGGATTTACCTGTGGCTGCGGTGAGTGAAGTTTAATTTCATTTCTAATTCTAGGATTCATAACCGATGTCTATGATTTGACAGTATTTATAATGCAGACATGAGACTTGATATGATGCAGTTTGATGATGATTAATATAATTACAAATTCAACATTTATATTCTAATAACATATTTCTCTTTGTCTCATCCACACTAATTCGTGACATAACTTGTTTCTTTATTGATTACTGTGTATCTTTTTGACAGATAATATTCGTTGACAGAGATCCCAGATATTGCTGGGTATGCTGTAATGTTTTTTGCTCTTCAAAACTCAAAAGAAGATTGATCTTGCGCTGAAGTAAATAAGTTGTTCTAAAGAATTTTTCCTAAGTAGCATCACCACTGGCTGCAGGCCGTTGCAATATCATGGCAGGAATTATCTTTATTATTTCAATTTGAGTTAACTAAAAGCAGAGTAGATATTCCTAGTCATTAAGACTCTGGATCGTGCATATTTAATTACAACAGAACTTTTCAAAGTGTAATACCATGTTTTTTTGCTTTGGATATTCTATTGTTAGCTCAAATTAAGTATTCTTGTCGCATACCAATATCGGCTTTCCATTTAGGCGCATGCCAAGATACGGAAACTGTCTAGCAAGCATATTGTTGTAAACCCAAGAAAAATAGTTACCAGCAGTATTGTCTTTATGTCAAGCTAAAGAACCAAAAACATGTTTTCCTAATTAGTTGATTGATTGTCGATTCTTGTCAAATTTCAATTTCTTTCACCAAATGTTTAGTTTCCCTCCCAGATAGATTTCCTGATGTCACCCTAAAGTTTTTCA
>Ga0307517_10014700_pt1 | contig 10482 bp, 9 predicted proteins | sample 23_EM_MG_FD_194515 | JGI IMG/M metagenome (GOLD analysis project Ga0307517, IMG submission 194515) | Populus trichocarpa ectomycorrhiza microbial communities from riparian zone in the Pacific Northwest, United States - 23_EM | ecosystem: Host-associated > Plants > Roots > Unclassified | place...
AGGATCTTCGGCCAGCGTCTGCCCAGGGGGCCGCGCCAGGCGAGTTCGGGCAGCACGGGCGTGTGCAGCAGGTACACGTACCAGGACTTGGCGCCCTGGCCGAGGAGTTGGCCGACGCGGCGCGGGGTGGGCCGGGTCAGGCGCTTGTTGATCCAGTGCCCGAAGTGGTCCAGGGACGGCCCGGACATCGACGTGAAGGAGGCGATCCGGCCCACCGTGCGCTCTACGGTGACGAACTCCCAGGACTGCACCGAGCCCCAGTCGTGCCCTACGAGGTGCACCGGCCGGTCCGGGCTGACCGCGTCCGCGACCGCCAGGAAGTCGTCCGTGAGCTTCTCCAGGGTGAACCCGCCCCGCAGCGGCTGCGGGGCCGTGGACCGGCCGTGGCCCCGGACGTCGTAGAGCACGACGTGGAAGCGGTCCGCGAGCCGGGACGCGACCTCGGACCACACCTCCTTGGTGTCGGGATAGCCGTGCACCAGGATGACCGTGGGGCGCGAGGGGTCCCCCAACTCGGCCACGCACAGCTCGACTCCACCCGTCCGCACCCAGCGCTCGCGCGCACCCTCAAGCGTCACTTGTCCTCCGCCCAGCGCCGCACGTGCGGCAGATCGTCGTCGAGCCAGAAGGCGCTCTGTTCGGGGTCCTTGGAGTCGGTGACGACGAGGATCTCCTCGAACTTGGCGCCCGTGCCCCGGAATCCGAGATGCGGTTCGACCGCCCACAGGCCGGGGTGCGGGGGATGGTCGGAGAAGCGGTACGGCGACCAGAGCGGGGACCAGCCGTCGCGGTGGCCGTGCAGCGCGTCGCTCGCGAGACCCTTGAGGGCCTGGGTGCCGAACCCGAACAGCCGCGGGGACCAAGGGCGTTCGGCGACCCGGTCGATCTTGTGCGCGATCACGCCGAAGGGGTACGCGCGGTGCCGGTTGGCGTAGCCCTGGCGGACCATGAGGCGGTCCACGTCCTCGTAGATCTCGCGCAGCGGGCGCCGCTCGCGCACCTCGCGCAGGAGCAGCGCGCGGTGCGCCTCCAGGTCGGCCATCAGCCGGTCCTGCACCGGATTGGCGCCCAGGGAGCCCGAGTAGCCGATGTCGGCCGTGAAGCCCTTGTACACGGGGGCCATGTCCAGAATGAACGGCATCCCGGGCTCCAGCCGGCGTCCCGTGGGGAAGAACTGGAGCGGCACCCGGAAATCCGTGAACGCCGTGCGGTCGCCGAACCAGGCGAAGGGCAGATGGAACCAGTCCCGCACACCCCGCGCGCGCAGCCACGACCGCTGCATCCGCGCCGCGTCCCGCTCGGTCACCCCGGGCTCCAGCCGGGCCGCGACGGCTTCGGCGCACTCGTACGCCAGCCGCTGGACCTCCCTGAACCCCCGCAGTTCCGCGGAGAGTTCGCGTGTCACCGCCGTAGTCATGCCACCGCCCCACCTGTCCACACCGACTGCGGTACGTGCTCGTAACTTGACACTCGTGAATGTGACAGTTGTTAGAGGCTGCGTCAATAGGCGTGATCTCTACCTGTGGATAACCGCGAGGGCCGGTCGTGTAGCTCTCAAGTAGGGGTATCCCCTACGGACCCGTACGTCTGGAGTCTGACGCGAGGACAGCTCTGCGGGGTGACGACCGCAGTGGTCCGCGTCACTACCTTCGTAGACGTGACTGTGATCGCGACCGAAAGCCTGAGCAAGCGGTTCCCGCGGGTGACCGCGCTTGACCGGCTCTCCGTGGACGTCGGCCCCGGTGTGACGGGGCTCGTCGGTGCCAACGGAGCCGGCAAGTCGACCTTGATCAAGATCCTGCTGGGTCTGTCCCCCGCCTCCGAGGGCCGAGCCGAAGTGCTCGGCCTCGATGTCGCCACCAAGGGTGCCGACATCCGCGAGCGCGTCGGGTACATGCCGGAGCACGACTGTCTGCCGCCCGACGTCTCGGCCACCGAGTTCGTCGTCCACATGGCGCGCATGTCCGGCCTGCCGCCCACCGCGGCCCGCGAGCGCACCGCGGACACCCTGCGCCATGTCGGTCTGTACGAGGAGCGCTACCGCCCCATCGGCGGCTACTCGACGGGCATGAAGCAGCGCGTCAAGCTCGCGCAGGCCCTCGTCCACGACCCCCAACTGGTCTTCCTGGACGAGCCGACCAACGGCCTCGACCCGGTCGGCCGCGACGAGATGCTCGGCCTCATCCGCCGCATCTACACGGACTTCGGCATCTCGGTGCTGGTGACCTCGCACCTGCTGGGCGAGCTGGAGCGCACCTGCGACCACGTCATCGTGGTCGACGGCGGCAAGCTCCTGCGCTCCAGCTCCACCACGGACTTCACCCAGATCACGACCACCCTGGCCATCGAGGTCACCGACACCGACGACCACCCGGACGGCACCCGCGCGGTGCGCGACGCGCTCCACGCGCGCGGGGTGGACACCCACGACAGCAGCGGCCTCCCGGGCGCGGGCCATGTCCTCCTTCTGACGGCCACGGGCGAGGAGACGTACGACGTGATCCGGGACGTGATCGCGGACCTCGGCCTGGGCCTGGTGCGCATGGAGCAGCGCAGGCACCACATCTCCGAGGTCTTCACCGACACCGACACCGACACCAGCATCGGCAGCGACGCAGAGCGGAAGGAGGCCGTAGGCCATGGCAATTGACCAGCCCCTGGTCCCCCAGCCGGGCGACCAGACCCGTATCCACAACATCGGCTACCGCAACTACAACGGCCCCCGCCTGGGCCGCGCCTACGCCCGCCGCTCCCTCTACTCGATGTCCCTGCGCGGCTCCTACGGCCTCGGCCGTTCGGTGAAGTCCAAGGTCCTGCCGATGCTGCTGTTCGTGGTCATGTGCGTGCCCGCGGCCATCATGGTGGCCGTCGCGGTCGCCACGAAGGCCAAGGACCTGCCCGTCGACTACACGCGCTACGCGATCATCATGCAGGCCGTCATCGGCCTGTACGTCGCCTCGCAGGCACCCCAGTCGGTCTCGCGCGACCTGCGCTTCAAGACCGTACCGCTGTACTTCTCACGGCCGATCGAGACCGCCGACTATGTGCGGGCCAAGTTCGCGGCCCTGGCCTCGGCGATGCTCATCCTGACCGGGGCCCCGCTGATCGTGCTCTACGTAGGCGCCCTGTTGGCCAAGCTGGACTTCGCCGACCAGACCAAGGGCTTCGCCCAGGGACTCGTCTCCGTGACGCTCCTCTCGCTGCTTTTCGCCGGCATCGGCCTGGTCATCGCGGCGGTCACCCCGCGCCGAGGCTTCGGCATCGCCGCCATCATCGCCGTACTGACCATCTCCTCCGGCGCGGTCTCCACCCTCCAGGCGATCGCCGACGCGCAGGACGCGACGAGCGCCATCCCCTGGATCGGCCTCTTCTCGCCCGTCACGCTCATCGACGGCCTGCAGTCGGCCTTCCTGGGCGCGAGTTCGGCGTTCCCCGGAGGCGTCGGCCCCAGCCACGCGGAAGGCGTCGTCTACATCCTCGCCGTCCTGGGCCTCATCGCCGCGACCTACGGCCTCCTGATCCGCCGCTACCGGAAGGTGGGCCTGTGACCACGCTCTCCATCGACCATGTCTCCCGCTGGTTCGGCAACGTGGTCGCCGTCAACGACATCACCATGAACGTCGGCCCCGGAGTCACCGGACTGCTCGGCCCCAACGGCGCCGGAAAGTCCACTCTCATCAACATGATGGGCGGCTTCCTCGCCCCCTCCACCGGCACCGTCACCCTCGACGGCCAGCAGGTCTGGCGCAACGAACAGATCTACAAGCACATCGGCATCGTCCCCGAGCGCGAGGCGATGTACGACTTCCTCACCGGACGCGAATTCGTCGTAGCCAACGCCGAGTTGCACGGCCTCGGCGCCAAGGCCGCCCAAAAAGCCCTGGCCACGGTCGAGATGGAGTACGCGCAGGACCGCAAGATCTCGACGTACTCCAAGGGCATGCGTCAGCGCGTGAAGATGGCGTCCGCCCTGGTCCACGATCCCTCGCTGCTTCTGCTCGACGAGCCCTTCAACGGCATGGACCCGCGCCAGCGCATGCAACTCATGGACCTGCTGCGGCGGATGGGCGACGAGGGCCGCACGGTGCTGTTCTCGTCCCACATCCTCGAAGAGGTCGAGCAACTCGCCTGGCACATCGAGGTAGTTGTGGCCGGACGGCACGCGGCCAGCGGTGACTTCCGCAAGATCCGCCGCCTGATGACCGACCGCCCGCACCGCTACCTGGTCCGCTCCAGCGACGACCGTGCCCTCGCGGCCGCGCTGATCGCCGACCCGTCGACATCCGGCATCGAGGTCGACCTGGCCGAGGGCGCGCTGCGCATCCAGGCCGTCGACTTCGGCCGGTTCACGGCCCTGCTGCCCCGGGTGGCCAAGGACCACGGCATCCGGCTGCTCACGGTCTCGCCGTCGGACGAGTCCCTCGAGTCCGTCTTCTCGTATCTCGTCGCGGCGTAGGAGGCCAAGAGATGTACGACCCCACAGTCGCCCGACTCACCTACCGGGCCCTGCTCGGCCGGCGCCGGGCCCTCATCCTGGGCGCCCTGCCCTTCCTGCTGATCGCGATCTCCGTGGTGGTACGCGGCCTCACCGGCGCCGACGACCAGACCGCGGTCGACGTCCTGGGCGGGCTCGGCCTCGCCACGATGGTGCCGATCATCGGCGTCATCGCCGGCACCGGCGCGATCGGGCCGGAGATCGACGACGGCTCCGTGGTGTACCTGCTGTCCAAGCCGCTGAAGCGGCCCACGATCATCTTCACCAAGCTGATCGTGGCGATCGCCGTCACCATGGTGTTCTCGGCGGTCCCCATGCTGATCGCCGGCTTCATCCTCAACGGCAACGGCCAGCAGATCGCCGTCGCCTACACGGTGGCCGCACTGGTCGCCTCCATCGCCTACGCGGCACTCTTCCTGCTGCTCGGCACGGTCTCCCGGCACGCGGTGGTCTTCGGACTCGTCTACGCCCTCGTCTGGGAAGCCCTGTTCGGCTCCCTGGTCGCCGGCGCCCGCACACTGAGCGTCCAGCAGTGGTCCCTGGCCGTCGCCCACAAGGTCGCCGGCGGAGAGCTGGTCACCTCGGACGTCGGACTGACCACGGCCACGGTGTTCCTCGTCGCGGTCACCGCGGGAGCCACCTGGTTCGCCGGACAGAAGCTGCGCTCGCTGAAGCTCGCCGGCGAGGAATGACAGGTCCTGATCTTGACGGGGGCTTCATCTCTGTCCGGGCACACTGGGCAAACGGGACGGACGGCACGGACGGCTGGGAGGAACGGGGATGGCCGGAGAGGCGACGTACGGCGGCGGTCAGGCCGAGTCCGGGGACGGCTGGGACAAGCTGGTCCTGGACGACGACTTCATACGCTCCGCCGAGACGGCCGAGCCGTCCGCCCGGGCCCGGATGCTCGCGGCGCGCTGGCGCGCGGAGTCGCCGGAGCCGCAGCCGTGGCGCTCTGACGAGCCGCCCGCGGGGTGGTTCTTCAGCAAGGCGCGGCGGCGTAAGTGGCGGCGGCGGTAGGCGTCACGCGGCTGCCCTTTTATTCGGTGGCGCCCAACTCGGCGTACAGGCACAGTTGTTGTGTCGACGCCGGATCAGCCGGCGCCACTGACTGGGAGAGGAGCTGGACGATGTCGATGCACGACAGTACGTCCAACTCCCTTCAGGGCAGCCCGCGGCGGTCTCCGGAGTAGTTACCCTCCGTCGAGTCGCCCACCACGGGGAGCTGCCCGGGGCGGCCGCTTCGAGCACGCGACTCATTATCGCGTGGGCCGCCCTCCCTTTCGCCCCCGCTGCCGGGGGCATCCGAGCTGGGGCGGTTGCCCACACCTACGCGAGCAACCGCTCCAGCACCACCGCGATGCCGTCGTCCTCGTTCGACGCCGTCACCTCGTCCGCCACCGCCTTGAGTTCCTCATGCGCGTTGGCCATCGCCACGCTGTGGGACGCCCAGGCGAACATCGCGATGTCGTTGGGCATATCGCCGAAGGCAATCGTGTCGGCGGACTTCAGGCCCAGGCGGCGGGCGGCCAGGGACAGACCGGTCGCCTTGGTCAGGCCCAGCGGGAGCAGTTCGACGATGCCCTCACCCGCCATCGCGACCGAGACGAAACCGCCCGCGGCCAGCTGCGCCGCCTCGGCGAGCTGGTCGTCCGTGAGGGTCGGGTGCTGGATGTAGATCTTGTTCAGCGGCGCAGCCCACAGCTCGGATACGTCCGAGAGGGGCGTCGACGGCAGCGTGCCCGTGACCGCGTACCCGTCGCCGACCAGCACCTCACCGTCCAGGCCGTCCCGGCTCGCCGCCAGGAACAGCGGGCCGACCTCCGCCTCGATCTTGGCGAGTGCCACCCCGGCGAGTTGGCGGTCCAGGGTGACCGAGGTCAGCAGGCGGTGCTCGCCGGCGTCGTAGACCTGGGCGCCCTGGCCGCAGACCGCGAGGCCCTCGTAGCCGAGGTCGTCGAGGATGTGCCGGGTCCAGGGGACCGCGCGGCCGGTCACGACGATGTGCGCCGCACCCGCCGCGGTGGCCGCGGCGAGGGCGTCACGCGTGCGCGACGAGATCGACTCGTCGGAGCGCAGGAGCGTTCCGTCGAGGTCGGTCGCGATCAGTCGGTACGGGAACCCCCCAGAGGGAGCCGCAGTGGTCACTTGGCGACCGGCGTCAGGAACTCACGGCCGCCCAGGTACGGACGCAGTACGTCGGGCACACGCACGGAACCGTCGGGCAGCTGGTGGTTCTCCAGGATCGCCACGATCGTGCGCGGTACGGCGCACAGCGTGCCGTTGAGTGTGGCCAGCGGCTGCACCTTTTTGCCGTCGCGCAGGCGTACGGAGAGCCGCCGGGCCTGGAAGCTGTCGCAGTTGGAGGCCGAGGTCAGCTCGCGGTACTTGCCCTGGGTCGGGATCCACGCCTCGCAGTCGAACTTGCGGGACGCCGACGAGCCGAGGTCGCCCGAGGCCACGTCGATGACCTGGAAGGGCAGTTCGAGGGCGGTGAGCCACTGCTTCTCCCAGTCCAGGAGCCGCTGGTGCTCGTTCTCCGCGTCCTCGGGGAGGACGTACGAGAACATCTCGACCTTGTCGAACTGGTGCACGCGGAAGATGCCACGCGTGTCCTTGCCGTACGTGCCGGCCTCGCGGCGGAAGCACGGGGAGAAGCCCGCGTAGCGCAGCGGGAGCTTGTCCGCGTCGAGGATCTCGTCCATGTGGTACGCGGCGAGGGGGACCTCGGAGGTGCCGACCAGATAGAAGTCGTCCTTCTCCAGGTGGTACACGTTCTCCGCGGCCTGGCCGAGGAAGCCGGTGCCCTCCATGGCGCGCGGGCGGACCAGCGCCGGGGTCAGCATCGGGATGAAGCCGGCCTCCGTGGCCTGCGCGATCGCCGCGTTGACGAGCGCCAGCTCCAGGAGGGCGCCGACGCCGGTGAGGTAGTAGAAGCGCGAGCCGGAGACCTTGGCGCCGCGCTCCACGTCGATGGCGCCCAGCGCCTCGCCGAGTTCCAGGTGGTCCTTGGGCTCGAAGCCCTCGGCGGCGAAGTCGCGGATCGTGCCGTGCGTCTCCAGGACGACGAAGTCCTCCTCGCCGCCCACGGGCACATCGGGGTGCACGAGGTTGCCGAGCTGGAGCGCGAGGCGCTTGGTCTCCTCGTCCGCCTCGTGCTGCTCGGCGTCGGCCGCCTTGACGTCGGCGGCGAGCTGGCCCGTCTTCTTGAGCAGCTCGGCCTTCTCGTCGCCGGAGGCCTTGGAGATGAGCTTGCCGATGCTCTTCTGCTCGGAACGCAGCTCGTCGAAGCGGACGCCGGACGACCTGCGTCGCTCGTCGGCGGACAGGAGAGCGTCGACGAGCGCGACGTCCTCTCCACGGGCGCGCTGGGACGCGCGCACACGGTCGGGGTCCTCACGGAGCAGGCGAAGGTCAATCACGCGGAACAGGCTACCGGTGCCGGGTTCCGGCTCACGACTCGGTATTTCAAACTGCGGCTTACATATAGTTATGGGGTATTTGCGAAGAGTGTTCCTGTGCGTCTGGACGTGTCAATGAAAAGGCGTCCCGCTCCCTGGATGGGGGCAGCCGCGAGGCGGCCTGTTGACTCGAATCCCTTGTGGGAAACGGGACTTGAGGCCGCGGTTGTCCACAGGAATCCACATCCCGGAAGAGTTATCCACAGGGTGTGCGAAAGATCTGTGGACACTGGAAATGATCATTTCCAAAAGGTTTCGCGAGCCGGGCGATTCCTGTCCCAAACGCGCTTCCTGCTCACTTTCGGGTGGAAATGCGTCGCTCCATAGGATTGCCCGAAGGAAACAGGTGGACGAAGAGTGACCTACGTGCCGGTGGACGCATCGACGGCCTGTAGGGAGATTTGTCGACTGGATCGCACTTCGTTGTCGACTTGTCCCCAGGTCGAGAAGCGGACCTGTGGATAACTTCTGTGGATAACGAAGATACGCAGGTAGTACCGGGACGCTACACAGGTACCACCGGTCAGAAACGGCCGTCCTGGCAGTGCGTGACCCAGTCGGCCGCCGCCAGGAACTCCTCGTCCGAGGTCCCCGGGAACAGCGGCCGCACCCCGTCCACGCGGACGTCCGCGCGCGGGTACGAACCCAGGAAGCGCACCTGCAGACAGATCCGCTTGAGCCCGCTCAGCGCCTCGGCGACCCGGCGGTCGGAGATGTGCCCCTCGGCGTCGATGCAGAAGCAGTAGTTGCCGATGCCGGCGCCGGTCGGGCGGGACTGCAGCAGCATCATGTTGATGCCCCGGGTGGCGAACTCGCCCAGCAGGTCGCGCAGTCCGCCGGGGTGGTCGTCGCGCTGCCAGATCACGACCGACGTCTTGTCCGCGCCGGTCGGGGCCGCCGGGCGGGCGGGCCTGCCCACCAGCACGAACCGGGTCTGCGCGTTCTCCGCGTCGTGGATCTCGGTCTCCAGCGCTTCGAGACCGTACCGGGCGGCGGCGAACTCACCGGCGAACGCGGCGTCGTACTGGCCTTCCTGGACCAGCCGGGCGGCGTCCGCGTTCGAGGCCGCCGACTCCCACAGGGCGTCCGGGAGGTTCGCCTTCATCCAGTTGCGGACCTGCGGCTGGGCGGCGGGGTGCGCGGAGACCGTCTTGATGTCGGAGATCTTCGTGCCAGGCCTGACCAGCAGCGCGAAGGTGATCGACAGCAGCACCTCGCGGTAGATCATCAGCGGGGCGCCCGCGACCAGCTCGTCCAGGGTGGTGGTGATGCCGCCCTCGACGGAGTTCTCGATCGGCACGAACGCGGCCTCGGCCTCGCCGGTGCGCACGGCGTCCAGGGCGGACTGCACCGACACGTACGGGATCAACTCCCGGGTGGCCGCCTCGGGAAGCGTCCGCAGGGCGACTTCGGTGAAGGTGCCCTCAGGGCCGAGATACGCGTAGCTGGCTGGCATGACCTCACCCTAATGGGCCTTGCGGAACCCGAAGCACGCTTCCTGGACCGGCCACTCCATAGGGCGACAGGCTCACCCCTCCAGCAACCGCTGCCCCACGTACTCGCCCTCCGCCGCCCCGCCCGGCACCGCGAACAGACCGCTCGCCTCGTGGCGGATGTACGTCGACAGGGCATCACCGCGGTCGAGTTTCCGCTGCACGGTGACGAAGCCGCGCAACGGGTCCGCCTGCCAGCACACGAAGAGCAGCCCGGCGTCCGGGGTGCCGTCGGCGGCGATGCCGTCGTGGTACGAGAAGGGGCGCCGGAGCATCGCCGCGCCCCCGTTCTGGTCGGGCCGGGCGATCCGGGCGTGCGCGTTGATGGGGACGACCAGAGCGCCCTTCGCGTCGGTCTTCTCCAGGTCCATCGCGGTCGTCTCACCGCCCCCGGACAGGGCCGCGCCATTGGACTTGCGGCGCCCGACGACGTTCTCCTGGGCGCCGGTCGAGAGCTTCTCCCAGTCGTCGAGGAGCATGCGGATACGGCGTACGACGGCGTAGGAGCCGTTCGCCATCCACGCCGGGTCGCTCGAACCGGACGCCGGCACGAAGATCCGCTTGTCGAAGTCGGACTCGGTCGGCTTGGGGTTGCGGGTGCCGTCGAGCTGGCCCATCAGATTGCGGGCCGTCATCTTGTGGGCCGTGGCACCCGGCGTCCGGTTGAAGCCGTTCATCTGCCAGCGGACCTTGGCCGCGCTGCCCGCGTCCTTCTGGATCGTGCGCAGGGCGTGGAAGGCGACCAGCGCGTCATTGGCGCCGATCTGCACCCACAGGTCGCCGTTGCTGCGCGCCTTGTCGAGGTGGTCGGAGGAGAAGTCGGGGAGCGGGTCGAGGGAGGCGGGGCGCTGCTTCTCCAGTCCCGTACGGGAGAAGAAGGAGTTGCCGAAGCCGAAGGTGATCGTCAGCGACGAGGGCCCCGCGTCCCGGGCGACCTCCGTGTCGTCCTGCGCCGCCGCCTCGCCCGCCATCAGCCGCTGGGCGGTCGTCGACCAGCGGCGCAGCAGGGCCGCCGCCTCCTTGCGGCTCGCGC
>Ga0307517_10014701_pt1 | contig 10482 bp, 10 predicted proteins | sample 23_EM_MG_FD_194515 | JGI IMG/M metagenome (GOLD analysis project Ga0307517, IMG submission 194515) | Populus trichocarpa ectomycorrhiza microbial communities from riparian zone in the Pacific Northwest, United States - 23_EM | ecosystem: Host-associated > Plants > Roots > Unclassified | place...
CAGGCTCGAAGTGATATTTTGACGACGGGCAAGGATGTCCTTGAACTGGTTGCGTTTCTTGTTGATGGAAATGATAGCACAGATACCATAAGTTGCGGAGGCAAGGCCTAGAATAACCGGAGGGATATTCAACAGGAGGATCTCAACCCAGGAATTATAGTTGTCTGGGGCGCAACCTATATCTTCGAATATGTCGAAGCGATGGCCTTGATGAACATAGTCTGGATCGGTATGAGCAAGCTATCAGATACGGGAATATAACGAAGATATTACGCAAGGCCATGAAAATGATGGGCAAACCGAAAGAAAGACCAAGGTCGATGGTAAGGGAGCGAATCTTATCAGACTTTGTGATGGCAAAATTTCCTGCTGGGTCTAATTGCAACAGGTAGAGTCGCCGGTTGATGCAAAGAGAAGACGCAGGGATGCCATAGAAAGTGCCAATGATAATCTTCGCGCCTGTAGAAGATAAGATATGGGCTAGTAGACGAATAAATGCTTACATATGTCGCACCAAATTGGAGCGATGTTGGAAGTATTTCCATGCCACACAATAGAGTTCACAAAGAAGATGAGGCATCCCATCCCTGCCCAAAACATTAGCAGACAAGTTCCTGCGTTCCACGCTGTAAAACCCAAAAAAAAAAAATCAAGCCTTCGTCACGAGATGACGGAATGTGATTCCTCACCTTTCAAGTGACATGGGAGCGGAATTATGCACATGAAAAATCCAAAGAACGAGAAGATGGTGTAAATCACATTTGGGAGCGGAGTGAACGACATCTCCTGCAGTGTGTCGTCGTTGCATACAGCGAATTGGAATTCAGGCGAGGAACCATATTAAATAAATTAACCAGGAATCAAATATGACACGTTCCCGAAGGCAGAGTACCATGCGCATTGCAGTGCCTTCCAGATTAGTAGTTCAGAGTCCTGCGCGGTTGATCACCTGGGTGTCCTTGGGGTCATTCTTTACTCAGTTGGAATTTCGGAATTGCCAATTTGTATTGAACGTCCATGCTATGAAGATAAGGAGTTATTCGCATTCCGAGTCAGTATTTCCTTGGCATAACAACGTCTATCCGATGATTCTATGTCCAAAACGTTCAAAGGACCTTCATGTTAGCTCGACAGTTGATACATTGACGCTGGATATAAACCAACCGCAAAAATGTGAGACACAAAACGAGCATTGCAAAGATCGGGATCGAGCGTTGTAGCCACAACAGGCGGGATTTCTGATAGGGGAATAGACACGGGAGGCGCGGGTTGAACAGAAAGATTTGCGACAGCACTCAGATGTCGAATCTTCGACGTACACCACCCACAACAATACAGCGTCGTCAGCGCCCACAGTCGGGTTCTATGCGGCTTAAAAATGGCTTTGTCCACACCCAGAAACAGGACAACCACTGCCAGATGGAACCCTTGGAGGCAAAGCGGCAGTGGACTGAGATGATGGCACAGGGCTCATGCTGAGAGGTGAAAGGGCTGGTGATCGCGACTTTGAGAACCCCTTCTTCCAAGTTCCAACGGATGAATTTGGAGTCCTCACTTGGTTCTCACCTTTAGTATTGCAGTAAGTACACCATTGTTCCAATGAAGTCAAAATAATACTCACGACGGCAACGGGACGGCCTTTAATACCATGGTTGTACTTTTGTATGGTTGTACACTACAAAGCGCCCACAGTCACAGAGCACACCAATATCGTCGCCGTCGGAGCACTGCTGCGAAATCATCATCCACCGACCCCAATTCTCGAGACATTTAACAGGTTATGAAACTGGCTTTCGTGCTTGCTGTAATACGCATGGTTCACTACCTTCTGCTGTTATAATTGAGATGGCGGTAGACTCGGCACTTCATGATCAGGGTCCTTTTCCGGGCCGGAGACCATTTACGAGGCTTGTGACTTTTCAATCATTCTCCCCACAACCATCTTTGACGTGGACTCCACCTTGCAGTATTTCTGTTCTTGCCGTACGCTGGAGGGACTACTTTTCTAAATTTAATTATGAAGCCAGCGAGGGAGCGCTTTTTCCCAACACCTTCTACGCCCCGCGCAGGTTCAGGACCAACCTTCATTACCAACCCGGACAATCCTCCCCATAGAACCCATTCAAGTAGCTCAGGAGAGCGGCGTCGTACCCAGGATTCTGTCGTTCTGTCTGCATTGGACGGGCTCCAGAATACCGGGATGAATCGCCCTCTGACACAGATGGGCTACCCTGCCTTTATGAAGAAACTGACCATGGGTGCTAACGCGTTGACTGCGGGTCGTATAACCCGACCCGGAACTGCAGAACCTCGTCTCAGTGAAGATCGTGGTATGAATGTCAGAATCGAGAATGGAAACATTCCCGTTATGGCTCCGACACCCAAGAAGTATCACCATATGACACCCCCGTTTGCCCTTCCAGATGGTCCTTTTGGGTCAGAGTCACTGGACGTCTCGAGGGATAACCACTCCTCAAAATCTCCTGATAATCTAATTGAAGGTAATGCGCATATATTTAGCTATTTAATTCAATTTTTGCTGACGCGAAAGGTACTGATGGCCCACAACAGACAGAGAAGAAAAACCTTTCAAAATGCCATTCCCGAAAAAATTGAATGTTCATCAGCGTGTAGCTGGTCAACTCGAAGCATCCCAGTACCAGCCCAAAATGTTGCATCGTCGCGGTGAACCTTCGCCTTTACCGACCGATTGTGGAGACCAAGATGAATCCAAAGTGTCTTTGCAGCGCAGCAAAAAGCGTATGAGAGGACATGATGATATCGAAGATTCCGACTTTATAGATGAAAGGGATGCCAAACGATTCAAGGCTCATGAAGCTGAGGAGGACGATAAGGTTAGTGCATCGTCCGTCTCTGGGTTACGACTTATACGGCAGGTTAGATGTCGTGCCACGAATCCAGATCACCTCATCCCGACCGTCCAAGTTCGACTGTCTCTTCCCCAATCGGGTCGTATCATGGCCATCCCAACGTCGGTGTCGTCAACTCGCCTCCTGCACAGCGTTTGCAGCTCGAGCGTCAGGAGAACCTGGACTTGAACCCAACAATTCCGTCAAACAGGACTCGCGTTGGACTCCCTGGCAGGATACGTTCTGAACCAATAGGCTTAGACAAATTACTGGGACCTGGAAGCAACGACCTTTTGGATCAATATGCCGACAGATATGAGGGACTTCTCAAAAAATGGAGTGAATGTTCTGTGGAAGAGTGGAAAGCCGGTGCTGAAGGTGAACAATTCACGCCACTTTCGTCTGCGATAATTCACACGAGTTGCAGAAATTTCCGCGCGGTTCACTATGATGCTCGATTTTGTAAGTCTTCAGCGTTTCCGTATATCGAATATTTTACCTACTTGAACCATTAGGCGAAGGATCACTTGGAGTGAGCGACTCAGTTCTTGCTGCTCATGCTGACGTATTGATTTGATATTAGTAAGAAACTCAAAGCGTATAGTGGCCTGAATGCTGTTCTCGACTCGCACTGTGAAATTCTCCGCGAAAGGAAGGATTCCATGGACGTCGCTAGGAAGAAGGTAGTGAAAGACGGGTGCAATGTCCTTGGATGATTACTGGATTATTGTGCGGTTGCTGTAAACATGTCCTAGTTTCTGTTCACTCGTTTTTTGGTCGGTCTTGCCTGCATAACTCGAAAGGCTTGGTGCTTTATTGGTCAAACTAGGCATTGCTTTCTTGCAACATTATTTCTGTGTTCTGTGTTCTGGTCTTCTCTTCGCTACCTTGACGAAAAACTGCACGCTTCTTCCGGCTCAGTATGTACAATCTGCTTGTCAGCCTCCTGGACTCGTCCAGGTTGGTCTTTAACCAAATCAACAAGTGTCGCTTCTTGTCGTCTGCTCTGCTCTATCAGCACTCTGCCTTTCGCTTTTGCTTTGATCAAACCCATTTCGTTCTCCAGCCACTCTTAATTCCAATATGACCTTCAATGACTCGTCTATTCAAGAGAGGGGCCCCTCACTGATTGAGCTACCTGCTGATAAAGGTCTGCAGTAGTCTCGTTGCTGATATAGATACGAACTTATTCTGCGTTATTCTCGTTCACTTTGGCGACGGCAGGGGAGTGCTCTGCTAGACATCATGACTGCGACGAACTCTTCAGTGTCGCGGCTCCATCTGGCCCCACGATAGGCAAAATTTCGAAACTTTATTTCCGTCAGAAAACATCTCGCAAACCTGTAGTTGGCCCTACTCATCCTCGAAACATCGCTGACAAACTTTGATCCCAGAGTTCGCCACTTGGCTCATCCCCTCCGTCTCCCTCCGAACATGACCAGTCTCTGCTTCATCGTCGACATAACAGGCTCCGTAAATCGGGATCTCAGAGCGGAAAGGAAAACGATCCTCCTCTTCTCTGCCAGCCTGGGGAGACCCCCGCCGAGATAGCTCAACGTGATGTCACCCAATCTCCTCAAGGACGTTCCGAGTCATTCGATACTCCTATCGCTGGATCGACTTCCATTCAATCACCATCGCGGAAAGTAGACAATGGCGAGCCAGGCTCTGCTGGACTAAAGTTCGAACTGGATCAGGAGCCTTTCCTTGCCAATAGCGACAGTCAGGAAACTGTGACTGCACACGACTCGTTCGTCCCAATCGACATCGAACCGGTCGATCGCCCTTCCGGAAGCCGCCCAGAGTCAAATCCTAGTACCCCTCTTCGCGAAGCGCTAGCTTCGCTCAACAACATGTTTTCGTCTACCTTTACTACCCCGTCGAAAAAGTCGAGAACTCCCGATGATTCTCCCAACACCTTTCGCATGTCATTTCGCCTTCCGGCATCCCCTCTGCCAGTAGGCGTCGCCATATCGGACGCCTTCAGTTTGTCCACTCTGGCAGACTCCGTATCGCAACTGACTGGGGACATCACTGCGTCGATTGCTGCTCGTTATGATAATGACCGTCTGTGTCAAGGCCAGTACCACGAGGACGCCGTGGCGCGTGATGAGATGTTCCATTGGGAGGAGGAGATGAAATGTTTGGAGACCCAGTGTGGCTTGTACGTCGAAACGAATTAAGTTTTCTTCCTTCTTGTCTTCTATATAATTCACGCAATTTTCGTCTATTATTCTCCCAGTTAACTTAGGCTGCCATATCTTAATATCTTAGTGTAATTTGGGTATAATATCACTACGCATGTAATTCATCGCAACAATTCGATTTCAATCCCGAAAAAAAAGATCTGACAAGCTCGAGATTCTGGTATACCGCATGTGGTGTTCAAAAATACGTGACTTCGCTGAAAATGACGATGATAAAAGCATGGGATACTCCCTAAATGTTCGCGTATTCAGAAAAAAAAAAGGAAGTCTAAACACTCTTCTCCTCCAAAGCTTCTAGACGTGCGATTTGACTTGGGGGATGTTAACTTGAAATTGACGTTCCGTGATAAGAAAAGGCTTACCGATCCCTGACAGCCTCTTGCCAGCGTTGCAATTTTGCAATTTCGTTAATCTGGAAACCGTAGATTCGAGGACGGTATCTCTCGGCCTTCAGGGCGACATTGGCTGTACTCATCCCTTCTCCACCTCCCTCAGTAACAGCATCTGGTTCTTCCCGAAGCCGTCGTCTATTTCTTGGGTCGCCTGCCGAGACTTCTTTGCTGGGGAGAAGGTGCATGGAGGACTCCGGATCCTTCGAAGGAAGCAACGTCGGGTAGACGAGGAATAACAGATGGGGGAAAGTTGTGCCGAAGTATGCGCCGTCAATGGACCCGTGTCGAGACGATTTGGGTGAATACAGGTCCTCACAGCGGCCACAATACAGTTTGACGGATTTTTCGTAAGGGATGTCTGTCAAGCCGACGGGTAGGAGTGGTTGGGATGCACAGAGAACCCGCGGGCAACGACCGAAATCTGCACGTTTGTATTTCTCCAACTAAGAGAAACGGTTGGACAGTTGGGTGGATGAGAGAAGAGTTTCTTACCATCTTCTGTAATCCTCTTGCTGTGACGATCCATCTGGCGTGAATGAGCCCATACAAGAGTCGAGCTTGGACATCGAGTGATCCGCGGAGTTCATCCTGGATGTCGTCGTCTACGGGAAGTTTCAACACATATCGAGTCGGATAATTTGCTTAAATGTGTACCTAAGTTATCGGTGATGAGATCCAAGGCCTGGGTGTAATTCGCAACCTCGTTATTGAGACCAGTAAGATTGAATCGGTCAAGGATAAAGTCTTCATCCACTTCACAAAAGTACTCATTTCCCTTTGAAGAAAGAAACCAAGAAATCCACTTCGTTGATAGAAATCAGGAATCATAGCCCACAAAAAGAACCATATCGGCTTACTGTGCTATATTTCAACTAACGATCAGTTCGAGCGTTTCCAACAAGAAAGAGGACGCACCTGGAGTAATCTGAATCAGAGCCGGTAGAAGCCTCTTCCACTGTAGTTGTCAGGGCCGTTAGAACACATAATGTTCTGAACGATGACTATAAACTTAACTTGTTCGGCTTTCAGGTTTAGACCCACAAACGAGGTGCACCATAACGCGTCACTCTTGTGACAGGTCACATGATCTTAAAGTTTGAATCAAGTTCGAATTTTCTTCCTCAGTTACCAGTAATTTACTTAAATACTGAACCACACAAGGAAAACCTCATCCGGGGTGCCTACCATATCTCCCGCCGCAGTGTGACAGGCAGAGAGAAATGCTAACTCTGCACCCACAAGTCGTGCTCGTATCAAGTCTACCAGTGCCAAGTGGCTGTCGTTGTGTAGTTGGAAGGACGAATGAAATGGTTGGTCGTTCAGATGGCCATGGTGCAAAATGTGCCCAGGAGTGATTTCTGAGGTTCGAGAGTACCGTATCGTGATTCGCCTCTGGCTCATTAAGGACGTCAAGATTATTCGTGAGTCGTCAAATGCGACTAACCTCCTCTTCAACCACCGGCAGAGTCTCACCTGGTTGAGCGATGACGAGCAGATTAGGATCAGTGGACTTCGGGAGAATACCAGACCGAGTCCTGATTAGCGTAGAAAGAGTCGGTGTAAATATAGCAATCTGGGAGATTATCTGGCTTGGCAACCTTGCGTGAGTAAGCGCCAGCAGCATGGAGTGGTAAAGCACACAAATCAGAGGTGGGACACCATCAAATTCGTGACTTGTCTTGCACTCCTAACGCAACCATTGCACAGCGGCTTGAAACCGAACTTTCGCACTTGCAAAAGAGTGGTTTGCCGCTTCTTCAAATAGTACAAATGCCTTACACGTTAGGCCCCGGCTTTCATGTTGTGGTCTAAATTCACATAGCCTGAGAAGGGTGGAAGCAAGAGCTGTCGCACGCTGCGGGTGGTCCAACGGTAATAGACTGTCCGTCTCATTGAGGCACTTGATTGAATTCATTAGGTCATCCTCGTTTCCCGACTGCTCAAAGCGAGCGGACAAGGCTATCGAGAGAACGTGAGCGATTGGGATGACCGCGAGGTTGAAGAGCAAGTGCTTCGCGGTGACATGTGATCCAAATCTTCCATCTGCCGAAAGCGACTCCACACGAATTGCGAGGTTATTGAGAGAAGAACGGAATTGATGGCCCTGAGATCAGAGAGCAAGTGCTTCGCGATGACATGTGATCGCCTCCTCCATATCTCCCATCCTGCCGAAAGCGAGTCGACATGGTGCGATTGGGATGACTGCGAGGGATGAGAGCAAGTGCTCCACGGCGACATCTGATTCCTTCCTCCAGATCCTCCGCATTTGAGAGGTTATTGAAAGAAGAAAAGCGATGTGGATGGCCATGAGGGCGGAGGGCAAGTGCTTCGCGGTGAGATGTGATCGACTCCTCTAAATCCTCCAAAAGCGAGTCGTCACAGCATTTGCGAGGTTATGGAGGGAAGAAGGGCGATCGACCGCTCCAGATCCTCTATCCTTCTCAACTGCTCAAAGCGAGCCGACATGGCAGTACCGAGGTTATTGAGAAAACCAGGGCGATGATAACTCCAGATGGGACAAAGGTTGGTCGACTGGTCCCAACGTAAACGACGACTCGACGAATGACTGACGAAGATTCTGAGGACAACCTTCATCAACCTTTTTATTGTTGTTGTTCGACATGGTCTGCAAAGAAATATGGATGTCAGTGGGTGATTCGAGTGTGAACAGAGAGCGCTCTACCGCATACAAGCCTTTCAATACGGATTCGGAGTCTACAAGCCCGTTGGACACGTGTAAGAGCAAATCGGTAAGCTGTCAGAGTAGAACACAGCTCCACGAACCCTGGATAATGTCTTTTCGATGACATGAGCGATGAGTGCAATTGATCATATATTTGAAACGTTGTGCACACCCTGCCGTGTGGTGAAATGGCATCGTGTCTGGTCACTTTGGTGGTTGTGTCGGAAGTCACGCATCCTTGTAACAGGACAATGATGTGTCACAAGAGGACACGTTTCACTTCGGGGCGAAATCGTTGGGGCAAGAAGAGGGTTATAGTCAATCACTGTGTCTCTTGACCGGGCATCGACCTTACAGATTTCCTATTTAGTGCCGATGATGATATCCTCTTGTTAACATCGGCACCAACTTGAAGATCAGATCACTCAGATCGATGATCGCGGAACAAATTTGAAATGGTATGAAAACTGTTTTTTTTTGCATTATGAATTATCTAAATATTACAAAAGTAACTCGATGCAAAATATAAACATATCACGAATGGTTTTACCAAGGACCCCCTGCCAAAAGTGCATAGCATCTTTTTAACATGTGGTCCCCGATTCAGGATACTTGAATCCGATTGGGACCACATATGTCAAATGACTTATAAGGAGGCAGTTGTTATCCCCACTGCTCCCAGCAAGTCCTACCAAGAATTGCCTTCATACAATGTCCTTTCCCGCGACTACCAATAACATCTCCCACAATAATCCCGACTCGGGGTTATCTCCTCTGCGTATGACCGTGACCACGCCTGAGCCTACAAGCTATCTTCCAGACAGCAACGGGCTAGAAATGCATCATGTGAGGCGCATCTCAGCCTGTAATTCGATCCCTTCTTTGCAACAGGTAAAGAGCATGATCAAGGTAAGCATTGGGCCATTATTATAGATGCTTGCCAGTCCTGACGAATGATATTGCGAAGAATGACCCTGTTTCCATCCAAGTATCCGCTCCTGGGTGGATTATCTCCACCGTGATTTCTGTGGTGCAGTTCATGGGAAAGGTATGATGATTTCGCTTCGTATGCCTGCCAATGGCTTACACGAAACAGGCGACCAAAAGTGCGGTCAACATCAGGTTTCTGCCTGAAGCTGGCGGCAGCCATATCAAGGTGTAGATGATCCATGTCTTTGTACAATCATAGTAGTATTGCAATTGGGAATTTCCATGTCGTTGGTTTACAATTTGGCGCGATTCCTTTTTCTACCTGCTCACGCATTCTGGTTCATCAATCATCAATCATCCTCCATCCTTCCTCTTGCCACTTTCTGTTCCACTGGCCTCTCTATCATAAATTTTTGACAAATCGGAGAGGCAACCCCATACGCCGCGAACCAAATCCCGAAAGCGGGGTTCATTGAAGCGGAGAATAGGAGAGATGAGTTCGATCCCAACTAGATTGACGAGTAGACCTAGTAATTCAAAATTCCTTTTCGAATAATGACACATTTTCTATGTCATCCAACGGTACCTCTATGAAGCAGCTTGACTTCGCATGTCTCATCCTCTCCGCTAACTTCTTATCCGAGTCCAACACCGTCTCCTCGGCTCGTTCACGGCTCGCATCGCAAAAGATCGTGTCGACCTTTTTGGAGACAGGATGACCTCCCTTGGGTTTCATTTCAAGGAAGAAGAAAACTACTGTAAGAAAATAAGAGGGGCGGACTAGAGGAACGACTATCGACCTAAACGGCCGGCCGCTTCTTTTCATGGAAGAGAAGATATAGAACGGCGGCGATCACAATTTTATGCTCGAAGCTTACGTAAGGACAAATGAGGTCACGTCGCCCACCCACGTGATCATTGTTCCCTTTTTCTTGAATTGGTTCCGTGATTGATTTATCAAAAATAGAAAGTGTCAAAGCCTGTCAAAGCTGAGCAAGAACCGAAGCCAGGGACCTGGGAAGCACTGGGCGGAACGATTCTATATGAAGCGAAATGGAGATTTGCCTGTCGTTACTGATTCGGATCCGGGGCACTCCGTAAGATGAAGGAGACAAATGACTTTTACTCGTGGCCTGTTACAATCCCTCGTGGCGAAACGACTACTGGCCGAGCTTGCACCTCATTCACTCAGACTGTTGCTAATTAAGGTGACACTTGTTGAAATTTGACTTGTCCGAGTCAACTTGCTTTATGAAGCAGATAAGCCATATGACTTCCTCAGTTTCCAGTTGCCCGTACCAACGTGGATATCGTCATACTTGTAGGAAATGAGGTGTGATGATATTTATGACCGTAAACTGATATTTTTCTCCGGGCGCACGGCAAATGTGTCGATCTTT
>Ga0307517_10014702_pt1 | contig 10481 bp, 4 predicted proteins | sample 23_EM_MG_FD_194515 | JGI IMG/M metagenome (GOLD analysis project Ga0307517, IMG submission 194515) | Populus trichocarpa ectomycorrhiza microbial communities from riparian zone in the Pacific Northwest, United States - 23_EM | ecosystem: Host-associated > Plants > Roots > Unclassified | place...
ACATCAGTATCTCTCAACACTTTGCTGAAGATCTGCATTTTTTTCTCAAGGGTCGTGAAAAAAGAGAGAAATGGTTATGTTTAAGCTATCTGCTGGATTGATATGGTTTCTTGCAAGGAGCTTGTTAATTAATTTATACTAGCTAGCTACTGTATTCACGGTAGAAAGACATCGAGCGAGAGATTTCGGAAATCTTGTTCATTTGATAGATTTCGCATGGCGTTATTTAAATCTTGATGGATTATTTGTAGATAGAACAAGAGAAAGGCAGGCTTATGACTACGCTTTTTCAAAGACTAAATGAGCCAGGAGGTACGCTCGTATTGCCTCTCGTGCACCTCGTTCGTTCTAACTTGCGAAAACCAAACACTTGCTGAAGATCTTGCATGCTTGTCTAAGTGTTTAGTGAGCTAGAGCATTTTGGGCAACTTGGACAATGGCCAAGGACCCCATTTAATAAAAAACTACAAGAATAAATAAGGTTTATTTTTCAATTATATTTTATGAAATGAAAATTGTTCTTTTTATTATTAGACATACATGAAGAATAATAAATTAAAATATATTTCTTAAAAATTATATTTTAAAAGGTTTCATTTATAATTTTATCTAGGTTCCCTATTCATTTTAAGTCTGGGTCATAAACTTGGGATAATGTCCCCTCTTAAGAGACGAGGCTTTCACTCCTCACTTCAATTATCTATGATCAGTATAATATTGAGCATTAACAAAAAAAATAAAAATTATTACATGTTTATGTAGTTATTATTCATGCTCAATAATTTTTACAGTGGGTAAGTTAATTATAAAAATGGAGATTTATATAGTACATTGCATAAGATTTGCTATCAGTTAACCGTATTTTACCTAGGCCATCCTTCCCATTATTGTATTGGCTCTTGTGATTTTAGATAAAGCTGGTTCTTGATCTTGCATTTTCCGCAGAGGGAGAGCTACATCGTGCATTTTCTTGAGATTTCTGCGAGGTTTTTGTTCGAATAAGCAAACAAGGAGCACGATATCGTTGAAGGGCAAGTCCTTCCATGCCTGTCCAAAATTTGAAGTCATTTTCAATTCTGGGTCCACAATATATTTTTTATAATATAATCTCTAGAATTACGCTCGATCTCTCCAGCATGCATCGAGAAATCGCTTTTGGATTTCGAGTTCGACTGATTTCTGTGTTGTGTGCATGTAGCCCAAAGAATAAATCAAGAGGCTTCGAAAAACTTTGCCACACGGGATCATACTTGAACTGTGGGCGTGCAATGACGTTTCTACTCGGAGGAGGCTATGTGATATCTTTTTGACAGGCAGCGGTTTCTTATCCTTGTTCTTTCTTATTGTAGAGGAAATCTCTCATTTTTAATTCGAGAAATCTCATTTAAATCTTTTTAGTGGGTTAAGATCGTATCTAATTTATCCATAAATCAAAATAATTTAATTAAAATAATATAAGGTATAAAATCCAAATTTTATTTAATTAAAAACAATTTTAATTAAATTATAATCATATAATGAAAAATAATTCTATAATTAATTTAATTTGGCTTTCAATTAAAATAAAATCAAAATTTTATTTGAGGGGTTAAAAAAGGCATAAAGAGGAGGGTAAAAGGGTATTTTATATTAAAATAAACCATATAGTCATAACACAAAAGGAAAGAGGCAAAGATGTAAAATATCCCAAAACCCTAAAACTATCTCTATCTCCCCTTCTTCTTCCATGTGCCACCAGTAGGGCACTTTACCCATGTTGCCCTCGTGCTTTTAAAACCCTGAAACATTTTAATTTTTTCTTTCAATAATATCCACATATTAATTCAGGATAATTTTTAAAATTAACTTAATCGAGTCCTTTCTTGATTTTTTCAAGTCTAAAAATATAATATTTGTATTAATTATATTCTAGTCCTTAATATCTAAAATATATTTTAATTACGTCATACCTAATTAAATTATACCATTTTAATTTTTGACTGTTGGTTCTTAATGTGTGTAACCCATTAGGTTTCTAATATGTTGACCCAAATATAAATTTTAATTTTAATTAAATATAATTAAATAAATTAAATAATTTAATTTATTATTAATTCAATAATGATTAATTTATATTTAAAGATCAAGTGCATCGTCTAACAACATGTTATGATCCCTTAAATATTAGAAAAGTCATTAGTGGTTTGACTTAACCCTTGAGTGACTGGTTTTGTAGTGTAATTAATATCATTACATCAATAATGTTCCGATTTAGCATTAAAGCATGAAGTATGTCTGCCATATCAAATCATGTTTGTTCTCTACATAATAGTTATTGATCGTTTGAATAAGATTTAAAACTCTTTTCAAATCTCATTCCACCTTGGCCAAGGATTTCTCAGTCAATACTATTTGAGAACATATGAAATATTTTCTCTAATTCACCTAGGGTAATGAATCCTCCCTTGATCACTCAAATACTTTCATGTAGTTCATGCTATACTCAATGTCTACCCTTTCATTACCTCGATTAAGATAGCATGTAACATGATCAAAGTATAACATTCTTTATATAAGATAACTTAGTGATCTCAAGTTTAAAGATCACTTACACAACCATAACGTGAGCCTTTCCATAGACATTGGTGATCTCTCCATATGAAATTCTCACGCAGGTCAGTTCAGTGTACATGTCTTATAACAGCTGCTTGATTTTATAGGAAAGAACATAATATGTATCAGTCTCAACAGCTCTAATAAATATCTAGTATTTAAAAGGGCATCAACCAAGAATATTTTAGGAACAATGCTTTGATGCAATAGAAATCTCATAATTATATTACACCATAATTAATAATGTGTAAAACAACATTGTATATATCACTTGCTGAAAATCTAGCAAGTGATATATTTCATCATTTAATGGACCTCAAAATCCATACTCATTTGCGTCGAGAGGTATGAGAGTCGCCACCTAGTTGTTTGGTTCAGGGTCACTAGGAAACCCGGGTATACTAGTCTTATCAGAAATTTTAAGGGTAAGGAACTGGTTGTGGCTAGGGAATGTATTAACACCCATGGCGCACCCTACATGAGGTAAGCTGTATTGTGTGGACTAAAAGTGGTTTTAAGATTTTGATGGGTTCCTAACTAGTGGTCTGTCTATAGCTTAGTGTCGCAAGTGGTGCAGTATCACGATGAATGCGTCCACTCTTGTATCTGAGTAATCGGGAAATGGGTAGACTAGGATTTCTTGTCTTTTATCAGTGGAGAGAGAAAGTAAGAGTCTCTACCTAGTATTTTGGTTACCATGAACCCTAATTGTCTCAGAGATATGGTACGAGAACTAGTTGTGTAAAGAAAAGGTATTAGAACCCCATATACGCCCTACCTAGGTAAGCTACATTGTTTAATTGTCTGATATATGCCAAGGTGTTATTATGTTTTCTAATTGTTGGTGATAAGGTTTAAAAAAGTCATCATCAGTAAGGAGATCCTTATCTTTTTTGGTGAAACCTAACCATTCTAACATCAACAAAAGAAGAACTAACTCTTATTTAATATTAGAAATACGTCATACTTATAAATTTGTAATCCCAAATATTAAAAGAAAACAAAATATGTTTTTTTTGTTTTTTTTTTGAAATATTGGCCTACTCTCATGCATTTAATAAACTGGTTATTAAAACAAAAAATGCATACCAATACATATTTTTTTAATTTTTGTTGTATGAAAATTTCTATATTTTTTAGAAGCTTGGTCGTATGTATGAAAATAAGATAGTTTTTTATATAATTTTTAAAAAAACATTTCGGAAAAACACGGGTATTTTAATACCGGATTTGTATCTTTATAGTATAAAAATACAATCCAATATTAATCAAAATTGATAGAATATTCTACGAGAAAATCACAAATCTTTTGAAATGATTTTTGAATTTTTTTTGTTGTGATGGGCTGGCCCAAATATATGGGCTGAGCCCATCCTTGCTGGGCCGAGATCGGCTCAAAAGAAATGAGGTCGAGGTTGGTCCAAAGGTGTTAGGCCAGCATCGGCCTAGAAGAGTGTTGGGCTGGTGTCGGCCCAAATGTATTTTTCTTTTCTTTTTTTGACTAGGTCAGATGACATGCATGCATCATTACCTGGTTTAAAATATAGGTCCCCCCCCCTTTTTGATGTTCCATTGTCATAAGGTGCCTTTGTTTGATATCCAAAGCCCTTTTTATTCTTGTGATTGACAGGCTCATTTGTGTGCTAGCCCTTTACTCAAATGTAAGTGTAGTGTCCATCCTAGGTTGTCCACGACGATTACTGCTTTCATTGTTTATCAAGCATGACCATGCCCCCATGTGTGATGTTGTCGGGTTCATCATGAAGGAGCTTAACCAATCATTCATCTTATGGATTCTCTCAAAAATTCTTCTTTGATTAGTTGTGTGCGTCTTGCCAATACCCATCATAAATTGTTAATTAGCCACAAACTTGCCTTCAGTTGAAACAATACTCTTTAAGTATATGTTATCATGGAACTGTCAAGGAACTATCAAGTCATCCAAACATGCATCTCATAACATGCGGTAAAAGGTTCTTTGTTGTATGCTTAGTGTTCTTCTCAATGGATTCCTCTCAGCTAATCTAATCAGATTATGAAAAGAAATGCATTGGCATTATCAATGATGTTCATTTTATCACTCATATTCATGCGGTGAAGTGCACCTTGAGCTTCAAAACAGATGGTCCCACAATCAGCCTTGGTGGTATGCATCCTTACGATATTTATTTAAATTCAAGTGTGCAATAACATCTACCAGGATTCATAGCCATGTTTCAGAGGGTAAACTCAGATGAAGATGTCCTTCAAGTGCAGCGTTGCTCTCAAATGCTACTGGAGTTTACTAAATCATGGACTCTCTTTGAACAATATCATCCTTAGTTAATCTGAACATGCTCGTTCTTCTATCTATCATCAAGAGGCTTTTATCAGTGCCAGATGCTAAACATAACTTTGATGGACTTTGCTAACTCATCATTTAATTCTTTCTTTGCCCCCAGCTGATCTGAATATTGTTTAATTTCCTTTCCAGGGTCCAATGTATTGCCCTTAAATGCTCAACTTTTCAAGGATGATCAAGAAGTGTCAATGTCATTTATGTCAAGGATTTTGCAAACTTGATGGATGTTCTTCTTGTTTGACAATCTTTCTTTTTCTGGAATCAACTCTCACATGTCAAAGATCATGTCTTTTCAAGTCTAATTGTTGAAATGAAATCAGAGAGATGTAAGTGTTTTTTTAAGTATTTTTGAAAATCAAACTTCTTTGGTCAAAGACCAAACACATGCAATTCAATATATGCAGTCATTTGATTATCTTGTATTTTGAAAACAAAAATTGACTCGTTGTAAGATTAAAATGGCTTTTTCTATGGTTCTTTGTATCAATTTCAATCATTGATCTTAGATATATTATTTGATGGAATACCAACGATTGAGAAATCGCTAAAAATGCAAAAGCCTTAGACTTGAGGGGCATCCAAGAAAACTTTGAGGAAAGCTATGTGAAAGCCAAAAAAAATGAAAATCACCCATATTTAAAAGCAAGTTAAGGCTAAAGGTAGGAAAAATTCATATCGAGTCTAGAAAGAGAAAAAATATATTAAACCATGAGCATGTCTTTGGTATCTGTAATAAAACCTTTCGCATCTTCAAAATGTTTAGATTGGTTATCTATAAAAGAAATAGTTGGATTTGCTTTATGGCCCCTGTTAAGAGAATTTTGATCGTTTAGGTAAACATGGTTATATGTCATTCTTCTACAAAGATAGTGAAATATAAATAAGGAAATGAAGAGAATCTTGACCTTTCTTTTGAATTGAAATTTGAGACAAAAAAGTATCATGGAGATAAGAAATGGTCAATGGCTTTGGTATTCTCTTTAAGTTTAAGATTGACAATGAAAAGAGTGGTATAATGATATGTCAACATTTGACCTTAATTAATAACACCGAAAGTTTTTGACTTATCAAAAATCTTGTTAAGAGTAAGGCATGATTATTACTTGATTATGATGGAGTTTCGAACATGTTTGGGAACGCGGTTTGCACCGCGTTCCCAAAAAATTAAAATTTTTTTTTGCTAAAATTTAATATGGTTTGTACGTTTGGATCGTTTTGATATGCTGATGTCAAAAATGATTTTTTAAAAATAAAAAAAATCATTGGCATGCATTTCGGCACAAAATGTTATTTGAAAAGCAACCGCTACCACACTGCCAAGCACCCTCTTCCTATCCAATTTTAGGAAAAAAGATTTATTGATGAAATATACGGCATCTCACTCTCTTCTACAAAGACAACAAGAGAAAGAGAGTTAATAAATAGTTGATGGTGATCCTTGGTCTTTAAAACCCTCAAACACTTTTGAGCCTATGAATTTCCCGTTCTTTCTTAGTTATGAACCATAAGCCTGCATTACGTGCTTTTGAAAGCTCTTTTTAATCAAGTAAGGGATTTGAACCGATAAATGACGCTCTCAAAACTTGAAGAGCTTTTCCATAAAAGTCGTAGCTTTATGAACTAAGTTATCGGTTATTATGCATACTGATAAAATAGATACTCAAGAGAGATAAATTTTCAACAGAACCTCGAATCTTTACTCAAAACCTCTTACTAGTTGAAATCCAAATAAGGTCACCTCGTCACGTACCATCAAATATCATACCCAAAATCAGATATTAAAATTGACACAAAAAACTATAAGAAAACTATTTTAATCTTACAATGGACCAATTTTTGTTTTTAAAATACAAGACAATCAAATGATTGCATGTGTTAAGTGGCGTGTGTTGGGTCTTTGACCAAAGAAATTTGATTTTCAAAAATACTTTCAACGTTGACATCTCTCTAATTTCATTTCAAAATATACATGATCTTTGAAAGGAACGAGTTGATTCTAGAACAAGAAAAAATTCTCGAACAAAGAAATCATGGACCGAGTTTGCAAAGTCCTAAACAAAAATGACATCAACATTTCTCAACACTCCTTGAACAGTTGACCGGTCGGGGGCAATATGGCAGATCCTAGAAGGGAATGTAAACAATATTCAGATTAGTTGGAGAGCAAATAAACATTATCAAATAATGATTCAATGAAATCCATCGAAATTATGTTTAGCATCTGGTAATAACAAACGCCTCTTTTTTATAGACAAAAGAACAAACATATTCAGATCAACTAAGAGCAATGTTGCTCAAAGACAATCTATGATCGAGTGAACTCCAGCGGCAATTAAGAGTAACGATGCACTTAAAAGGCATATTCATGTCTGAAATCTTGGTTTGCCCTCTGAAGTATGGTTATGACACCTGAAAGATGTTGATCGCATGAGTGCATTTGGATAACTACATGCCACAAAGACTGATTGTAAAATAATCTGTTTTGAAGCCCATTGATTCAAGTGGCATCTCGCCACATGAATGTGGGTGATAAAAGGGAATATCAGTGATGATGACAATGCATTTCTTTCCATAATCTGATTAGACGGATTGAGAGGAATTTATAGAGAAGAATATTGAGCATACATCGATGAGCTTTTATGCATGTCTAGATGACTTAACAGTTCCATAAAGTTTGATATGCTTGAAGAGTATGGTTCAACTGAAGGCAACATCATGGTTGATTACCAATCTAAGATGAGGCTAACACTAGAAAACCTTTTAATGATTTGTTGGCAGGATGCACACAACCAATCAGACAGTTCTTGAAAGAATCAAAGAAGCAGAATGATTATTTCAAACTTCGTTATGATGAATCAAACAACACCACACCTAGGGGCAAGGTCAGGCTTTATGAACAACGAGAGTAGTAATTAGCGTAGACAACCTGGGATGGGCACTGCACTTGCGTTTGAGTAGAGGGCTAATATACGGAAGACTCGGACGAGCTAGTGAATTACAGGAAAAAAAAACTAAGAAGGCTTTAGATAGAAAATGTTTTACCCAATTTTGAAAAAAACCAAAAATAGCAAAAAAAACAATAACATTCACCCCAAAAAATATGTTTTTGATGTCTTTGCGTCACATGCAGCGTCTTTTTCCTACGCGTTTAGTTGTCAAGGTTCTTTTTAAGTCATTGTTGAAGTTTCTCTTTTTCAAAAAATTCAAAATACAAAAAATAAGAAAAATCAAAATTTGCAAGGAACCAAATATGAAAAGAAATAAGTTGAGGGACCAATTTGTTTTTTAGGTTGCTTGGTCATCAAGTTTGCTTGGGGACCAAGCAATTAAAAATAACAAACTTTTTTACCTATAAATAGGTGATGGTTACACACTAAGAGGGCAGAATTAGGGGAACTAAATAAAAACCTAACCTTTTTTTTAGCCTAGCCGCCGTCCTTCCCATTTTTTTATTTCTTTCTTCTTCCTCCCGAGTCAACCCTACAAACCGTGGACCCCCTTAATTCTCTACCCACGGGCCTTCATCTACACAACATCCACCATTCTCCCTAACCATAACATTCACCCTCAATTCCTTTTCTTCCTCCTTCACGCCATCAACACCGGCACCCAAAACTCCAACCCACACACAAGAAAAACAAACCTTAACCTTTAGAGTCGTTCCTTGTCCAGACCCACCATCAAATCTCCAGCTTTTCAGAACCATCCGTTCCCATCATCTCCTTCATCGTCGTCGACCAACACCCCATTCTTCTAGCCTTGAGACCATTACTAGCCTATCAGGCCACACACCATCTCCTCCACCAGACTCACTTCTAGACGCCCACAGCCCCCTCACTTCCTTCTTTGTTGCCAAGACAACCACAGTTGTCATCTCTATTTTTGACATTGGAAAAGTAAAATTGAAATTTTGCCCGAGGACGTGCAAAAGATAAGTATGGGGGAATTTGATAAGAGAAAAATACACATATGTTTTTTTTTCCTTTTACACTATGCTTCTTAATGTATTCTCATGTAAAACTTTATTGTACAAATATTTCCATATTCTTAGTTGTTCTCTTCTCACCATCTTATAGGTTTTAACTCTTTTTTCAGAACCACTAGGATTTGTTTGATGAGTTTGCTTCATTTTTGCCGGGTACTTAAGCATTGCCCTTTACAATTACAATTTTGTGTGCTTGGAATTCGAACCATCATTGAAATGAATGGAACTATGTTGCACCCTTTGCACGACAAACACAAATCGACAAGGTAATTTCACTTGTTCTTTGCTTTTACTTTTTGATAGAGAATGGTAGTTTAACAAGCTGCTTGTGACTATAATGCATGATTTATCTTAGTTAATTAGATGTTGCTAATCTTATTAAAGCAATGCACTCATGTTTTTATGTGAAGAGATTTAACTTTATAAGAAATTGTAGCAACCATGCTTGGTGTTTAGAGTTTTGTTGTTTAAGTATGATTTTTATGTATGGATTTATATTCATATTAATAAAGAATTCACAAGCCCATTAGTAGGAATTATGTGTTGTGTATATTTGGACTTGAACCTAAAAGCTTATGTTTGCTTATTCATGTGCACATCAACTGAGCTACCTCTATTGTTTATACATATATTTTGATTTATAGTGAATCATAAGGAACTTCAAACATTCTATTTAGCTAAATACGTACTAAAAGTGAATATATATTGATTTGTGTTTTTGAATAGTATAAGGTTTTACTTTTTATAATTGGTGTAGGTTATGTTATTGATAAATCAAATTGAAGAAAACTAAATTCTAAGTATCATGGTATATTTCCTTCGATGATTCATACTACTTCATGGATTGTTTTGAAACTTTTGTGTACTCCAGGTAATCTGTTTTCCTTCAAGTTTTTATTTAGTTTTAATGTATTTATTTTGCTTCAAGTTTATGTTTAAGTAGTTTTTATAATGGATCTAGTCAAATCAATGATCAAAGTCTCAATTTTTTTCTTTTTTCTTTAAAAATATTTGCATCACTTGAGCATATGTTTTAATCATGTTATTGACCTCTTCAATATCTTGGATGTGAACCAGGCTTGGAATATTGGGTGTTCTTGTTCTTGATACATGTAAAGAGTTAAGCTAAGCATCTCTTTTAAGATCTCTCTAGCTGCTGCTGCAGCAATGGCAAATCGCTTTCTTTCTTCTAGTTCCTTAGCAGGATTTTTGTATAGCAACCAACTTTCTTCTTCGTGTTTTTCAAAGCCGCAATAAGAGGCTTAATTATATCTCGATGACACCTTAAGAACTGAGTCTGATCACATATAATTAAATACATATTCAAGAAACTAAGAACAGCAACATATTTATTTAACTAGACTCAAACACTCAAACATAAACACATGCATAAATTTACACCAAAAAAACACCAAACTTAGGAAATTCATTCTTCTATATATATCTGGATCACCAATGTGTTAGTTCCCATGATTTAAAGAACTATATATATGTTAAATCTATTTCTTTTTTAATTTTTTTTAATTTATTAATCCAATCAAATCAATGGAAATTCTCATTTTC
>Ga0307517_10014703_pt1 | contig 10480 bp, 7 predicted proteins | sample 23_EM_MG_FD_194515 | JGI IMG/M metagenome (GOLD analysis project Ga0307517, IMG submission 194515) | Populus trichocarpa ectomycorrhiza microbial communities from riparian zone in the Pacific Northwest, United States - 23_EM | ecosystem: Host-associated > Plants > Roots > Unclassified | place...
AGTATCTACCGAGGTTGAGGGTATGGTTGATAGTAAGACGTGATCGAGCAGTGCCAATCAGCCGCTCATCAGCGCCAGCTTGTGAAAGGGTCGTCACAAAATGAAAACATGCGAGCCATGAGCCCATTTTGACGCCATCCTGACTGCGATGATCTCTCAAAATAGGTTGTATGAGGGTGCCCCTCACGGCAGAGTTGGGCTCGCCCATTCCAATTTTGTGGCCGGTGTTTCTCTAATTTTTGCGTGGCCGGAATTTTTGCCAACGCACGCGAGCCGACTCGCGGGAATTAAGGATTGTAAGCACCTGCTCCTATAGTCTCGCAAGCTCGGCTGATAACGACCTCATATGAGGTTCGACAGGTTCTTCCGATGAGAGGGACCGTCACATCGCGCGCGTTCGTGATTCGCCTCGAGAGTCCCACAGATTTGGTGGAATCCACTTTCCTGTACGTTATCCAGGCAGAGAACGCAGTGGTAAATGAGTGTTTCAGTTTGACATGTTCGCCTTGGAAATATTAAGTTCTGATCTCTGCCACGGGAGTAGGTACGGCTTGCCCCTCAGAGATTGTGTTATGATGATTCCGGGGTGTATCTGCCTTGCTCCCTTCCTACCTCTGTGCCGTGCGTCCACTATGAGCTCCCAGTTGCCAGTTGGTTTCAGAGGTATGCGCAAAGGAACTTCTTCATATCCAGCAAACTGATCGTAAACGCATCTATACAGCAAATCTTGTGACCCTCTTCCTCCTCGTGGCGTGTCCGTTGATTGGACATGCTGTAAAGATAAACGAGTGTGGTAACAGACTTAGAGAGGCACAAGCCGCAACTTGGAACGCAACACATCCCTCCGTCCCGCCACCGCCGTTTCAGCTCTCATATGAACAGTGTTTGGTTGAGTGCGGTGAAGGGTTGGGCGACATCAGCTGGAGCGTTTTCTCGCAAAGCGCGACAACATGGTTCATACCGTGGTTCGTGCTGAGCTTCCAGATCCCGTTTGGCGCAGAATGTGAGCCTTTTATTCGTGCCGTGTCATTGACCTTCGAAATACTGAATGTGGGGCGACACTGGGGCACAGATCCACTCGACGACGTCCTTGCCTTCTTCCTCACAATCGGATCACCTGCACTCGCCGCATACTCGCTGCAAATCACACAGCTTAATGCGCGTTGGCTCGCCCAGGCCTTCTCCGACGTTGACTATCCCAACTCCAGTGCCATACCGACTGCGATATCGGCGTTGCAGCATATCCCCATCCAACTCTCATCCGACCCTGCCCTCCTCCCATCCCTTATCGTCCTCCGGGAGAACGATGGCTACTGGCGACTGCTTCTCAAGTCTGCCAGGACAATCAGGCGATGGTCCATCTCACTCGTTGTAAACTTCGCCTGGGTCATCGTGACTGCGGTCTTGACAATCATCGACACGTTCTACAGACCAATACCGGGAGAAATCGGATACGGGACGGTCACTAGCCACGCGTACCTCCTCCCTCTCGTGATTGGCTGGCTACATGTTGGATCGGAACCTGAACCGAACCATTTAAGAGGTTCACTGGAGGAAGCGAGCACCGTGGCGTGGGTCGCGACGGACAAAGGGGAAGACCCCGTGTTGGCCGAGAGCCTTGCTGGGCGGCCGAAGCGGGCCATCGAGTCTGCGAAGAGGCTTCACATGAGTCCTGCGAGAAGGGATGAGTTGAAGACGAACCCGATATTCAATTATTCCCGTGTCTTTGCTTGGTCGCAAATTGCGGAAGTGATCCATACGCTGGCGAACAATGCCGCTGCGAAAGGGCAGCAGAGAACACCGGTTCCCGGTTCCACCACCACGGATGGACGGAAATCAAATGCGGCGACTGAGGGTCGAAGCTGGACGACATACGAAGTCATCTATCACTGTGAAGCGGAAGACACCCCATTCGAAAGATTCTTCAGGGCACCGCATCCCATCATCCCATTACCCCCCAGGTCTTCTAGTTCGTATAATACCGCAACCGGGCTTTTACCCTTCTTCGTCCCCCGCACAGGAATCCAGGAGCCCTCCCTGTGGGCGACAGGTGTCTGGAAGCGCGTAGCTATTGCGGCAGGCCTCGGGCTGGGGCTGCAATGGGCAGTCACAGGTGCCGGGATGCTCATGTATTACAACATGCACCCCGTCGGTCTCGGCTGTCGAACCACTTCGTTACTGATGCACGGCGTTTTTGGCACGGTGTCCTTTCTCCTCCTTCTGGCGTCGAGCGCACTCGCGTACCTCTCCCGACCACGATCCGGGCCGATGTACCGTTGTTCCAAGTTACGATCCTTCCAGGAAACCGCGGCGATCCTCAGCCGGTGGTTAGGCAAGGCCTTGGGGGTGATTTCTGGACTCGAGATTTTGATCATATCTCTCATCCAGCCCCTCGGGATTCTCAACAACTGTCGGTGTTCAACCACGACACTTGATAGGTCGGGACAATTCGTGGAATTTATGACGGGAAACTATGTTTTAGAATGGGGGATTCTCAAGGTTTGGGTCGGTGGATTGGTGATGGCTTTTTCTGCTGCTACCTTGTTCGGGTTCTCTATATACTTCGGCACTCCTCGCGGGAGGTGAAATCACGCTTGTCCTGGGATACATACGGTGTTTACTTTGCGTACGAATAATTAAGCCAGTAGCTATCAATCGTGTAACTCCTAGAATGTAATCTATTGATACTTCCATCCAATCTGAGGAGAATGGCGTGAGCGAGTGGGGTCCATCGGGGGTTTGCCCGAGGGTAATGAAGGTTGTGGGCGGTGCGTATGCGATGGGGGTGCTCGTAACTTGTGGAAAGACGAAGGAAGTGGAACATTAAATGAGAGGAGGCGGTAAAATTCCGCCGTTCCAATGTTGGATCTGCCAGGACTTTCCAGACCATCCAAGGCAGGGTCATCGACTTTTCGCTGGCTTGCGTAATCTACTTGGCAACACCCGAAACCGGCACGTCCAGGCAAGATCAGTTTTCGGGCCTTGGCACTTTGCTGGCATGCTGACAGATGATTAATGATTTCTGACAGTTGTTGACTACCGGTGGCTGGCATTCCCGTGCATAGGATACCAGAGCAGCCTGAGAGGGAAGATCAAGGCCAGCGACTCGCACAACATCCATTGGTTCAAGGGAAAGCGCGAGTCCCATGGGAAATTCCCGATCATCGTGATCGACCGTGTTTATCACCTATTCTCACCTAGGGATTCACCCTGGCGGCGTAGTGCGGGCATATAGTCAGTCTCAAAATGCATTCATCACCTGGGGTTTATTAACTCGCAGGCTCCCGAACGGGTTTTGAAGGCGCCTTCACGGGTGATAGATTTCAACTGGTTTGCCCACCGGGCACCAGTCGTGGCGACTCATGGCCGCAGCGAGCCAGGATGAATTCGTGAACATGTAATTCGACAACGTCCTCTTGTCGTTGTGGTAGAAGTTGATGACGCGATCTGTGAGCTCGGCGGGGAGTTGGGCCAATCCCATTCGGATAGGATGGGAGACCTGGGTGATGGTCTTCGGAAGATCCTTTGTCTCGTTCGGTCTGTGTCGCCAGGATAATGGGTAGCACTCTCACTTCTATGACCGGTATCAGAGCTTGGATATCGTGCGGTATATCCTACAGCTTTAGAACGAGTGTGAGCAATCCATCACTCGTCGCCGAGTAAATCTCCGCCCACCCGCAATCTTCGATGGCCTCACAACCACTTCGATTGCGGCAGTAGCGATAGCGACGACGGTCCAACCGTACAATCCATCGCCAAACTCAAACCTATTCTCCCCCTCCCTCCAGAGCTCACGACTACGGCTCCAGGCACGTCTGAATACCGGGTCCGCGCATCCCCGTTCCGCCAGTCCTGACGTGGCTACGAGCGCTGTAACACTCAACACTTCGCTCCTCCACCCGTTGCGACGGGCGGTGGTCATCGTTCCGTCGAAAGGCTACGGCTAGCCAGACTTTGTTCGAATTGACTGGGGGTGAAACAGGTGGACATGGCAGCGAGAGAGCGGGGGTGGAGATTTTGAGGAACCTTTGCCCAGGGATCGATTATGCTAATTATTACACCGTCACTGATGGTGAGTGGGTATTGAGTGAGGCACTACGGGGTGATACGGTGAGCGTTTGGTTTGCATCGGATGAACGACGTAAGATAATGAGATTCACATAGCGTACTAAACACTGATGTGAATTCCCACCCGCTTCCTCGCTCGGGTTCGGGTATCCCAAATCTACGATCTATAACGCGTCGCGGTGTGACCGCATGACGGCAAGCGAAGCTTGAAGTCCGATTATGACGGTCCTGTGCGAACCCGCATATCAAGGCGTCGCGTCCATCCTGTTGTGAGTCAACCGAATGGTACTTAGGTGCAACGTTCCCACCTTCACGGTGGACAAAATCAAATCCTCTCTACAGCGAGTTGCACCCCAGTATTATCATGACGCACAACTCTTCCTCTGGCAAAGGCCTCGGTCTGACCAAACCGCTTGAAAGTGCTTCGACGACGAAGGAGGCTCCGTAACCAAAGTTCAGGCTCTCCTCCCGCTAGACCTTTCCGGACACTGGGCCCGCCGATCCTCCTCGCAAGGGTTCCGCGAAAGGGGTGTCCCCGAATGATGGCTCATGCGTATCCTCGGACCCCAGGATAGCGACTTCACTCACCCGCTACGAGCGGTGGCAACTACCACATAAAAGGACGAACTTTGGTCACCGCCTTCGGGCAGACAGGGTATATAATGCGAGAGCACTCGTTGTGCATTCGCGGGGGTGGCTAGGCGAACTGGCACATATACAATGCGTGTGTACGTAAAGTGCTCAACAACGCGAACAGGTACTTCTGGTGGGAACGCGCATCTCTCACCCGCTACTGCAAGTCCTTGAATAAGATCACTCGCACCTGAAGGAGACAGAACCTACAGTGGTTTAATTGGGTGAGGAGCACGAGAACGAGTTTAGCTTCGGGAAGCCGAAGTCCCCATTGCGACCCTTCACGTTTATACTCTGTCCTGTACAGTCTTGGGACCTATAACGCAACCGCAGCGAGGGGGGTGAGAAGAGACAAAAAAAACGGGAAGAGAAACGTTGGCTCACTCGTAGAGGTCACAATTGGGTCCGTCGAAGGAGAAGACGTGGTTTTGGTACCCGCCACGGAAAGTTTCGCATTTATTAAGCTTGGCGGCGATATTGTTGAAGCAAGGTTCGTAGAAATTATGACGGTAGCAGTACGAGACATTGACCGAATTGATGATCGGGATTCCATTGACACCGACTGCTGCGAAGGCGAGGAGTGCTATGAAGAGGTTTTTAGAGAACAACATCCTTGTCGTCGGAGAGCGAAGGGTGAATTGAGAGGCAGATAGTAGAAGAGCGGGGAATGTGCAGGACTGCTGAGGGATTCCTTGCACCAATCCCTATTTAAGCCTTTTATATGCATGCGGCCTGTTTGTTCAAGTTGACGGTTGTGTTCGCCTAGGGACGAAAAACTCCCGAGGGTCACCGGTCACCCTCTGCGACTACAAACAACGGCACAGGGGCCCGCTTGAGTCCAACCCCAGATCCAACCTCTAGGAGATAACGACCGTAGTAGCGTGCGTGGACTGACGAGACGTTTGAGACTTCAGTTACCTCGTTACGATCGCGTCACCCCGCGGAAAGCCATACCTACCAACCCGCTTGAACTTCTCAAGCGGAAGAGCAACCCGTCCCAGACGGAGTTGGGTGCGCATGAAGTAGAAGCCGTTCCAATTCCTGTTCCGATACATACAGTACCCACTTATAGAATCAAGAAGCGCAAATAATAACACACACGTTGGGCAGAACACACATGATGGGTCCAGAGATGCCTCAGAGGTAAGATTTTAAAATCCCATATCGAGTTACCGTTACCGCCCCATTCCCCACACACCCGAGGGCAAGAACAGTGAAATCGGCTGGCATGCACGGTGATCCACAAGAATGGATAATCATGGGAGATTAGGGCGGGGGCGGGGAAGATTCTTCCTGTCGTTGACACCGAGCGAAGTATCCACCCAAGTGTCGACAAATGGTCGCCGTCCATATGCTTGAGTGTCGACGTCACGCTCAGGAATATTTCCCGTAGATCCCGTGTGGGGACGGACGAAATTCGACGCTGGTCCAGGCAAAGGACTCGTCACAAACCAACGGACCAACTGATCCATGTGGCTCGACCCTGCAGAACCACGAGACCGCGGCGGATGAAGTAACCAAGTCAACACACGACTACAGCATCGTGCCCAGCTTGAATGGGGACGCTTGACTTGAAATCTAATCGCAATGATAGGCGGAGGAGAACCGCCCACGGGGTTCTGGACGAAAGCCACCTCTATTCCGGGTAAGTAAACAGGGTCGGCTGTAGCTGGTAGGAGACATTTGGCAGGCGGATTGAGTGTGCAAATTGCTACAATCGGTCCACCAACATGTACAATGAACGACAAAGTCGAGCTAGAATCAAGACTGGCCAGGGGTCGGACCAACGGAGAGCACAAGTAGCAGGTGAAGTGACACCTAGTATTTGGGATCGCCCACTGCGGAACCCAACAAAAGGGATGTTACCTTCCGCTCGCCTATTGAGTTGCGATGTTACTCTCTTCCACATGACGGTATCCCGCCTCGCATAGCTGGTTCAAACGTCCGCGGAGAGGCACTGTTGGTCGTGGTTGGGAAGATGGGAGATTCATCAGAGACCAGATCAAAGTGGAATTCGAATTCCCCACGCCCCCCGGATAACAGAAGTTCGCGTCCACAGTTCGTCGTTGGGCAGGTGTCCAATGTGCACCGTTTCAGCCTCGAAGCCCGACGGACAGCGCCTCGGTCTTGGTCCAACGCAAAACTCCTGCATCATCGCCACAAATAGCGCCATGTACACAATTCTCCCGTACTGCTTATATCACTGTGAAGCGGAAGACACCCCATTCGAATGATTCTCCAGGGCACCACATCCCATCGTCCCATCACCTCTCGGGTTTCTAGTTCGCACAATACCGCAGCCGGACTTTTACCCTTCTTCGTCCCCCACACAGAGATCCAGGAGCCCTCCCCGTGGGCGACAGGTGTCTGGAAGCGCGTAGCTATTGCGGCAGGCCTCGGGCTGGGGCTGCAATGGGCAGTCACAGGTGCCGGGATGCTCATGTATTACAACATGCACACCGTCGGTCTCTGCTGTCGAACCGCACCGTTGCTGATGCACGTCGTTTTTGGCAGTGTCCTTTCTCCTTGACTCCTGGCGTCGAGTGCCCCCTCTCCCGACCACGATCCGGGTTGATGTACCGTTGTTCCATGTTACGATCTTTCCAGGAAACCGCGGCGATCCTCAGCCGGTGGTTGGGCAAGGCCTTGGGGGTGCTTTCTGGACTCGAGAACTTGATCATATCTCTCATCTGGCCCCTTGGGATTCTCAACAACTGTCGGTATAGTTCTCGGGGTTTGGGTCGGTGGATTGGTTATGGCTTTTTCTGCTGCTGCTTTGTTCGGGTTCTCTATATACCTCAGCACTCCTCGTGGAAGGTGAAATCAGGCTTGTCCTGGGATACATGCGCATGAGTTGCTTTGTGTACGAATAATTAAGCCGATGGCTATCAATCGTGTAACTGCTAGTATTTCCGTCCAATCTGAGGAAAACGGCGTGAGCAAGCGGGGGTCCGTCGGGGGTTTGCCCGAGGGTAATGAATGTCGTGGGCGGTGTATACACAGTGAAGGCGCTCGCAATTTGTGAAAGGACGAAGGAAGTGGAACACCAAATGAGAGGAAGTGGCAAGGGAGTGATTTCCGTGGCCCTTCAAGCTTTCTAAACTTGGAATATCTTTGTCGAGGAAAGAATCCGTCGGGGCCCGACCATCGTCTGGGGCTCAAACAATACAATTCGTGATAACTGACACCATTATGAATTTGGAAAATATTCTATGTACCTTGGCCATGGAAAATCGCTCAGTTCCGCCGTTCCGATACTGGATCTGCCAGTATTTTCCAGACCATTCAAGGCGGTGTTGTGTGAGTCATTGGCTTTTCACTGGCTTGCGTAATTTACTTGGCAAAATTCGAGGGTGACTTCAGTCGCGACTAAAGTCACCTGGCCTCCACAAGGCGTCTTGGGTTGCCGACACGTCCAGGCAAGATCAGTTTTCGGGCCCTGGCACTTTGCTGGCATGCTGACAGTTGATGAATGATGACTTTTGACCATTGTTGACTACCGGTGGCCGGCATTCCCATGCATAGGATACCAGAGCAGCTGAGGGGGAAGGTCAAGGCCAGCGACTTGCACAACGTCCATTGGTTCAAGGGAAAGCGTGAGTCGGACCGTGGCGGGAATTTCCGATCGTGATCGACCGCACCTTCACTATGTTTATCACCTATTTTCACCTGGGGATCCACCCTGGTGGCGTAGTGTGGGCATACAGTCAGTCTCGAGGTCTAATCATCACCTGTGGTTTATTGACTCGCAGGCTCCCGAACGGATTTTGAAGGCGCAGTTTGCGCCTTTTTCAGGTTTATCGGGATTTCCTCTTTAGGACCCTAGGATCCCAGCACACGTCTTTGGACGCGCAGGTGCCCAAGGTGCACCATTCCAGTCTTGAAGTTTGACGGGCAGCGCCTCGGTCTTGGTCCCATACAAAACTCCTGCATCATCGTCACACACAGCGCCATGCACACAATTCTCCCGTACGGCTTATCCGAAACTCCTACAAGCGGTTAGGAGTGGTCTAGTTGAGCGAGGCTGTGCTGGTTTATCGGGAACAGAAGTTATAAGGACCCGGGGTACGTCAGTTTCATTCCATCACTTCCTTGAGCCGTGCACGAGCAATGCGCTCTCAGCCTTCGCTTGGTCCCAGAGGTACGCAGGGCCAGCTTCTTTACACACAGCCGCTCATTGCCAATGCCCGCATACAGCTTGTCTTGTGACCCTCTTCCTCCTCGTGGCGTGTCCACTGAGTGCGCACGCTGTCAGGCTCCCCAAGTGTATCAACGATCTGAGAGAGGTACACGACGCCGCTTGGAAAGCAACGCATTCGGAACCCCCGCCGCCATTTCAGCTCACGTATGGGCAATGCTTAGATAAATGCGGGAAGGGGTTGGGTGACATCAGTGGGGATGTGTTCACGCAAAGCATCACCGCTTGGTTCTTACCATGGATCGTCTTGATGTTCCAGATTCCCTTTGGCGCAGAATGTGAGTCCCTCTATTCACATCCCATATAATTGGCTTTCACGATGCTGAAGAGGCAATGGGGAGTAGATCCACTGGAAGATGTCCTCTCTTTCCTCCTCACAATCGGATCACCTGCACTCGCCGCATACTCGCTGCAAATCACGCAGCTTAATGCGCGTTGGCTCGCCCAGGCCTTCTCTGACGTCGACTATCCCAACTCCAGTGCCATACCGACTGCGATATCGGCGTTGCAGCATATCCCCATCCAACTCTCATCCAACTCTGCCCTCCTCCCATCCCTTATCGTCCTCCCGCAGAACGATGGCTACTGGCGACTTCTTCTCAAGTCTGCCAGGAAAATCAGACGATGGTCCCTTCCACTCATCATGAACTTCGCGTGGGTTATCATCACCGCGCTGTTGACCATCGTCGATTCGTTCTACCGCCCAATACCCGGAGAAATAGGATACGGGACCGTCACTAGTCTTGCATACCTTCTCCCGCTCATAATTGGTTGGTTACACGTTGGATCCGAACCCGAGCCGAATCATTTGAGAGATTCGCTCGGGGAAGCGAGTAGTGCGGCTTGGGTCGCAACCAATGAGAGGGGTGTGCCTGTTTTGGCCGAGACCCTTGTTGACCAACCGAAACGGGCCATCGAGTTTGTGAGGAGGATTGACATGGATCTCGCGAGGAGGGATGAGTCAAAGGCAAATCCGATATTCAACTATTCACGAGTCTTCGCTTGGTCGCAAACGGCGGAAACGATCTTTACGTCGGTCAAGAACGCCGCGACGAAGGCCGAAAGGAGGATTCCGGTTGGTGTGGGAGCAGGAGGTAATGTGGCGGCCGACGATCGGAACGGGACAGTGGACGAGGTCATTCGGTACTGCCAAGCGGAGAGCACGCCATTCGAAAGGTTTTTCAGAGCACCACGCCCTTTAGCCTCACCATCTCATGGGTCCTCCAAATCATCCGGCACTGCGATCGGTCTGTTACCCTTCTTCACGGCCGGCGCGGGAATCCAGGAACCCTCCCTCTGGGGGGCGGGCGTCTGGAAACGAGTGGCTCTCGCGGCAGTTCTCGCGCTCGGGTTGCAGTGGGGTACGACTGGAGCAGCCATGGCCATCCACTATAGGATGCACCCAATCGGTCTCGGGTGTCGCGCCGTCTCGTTGATGATGTACGGCATTTCTGGAACAGGGTCATTCCTCCTCTTCTTGACATCGAGCATCCTCGCACACCTCTCTCGACCACAGCCCGGAGTGGCGAATCGGTATTCCAGGTTGCGAGTTCTTCAAAACGCCGGGGCGATACTCTTTCG
>Ga0307517_10014704_pt1 | contig 10480 bp, 13 predicted proteins | sample 23_EM_MG_FD_194515 | JGI IMG/M metagenome (GOLD analysis project Ga0307517, IMG submission 194515) | Populus trichocarpa ectomycorrhiza microbial communities from riparian zone in the Pacific Northwest, United States - 23_EM | ecosystem: Host-associated > Plants > Roots > Unclassified | place...
CCCTATTGGGCCCATGTAATCTGCGCAATTAAATCTTAACTTCTCTTTCTTTGAACACCTCCCAGCTTGCGCGCGGTTCGTTTGGCACACCGCCGGGCTCTTCCTGACAGGCGCCAAGGTCCCCTTCGAGAACAATCAACCCGGCTAGCAGTGCATAGTTGATGGCTAGCACGGTTAGTGTGTTGTAGTACCGGTTAGCGTCGCCTAGTCGCAGAGGTTTTTCCTGATGAGGTCGCTCACTTTACTCACACGCGGAATATGAATTCCACCAACACCAAAGAGTGATTGCTTTATTGTGTCGAAATGTTTGAGGAAGACCATAATCGTTTCACTGTCCTCCAACCGTATTCCCTTCGTGTGTGAATGTAAGGAGCACAACATTTCTGGTAAAGAAGACAAAGAACTTACCTTGGAAGGATACGGGAGGATATCAAGGTACAACCAAAGCTCACTTTGCTGTTGCATGGCCGTGGTGTTACGGATCGCCTCTACCGCTAGAGGATATCGTCAGTAATAGTCTGTATGAAGCCCTCACAGCGTACTCAGTGGAGGTTCGTTCTCAGGGATGCGTGCCTCCGGTCGAATTGTTTTATTCTGACGGCCAGTCAATACCCACAGCCTGATCCTGTTCTTGGGATATTTGGAATGTCGAACAACTCTCGACTTGAAAACAGTATACGTCTCCTGCCTGGGCACAAGGAATGTTGGGAGGTCAGATAGAGATTGATTCCCCTCGCCAAAGACGGCGAGGTCGAAACCTTCATGCCGAGAAAAGGTCCCATCCGTGACAACTTTGACAGTCAGGAACGAGTGTTGTTCATCCCACTCCTTGTCTGCCTCCATCTGGACACGCTTCTAATCCAATCTTCGCTCTAAAGAGGAATAAGCCAGGAACCTGTGACCACCCACACCACGTCAACTTACCCAAGCGGGTTGGAGTATCTTCCTTGGTGGATAACGTCAGGATCTCGTCAGTCGTTGTTGCGCAGATGTACATCGGCGTGTCGTTCTTTGGAATGGGAGGGGCAGCGAGAGTGGTCCACGGGGCAAGCGCCTTAACCTTCCCCGTCCCCATTCTTCTCGTTTCTGAAGCTTTGGCCGGGAGTGTCGGTTGTTACCTTTCCTGAGAAGGCTCACGGTAGGACGACTGTGGCTGAGAGAGCGGTCAAGACCCGTCATCATACTCCATTTGAGTCCGACGCCTGAAGTCTTCCCCCAATCCCCTCCGACCCTGATCCGAAGATGGGTCACCAACGTTGGGCGCCTTGTGGATACCGTTGGCAATGGCGGTGACCTTCGAACTTAATGTGGGGATAGTATCGCTCTCTAAAACATTGCCTTACCTCCTCAACGATTTCTCACGGGGAATTCCATGATCGATGGGTGAGGCCGAGGAGCTGGTCTTGAATTTCTCCAGCGGCGGCGTCGGTGGGAGAGGGGCCTCACTGAGGGGCAGAACGCTCCGCGAAGTTGCTCCTCTGGGTGGGTGCACCGCAGTGTTGGTCTGTTGCTGTGAGGGGGAGCGCCTGTATGCCAATTTATTGCGTGTCGTGGATGACGGGACCTCGGGAAGCTGGTGGGTATATTCATCCGTCCAAGCAGACTGGCTCCTTGCCATCCGTTGATTCTCCACAGCAGTAGCTTTCAGTTGTCTCTGATAGGCCAACCGCTTTTGTTGATACTGCTCCATTGCCGCATGTTCTAGGTCCGTGAGAGTACTGTTGAAGAGAGTAGCGCCAGGACGGAGCCAGCGGTGGCTCATGATGGTCTGGATGTCAGCTCGAGTTTTGGGGTCGGGAACGAGCATAATGGTAAGGAGATCCTTGGCTTCGGCGGAGATATGGCTGGGGAATGATGGTGGGGTGTTGATGATATACTTGTACAGCAGGTTGATGTTGTCTCCGCGGGGGTTGGCAGGGTCATCGCCGAAGGGGAGGTACCCGGCCAGTATAACGTAGAGGATAACGCCACAACTCCAGACGTCGACAGCGGGTCCAACATGCATGCCATCGGAAATTACAAGTTCGGGAGCGGCATAGCATGGAGACCCAAAACTTGTCTGTATGAATTCGTCGGACTTGTGTTCGAACTGGTTGGCGAAGCGCAAGCCCGTGATCATTACATTTCCTTGACGATCAAGGAGAAGGCTCCCGAGCGTGAGGTGGCGATGAACGGTCTTTTTCTGGTGAATGTACCAGACGCCCGAGATGAGTTGACTGAAGAGTTTACACGCATCCTTCTCCTTCAAGTACCGCCGGGCAAGGACGTAATCGGAGAGTTCGCCACCCGGCGCATACTCAAGGATGAGACCGACGAACTTGTCTGTTTCGATAACTTGGCAGAGTCGGACGATGCTAGGGTGTTTGAGGGCCTGAAAGAGGACGTAACCACAAATGCCGCCGGAAGAATATCAGCGGGACCGAACAGAGAGAATGGATGACGGGGGGGGGAGCAACGTACCCTGAGGACTTCGATTTCACGTTCGACTTCTTGCATGCGGGCAGAAGCGTTGATGTTTCCTCTTCGGATCAGCTTTACGGCGACTTCTTCCCCCCACTGCATATGGAGACCGAATTTGACCTTACTGAACTGACCCTCTCCCATGGTCTGGAGTAGTAGGTATGGACCGAACTCGGGGGCGGTACGGTGGGGGTGGGCGGCCACGTAGGCCACCGTTGCGGGGTGAGAGTAGATATCGCGGTACGTTGGAAGGCTATCATCCGGAAACCGGTGTGATTGCTGCTGCGAAGACTGCACATTAAGAGAAGCCCGTTTTCGCGCCGATCGAGGTTGGGGAATTGATGGGGCGGGTTGTACAGCGGTGCCCGGTAGATAGGCCGGAAGGCTCTCGTCCGGAACTTGGTGTGACCGCTGCTGCGAAGACCGCGCGCCAAGGGACGGCCGTTTTTGCGCCAACGAAGGTCGGTGTTGGGGAATCAATAGGGTGGGCTGAACGAATATCGCACCCGGTACGTCTTCGAGGGAGTCTCCGGAGTTTGAGCCTTCAAGGCTGTGGCGGGTATCCATGGGCAAGGAAGGAGAAAGTGAAACTAGTGAAGAAAGCAATAAGGTGGGATAAACGGCAGGATAAAAGTAAAGTTTGAAAGCACCAGTAGAAGATGATCAAAAAGGGGAGGGAAACGTACAGAAAACTGTGAACCTCGCAGAGAAGGTTCCCTGTTATTCTGTGCTGTATGGCGGCGGAGGGGGAAGAGAGGTCGTCGGGTGTGGGAGCAAAATGTGGTCGGCTGTGCAGGCAGGAAAGAGATTAGATCTCTCGGGGTTTGCAGGTTTTCCCAATGGGCGGCCAGGACGAGTCCACTAACGATCTGTGGCGGGCGAGTGGCATCCCGCCGACAGAGGTGACCCTACCGGTGACACAAGTTCATGACGCCATTGCATGCTGGAGTTCGTCGGCAGGGAGGACAGCGGAGACGGGGGACACTTGCGAAGCGGACATCACGCCGGGGAATAAATGCTGCGACGCAAGTCGTGTCTTGTTCGCGTCCGATCGAGCCCTACACGGCTACGAGGATGCGTGGCTCGTGGGGTATTTAATGTGAGGAGTGGTTGCAACCAGGGCATTACGCGTCAACGTTAGAGACCTTTGTGGGATGACGCGTACGAACGCTTTCTGCCAAGACCGTCGACGCGATCAAGGATCCCCTCTCCCACGCGTCCCGGAGTCTTACTCCGCCACCTCCCGCACTTCCCCTGGCATTCTGCCACCATCATATACCTTCGCGTCCCAGGATGGTTATACCACTCAGCGAGAAAGCGAAGGGCAAGCAACGCGCAGTGAATTCCTCCGACGTAGGACAAAGTTCCTCAAGCACAGAACCGGCTTCGAGGGACCTGACAATCAGGTTCACGGAGGGTGGATCGGATCTGATCATCCGTGTTGGTGAGAAGGACACTGTCAAGGACGTGAAACAGAAGGTATTCGGTACACTCAGATGCTTTTGAGCGAAAAGTTAACTTGGTGTACGGTCAGATCAGGGATGTGCGGCCAGAGCTTCAAAGACGACGCCTACGACTCATACACTCCGGTCGATTGCTCACGGACGGGACTTTCATCTACCCTTGGCTCACCTCGCTCGAAGATAAACAACGGAGGGCCATCAAAGAGGTCACAACGGAGGAAATCCCGGATGTCAGCCAGGCTCTAACATGGTTGCACTGTTCCGTAGGGCCAGAGTTCACGCAGGAGGAAGAGGAGGAAAACCTTACTCAGGTGCGCGGATCCATAGTTACATCGCTGACGCGGCTGTTGCCCACTCATGCTAAGCTTTTTTCATAGGCGACCCAAATCAAACCTCTGAGAGGATTCGACCGTCTCGCAGCTGCGGGGTTCACCGAAGAGGATATCGCGGGCATCCGCCGACAGTTCCACGCACACACTGCCGGAGAATACCTCGACCACGACTTTGCGAGCGACGAAGACTGTACGTCCGCATATATGTTCCACCTCCCGTGGTGACTGACCTGGACCCATAGACGAAGAACACACCCGAGCGCTGGAGGAACAATGGATCGATTCACTGGATAACGCCGGGACAGCTTCTTTGTCCCAGGTCGCGTCTGGATCCTCTTCTTCGACGCTACTGCAAGGTGTCATCACGGGAATATTTTTCAACTTGTTACCCTTCTTTTTCTTTCGAGAACCGAAGCCTCCAGTGTTTTGGGAAGATGGTTCGGAGTTTGAGGTCTACGGGAGTGTAGTTTTCTCGTACGTGTGATATCCCCATGTCAATGAACCCAGTACTAACCGTTCCTCGCAGAAAGCGAATGCAGATGGGAATCGTGATTGGCTTCCTCGTCAACGTCGCACTTGGAATGTGGATTTACCTTGCTGTGGATGGTTAATACCTCCTTTATCACTCCTGTACGTATCTAGTCATAGATAATTCTGACCGTGAGTTCCCGAAACCCTCGGCTCGATGACCCCGGAGCAGTACCCGCCTCTTTATTCCGTCTGCCCGACCACCAATAAAGAAATGTCGCAAAAATATCTCTTCGATTATGCATTTTTAGTACCTACGTCTGCAGCGCGGTTTTCGCCTTCATAGTCAAGGCCATAATCCGCCCCATTATCCACCTAGTTTGGCCGTGCCTAATTCTAGATCGGTCTCAGACTCTCGCGCCTCGGCCCTGGGTGGGGCGGAGATATAAACACCTCTTCAACGATGCTCTAGGAACCTGTGGTTACCACCTCCTGTCTTCTACTACCTCGAATACGAACCGCACGCCCTCGCAACCGATATCATCTAATGTGCATCGGAGTATTTTCAATCGAGCATCCCGATTACGCGCTGTGAGTCTTGGTCTCTCCCGCAACCCCCACCGTTTGAAACACGAACTTATGCGGGAGTTTACTCCCTAGAATCCTTGCCGCGAACCGGGACGAGATCCTCAACCGACAGACAGAACACGCCCGATTTCGACGCTCGTTCAAGGACCACGTCGAGACTGTTGGGCATACGGAACCTGATATCCTGTGCGGATTGGACCTTCAAGCAGGGGGGACGTGGTTGGGTCTGAACAAGACGTCGGGATGCATAACTTTTCTGTACGTCGACCTCATCTATAACGAGAAAGTCCACCGGTGACTAGCGAGCTTTTGAGGACAGGACGAATATCACGGAACCCCGCACCACATACGAACTTTCAAGGGGTTACCTCGTATCTTCACTACTCTTACCCTCCCCCTCGGGAAACTCCATCAAAGAAGAAATCCAAACTCTCCTCAACCTCGAATCTAGGTTTGCCGGATTCAACTTGCTGGTGTTCATCCCCCACGCGTCGGGGTCTGAGTCTGAGGGGTCATTGAGGTTATCCTACGAGGTCGTGAAGCTCTCGAATAATGGCGGTGGAAACCCTATCGTCTCGAGGACCTTGACAGGCGAGGAACGGAAGGTCGGGGTTATGTCGAATGGGATCGATGGTAAGGGAGGAGACGAGTGGCCGAAAGTTCAGGATGCGACGCGGAGCCTGAGGGAGGTTCTCAAAGGGGATTTTGACCAGGCGGAGGGTTCGCGTCTGGGACCTGACGAGGGACTCGCCGAAGAATTATTTGAAATCCTCTCGCAGTAAGTTAAAACGAACACCTCACCCTCGAGCCGGCTTGACCTTTAAACCCGATAGCTGCCATCGCGAAGGCCCTTGTTCCCCATCAGAGCTCCGGAACACCGTCGAAGTCGTCCCTTTCTCCTTAGCGTTCCCGGATACTGGGAGTGCTGAAAAAACGTCGTACGGCTCGTGGCCACGAGACGGATACTATGGCACCATGACTTCGACGGTCATCCTCGTCAAACGGAACGGGGAAGTTCTTTTTATTGAGAGGGATATTTGGGGTCACTGTCCGGGCGGCGCACCCGTGAGGTCAACCGACCATTCGACCGATAGGGTGTTCAGGTTCAAATTGGATAGCGTGCCCCCTTCATAACAGCGATATGTAGGTGCCCGTTGTGATTGTTGATTTGACTTCGGGGCTTGACAATGGGCTCGCCGTCGTTTTCTCGCGTTGCCGTCGTTACAGTTATGTATTGTACATCTTAATATCATACAGAAGCATGACTGCGCAGAAGGCTCATCCGATAGCTTGGCTCGGAACGGCACAAATATGGAGCAATATGAGTGTGCCTAGAACCGACTCACTTCCCACTGTTGTACCTGGCGAAGTTCTGTATACTTTGCGCATGTGTACCAAGTCTGACAGGTGTCTGATGCTTTGATGCGTCTTCCTCATGTATTGACTGGGCATTCAGGTTCACATCCGACAGAAGTCTGACGGACCGCCGTTTATCCCGTATGGCCACGAGTTCGCCTTAGAGGTTTTTAGGGACGCGTTTTAGAGCCTGGTCGGTTCCGTGGATTTCTAAAACCCACGCCCGCCAAAACGAATTTCTGTGGACTTGGATTCTGGAAGATCCACGCGCTTGGGCGACGTCACCCACAGGGCGGAAGAATCCTTCGGGAAAGCGGAAGATGTTTCTCGGGCATTGCCGGAGGCAAAACCGTCCCTGCGGGTCATAGCCGCGGATCTGACCAGTTAAGGTTTTCAAGCCTCGCGTGTTGATAGTGCGGGGACAGCACTTATAAGTTTGGGTCCAGATTGGGCTGGCTCGGTCCGAGCACCCCGACGCGCCTCTCACACCTGCACCCATGACGATGTCGCCAGCAGCCAGAGTATCAAGTACGTCCACCCCTGTTGTTGCGCATGAATGGCTCTGAAACCTGCATTGCTCACAGGAAGAAAGCTCTGGAATCGTGTGGTGATCGCTTGGCATAGAAGCAAGGGCAAGATCAATCGCCTACTCGATAACACACCTCCAAAGACGCGCGGCGAATCGGCCTGTCGCCTCCCACACGAAATCGTGGAAATGATCACCACCTACCTCGTTCACGACCTTGATGCTCTCAAGGCATGTTCATCGACTTGTCGCTCCTGGTATCTCGCCGCGGTCCCATACCTTCACCATACCCTTATTCTCAGGGACAAGAGGCCCGATAAAACCCACGATAAGCTGAAGCCGCTATCCAAGCTGCACAAGCTAGATCTGCTGCCTCTCGTAAAAGAAATACGAGTGAGGGAATGTAGCCTGCACCCTTGGTTCATACCTCAGGTGTTCACTCCTCGTGACTTGCGCTACTTCTCCGCTTTTGCGAACGTTCAGACTCTGGCCCTTCACAGAATGGAGATTCATCGTTTTATCCCGGGCATTGAACGCTATTTCGAGCACTTCTCGCCAACACTACGGTCCATCGCCTTATACCACCCTTATTGTACCCCTCGACAACTATCACACTTCCTCTCTCTTTTTTCAAACCTGGAAAACATCGAGATCCACTTCCCCACGAGCCCGCTACAGTCAAATAAGACCATTTCGGATCCAGCCCCCGTTCCATCCTCCATCCCGAGACTCCAAGGGCGGCTGGAGCTTAGTGGCTTTCCTTGGGCCGAGACATGGAAACACCTGATCACCTCATACGGTAACTTACAGTTCCGTCGCATGGACCTGTGGGAGACTACCGGTTGTGCACCCATCCTGTTGGAGGCGTGTGCCGAGACCTTAGAGACGTTGCAGTTCAGTGTGATGGGTGACCCAGATGGTAAGTGTTCAGTGGGGTTGTCTGCGGATTCGAGCTGACGGCGAACAGGAGATGAACCAATGCCCTCGTTACTCCCTGAATTCAATCTTTCGCGACTCAAAGTCCTCCGATCTCTGCAAATCGAGGCTTGGGCAGGCGGTTCTCATCCAAAAAACCACCATACCGTCGTCATGGATGTATTCTCAACTATCACGTCACCTGTGTTCTCTGAGCTCGTAATCATCCTTGGGGACGCTCAGATCCATCGTTTACCCTCGGATGTCACGTTATTTGAGACGCTGCGGAAGATGAACCAAGCCAAACCCTTCAAACTGGTGTTTTCGGTACAGGTTACGGATTCGCTCCAGGGGAAGTTAGGGGAAGTACGGCAGGGGTTGATGGAAGCCTTAGACTCGGCAACTTCGGGGGGTCTCCTCGATTTTCTGGACTCTCCGCCCAACATCCGTACGGCACCATTTCCCATCCCTAGATGGGCGTGGGCTTAGATACCTTTCACGCATACCCCGGAACCCTCGGTGTTGTAATATGTACCATCAGTTGTGTCTGTATCTCTGTATCAAGCGTGTTCTTTCTCACAACCCGAAGCAGGCGGGGTGGTGCGAGTTGGCTCTCCTCGGCTGTGTTTCAGCACAACTTCCGAATGTCCTCGCCAACCCTGCCATCAGAATCTACATATAAAAGAGACAGATGAGCATCGATCTTACTCATGATTGGCCTTCGCCCTCGAGGAGACCGGCGGAAGCTCTCCCCGGCTCTCCCCCTGAGTGACGAAAATCTCGACGTCCGCCCTCCCCCATTGGCTGAGGTCCACTACAATGGCGGTGTCCTCCCTGATCATCTCTCGAGGTGGAGGGCAGCATGCCTGTATCCAATTTTTCGCCTACTTCCCATCCCCACGCCGAAACCTACTCGCCTCGGACGCAACGGCATCACTGCAATCTTGCACTGCAGGTATGGGCTCTTCCCGCATTCGATCGCACGATAACCACTGACGGGTCCACTACTTAACTTCCATAAAAAATAGTGATTTTCGTCTACCTTACTTAAATAACTAAAAAGTCAAGCTTTATCACATAAACATTGGCCGGCAAGCTCGAAACGATGGTGTTCGGGCAGGACCATGGCCCGGCAAATTTAGATCATAATGAACGTTGCACAAAAATCTTAGACCAACACTGTCCAGCGAGCTGAGGTGGGGCGTTGCCCGGCAAGTTCGCGAGTGGCCAGCTAGTTGGATTCGGAACGCTTCCCTGCAGGGTGTTGTGGACAAAATGCGAGGCCGAGCGGCACGCGAGTGGTAAAGTAGTGACATTCTCGTACCCTTGATCCGCGAGGAGTCGTGTGTGGGTGGATGGTGGGAGAGGTGGGCCGTGGGGATCCGGCAAACTCGGCGGTGGCCCTCTAGTTCGGAGATCGGAAACGGCAACTTCTGGGCACTGTTCGGACGCGATTGTGAGTTACAGTACTTCACCGTTCCTCCTGACACCACCACTCCTCCTGACAAACGGCAATTTCTCCTTCCACAATTACATTCAGACCGCAATTTTAACATAGTCTTATAGCTAGGGAGTCCCTCGATAATCCTATGTACTAGTTATATTGTTCCGCAATAAAATTGAAGCAAAATGGTGAAGACGCGTCATGGTTTGAGATTTGATCAAACATTCTCGCTGGTCCTGAGACTCTGCACATAAAAATAAATAGTAAAAACTGGAGTCATGCTGTTAAAACATCCACTGTGTTCTCACACACACTCTTCCCGCGGCAGGAAAATGTGTTCTTCAGGAAGATCCCCCATATTCTCGTGCGAGGCTGACTTGGGTGTGACATATTGTGACGGTGACATGTAACACATCAGATGTCACACTTGTCTGGTTTGGTGGAGAAAGCGCGGTACCCAGGCCAACGCGACCCCCGGACGAGCGGCTGAAGACTCGGAGGTGAATTCCCCTGTCCCGCACAAAGATTCTGACCGTGATGAGTGAGAGTGCCTCAGATGAAGAAAGTGTGACATTACGGGTGTGACGGTGTCCGGAGGAATGATGCCAGCGCTTCCTGCTGTGACTCTCGTGGATCTGTTCCACAGGACTTAAATCATACAAGTAGGCTAATTTATTGGCAGGGTTACAAAGGTACGGTATAGTGCTACAAATCCAGGCGATTTTCATAATATGATATGAAGTTTTCAATGAGAGGCAGCAAAAAAACACGTTTGGCGTCAAGACGAACGGTGAAGTACTGTATAGGGGGGGTGACCAATTCACCATACCACAGATACCCCATCGACGCCCGAAACCTTGCACGGTCACACGACCGTCCACAATCATGGGGGTATACAAGATTAATGATTCCCCATGATGCACTTCGG
>Ga0307517_10014706_pt1 | contig 10479 bp, 10 predicted proteins | sample 23_EM_MG_FD_194515 | JGI IMG/M metagenome (GOLD analysis project Ga0307517, IMG submission 194515) | Populus trichocarpa ectomycorrhiza microbial communities from riparian zone in the Pacific Northwest, United States - 23_EM | ecosystem: Host-associated > Plants > Roots > Unclassified | place...
GGAGAGGGGAAAGGGGGGAAACATGATTGGAGGGGTGCACTTGGCAGAGAAGGGGAAGGAAAACAGTGAAATAAAAGCAGAGAAAAGGCAGAGAAACAATAAAGGGGGATAGGGGAAAGAAAGTGGGGACAGGGGCAAGCAATGTGAACCGAAAATGAAGAGATCTGGAAGGTGTAGCGAGTGTGGGAAATATGGAACCAAAAGAGGAAGGAGGGTGATCGGCGCAATCAAGAGCAAAGGGCGAGTTTCCAAAAAGCGATCAACAGAGAACCAAGCCTTCGAGGAGTCCTAGACAAGTCGAAGATGTGTGGCTGAAACTAGGAATGGAGGAAAGGGTTGTCCTCACGTCCTCCAAGTGTTCTGGAGGCAATTGTCAAAGTCACTAGATGCAAAGTACACTTTTTGTAATAAATTATTGGTAAAAAAAAGTGTAAAAAAGTGTAAAATCCTCAACTGCTTTTTTCCTACAAAAAAAGTTTAACTTTCTTCAATACTCTTGTAGCCTAATACATTCAACATACACATTAGGCTACAAAGGTGTTGAAGAAAGTTAAACTTTTTTTGTAGGAAAAAAGCAGTTGAGGATTTTACACTTTTTAATACTTTTTTTTACCAATAATTCATCACAAAAAGTGTACTTTGCATCCAGTGAGTATTCAGAGTGTCCGGAAGTTCGAAAGTGCAGAAGTTCTCAAAAGTGTCCTAGAGTTTGGAGGAAGATGAGGAAGTTGCAATCCAAGAGAATTTTTGGGGGGGGTTTGAGAGGCCTTCAGAGCATTCGGGAACAAGAGGAAGAAGGAGGGGGAAGCTGGGATCATGGTTGAAGACCGGAAAGTTTGGAGACAGGCTAGAAGAGCAGGTAGAGGGCTCCGAAGTGTTCGGAACCAGTCCAGAAGACAGAGTAGTGCTCGACAGCCCACGAGGAACGTGGCCGGATAACAGAGAAGGGAAAAGTGCATGAAAATAAAAGAGAACAGGGAAAGAAAGGCAGGAAAATAAAAAGGGGGATAGGGGAAGTGAAACAAATACAGGGGCAAGAAAAGCAAACTGGAATCCAAAGTTGAAGAAAGCATAGTGATCATGGGAAGATATCAATCCAAAAAAGGAAGGAGTGATCAGTACAATTAAAGGATTCACACGCAAGTTTTCAGAAGTCTTCCAAAAATGGTGCAAATGTTGAGGGAGTTGAAAGGAAGGGTGGTCTCAGGGTGGGGAACCTGTTGGAAGTTGTTGTGAAGCTTCAGAAGCACAGGGAAGTGAGGGGGAGACCTGTTGATGTTTTCAAGACTGGAGAGTTTGGAGATCTCTGGAGATCTTCTGGAGGAATCTTCAGAAGTTTCAGAAAGTCCGGAGGAGTCTTCAGATGATGGAGGAAGATGCACACACCCAGAGAAGATGTGGCAGGATAGTGGAACACTCTGAGAGTGTTAGGGTGGAGTGGCCCTGACAAAAGACAATTTAAATTACAAGTTCAGTCATTTTCCAACTGAACTGAGCCCCAAAATTCAGTCAGTCCAGAGTACTGAAAACAAGTGCTTGCCTGGAAGGTGACTGAATTTAAGGTATGGTTTTTTTTTCAGAGTGATTTTCCTGATGACTTTCTGGCATCACCACAGCACACCACTGGGGCCTGTCATTCTGGAACTCAAGGGGTATTCCAACCATCCATGTTTTTTCCTCCTGCCTCATTGACCTCCCCCCAAGCGTAATTAAATGCCTTCTTGCTGTTTGTACCATCAAGTCATTCAGATTGCACACCTGTGATATCTCCTTTCATCGGTTACTCAGTAGCTCTATGTGGTGCCTATGTGGTGTGGTCACATCTTTCGTTCTCTTGATCCAGGGAGTCCCTTTTGTCAGGTTTGAATGTATGTGCTGGTTGAGTGAACGTGAAGGATGAAGACGGCTTTCAGCGCTTGGTGTGCAAGCTGACCGCAGGCCGATCATGCGCCCGGGCAAACCCTCTCCTCATCCACTTCCACTTTCACCACCTACACTCAAAGATGTCGACGGACCTTCCGTACGCTGCCGACGCTGAGGACTCACTTTCCTACGACGAACTCGAGGTGCGACTTCACTTGTTAAAGGAGTCCATTAACTCCGCTTACGCCCGGGCCTCCAGGTCCTTCGCCTCCAATACCAGAAGGAGGTATCGCAGTCGCACATAACAGTACAGACAAAGTTCAACTACGCGTGGGGTCTAATCAAGAGCCCAAAGAGAGAGCACCAAGTCGAGGGCGTTGGTCTTTTACAAGGTACCCCCCTCCTTCCGTTATCTGACTGCGCACCCAAATAATTCGTTCCTCCAGATATCTACCGCGACGAGCCGGTTCGTAGGAGAGAATGCCTTTACTATCTCGCTCTGGGATACTATAAAATGGGGAACTACGAAGAGGCCAAGAACTTTGTTGGTACGTATCCCTGCATTCCCTGTCCATCCTATCACGCTAATATGGCCAAGGTCGACTGTTGGAGAAAGAACCCGCAAATCTCCAAGCCCAGAGCCTGAACACTCTCATTGAGGAAAAGGCCACCCGAGGTGAATCACCTCTCAAACGTTTTCAGACACTCACTGACACATTCTCCTAGACGGATATATCGGAATGGCCATCGCAGGCGGCGCCGCAGCCGTCGGTGCTCTACTCCTCACGAGCTTAGTAAGGCGGGCAGTGCGCAGATAATCCCAACCTACAACCTCCTTTCTAATGCCGTTGCTTTCGCCATGCTTTCACGTTGCTCACGAATCGAATGTCCCCCCATAAACACTTTCGACTTCTCGACATTCGTCCCCCTATTACATGAACTTTAGGTTGGCTCAGGTACCCTACAATAAATCTCTTCTCACAGCATACAAGATGTGTTCGCGTTCTCGAAACACAGCAACGGAAGTGTTAATACGTGAAGATGGACTACTTCTTTGGATTTTTCTTCTTGGAATTCGGACGAACCTCTAGTGACCCACCAGCAAGCTCTGAGCCTTCGTTTGCGATCTTTGACTGAGCCTCCAAGTAAAACATCACATCCTTTACCTGGTCCTGTAACTCTTCGATCCGAACCTGGAACTCCCGCTTCTGTTGTTCCGATGCCTCTACCCTCTCCTTCAAGTTCTGCAGATTCTGCATCAATCCTTCGCCAAACGCCCTCTCTTCTTTGAGCTCCTTATCCAGCCTCCTCGAGAGCGCGACTAGCCTCTCCGCCTTTTTCTCCGCCTTATCCTTGTCCCTCTCCAGTTCAACGACTCTCGCCTCCTCTTCCACCCTCCTCCTCTCCGCCTCCTCTGCCTCTCTCCTCTTTGCTACTTCCGCCTCAGTTGAAAGCCGAGTCACCAGCCCTTTTAGCTCGCTCACGGTCGCTTCGAGTTCGTTGACGCGGTCCTCGTAGAACGAACGCTGAGAATCTAGCTGGGACGTCAACAAATAGGAATACTCGATCCCAATCGCCTCGATCTTCTCGGCAGTGAGAGTATCGGAAGGCCCAGGACCCATTCCACTTCCTTCTCTCCCCCCACCTGCCGCGGAAGATGTGGCAGCTGAGGGCAGCTCCACCAACTTCCCATCCGCCTTGTTCTGAATCAAACGGTGGACGTAACCGTCCCCAGCGTAATCCCACACCCGCTGCGTCTCCAACTCGAGCGCATACAGATGGGTTGTACTCTGGTAATGAGCCTGTGCGTGAGCTCTACCGTACCTCCCACATCCAATGTTCCCACAAATGAGACAGATCCACAGGTTGCTGGTCGAACCGCAGTCTGCACATCTGCTGAGCAGTGGAGAAGATGGGGGATTGGGATTCGAGAAGGGTACGGCGACAGAAGATGGACGGGTGGTGTTGGATGACGTTGGGTGAGACGAGAGAAGGGTTTGAGAGTATCTGCACACTGGGCACCGGCTATCTCCCCATTTACTCAGGCACATGCAATGGAACGTGTGTGAGCAGGGGACAGTAACTAGTCCGGTGACAGCAGAATCCATTCGCTCCAGGCAAACCGGACAAGTGGGGAGTTCGTAGGCCATGGAACTATAAGATGACGTGAAACGGGCGATAGAGGTGGAAGCGGCGTCCTCGGTGTCAATCGTCACGGACAAAACACGGACGACATGACATATCTCAGGCTAAATACACATAAGCAGGTGTAGAAACGTTAACGCCGGGTGGTAACTTACCTCCAAGGAGTTGAATGCCTTTCCATTATAAGCCTCGACGAATTCCTCGGAGCTTGTCGAGTCGCGAAATCGCATAAACACCATCGACCGGTTAGGCACCGAATCTCTTGAGACCCATAGTGCTCATGAGCGTCCCAGTCGTGCCGATGTAGAAGGCCAGGAACTCACCTAATCATTCTGAGATGCACGATGCCATCTGCAGCGGGTTCGACAAACGACAAGAAATCGGAAGGTGTCATCCATGACGGAACGGCCAACACCGCCAATGTGTTTTCGTCAGTGCCGAGTTCTGTCTTGGCACCGCCTTCCGTGAGGTTTTCGTCAGCTGTCTCGGTGTCCGTTCTGGAGGGCGATTCCCGGAAAATGTGAACAACGCCCTCGGGAAGATTCGTGGATCCGTGAGGCTGGTCGGGAGAGCCTACATCGACTTTTGCTTGGTCCGGTTTAGGTACAAACTTGGCTACGGTTTGACCGCCTGGAGGGTATTTCAGCTCAGCGAAACTGTCGACTATCAGCCAGCCAACCTCGACCGCGGAGGTCCCTCTCCTTTCCGTTCCCAGTGACGCTCGTTGTGGGTGCGTTATTCATTGTGCCCTCTTCGACACTGTTCTTTGGCTTCTCGATAGACGGACACAGTCGAGAGGAGCTCTTCAAGTCAAGCCAATCAATACGTATGGGACCGTGTCTGTAATCCCTTCTCTTCGAACCAAGGATCGAGTTATTCCTCGACGTCTTTCTCGGAGTATGCGATGGTAGACTTTCGAAAATCGATTTCGGTATGAAAGTGTTGGTCGTCCAAGCTGCGCGCGCAGGTGTGCCAGTCTTCGCAGTCGTAGTGGGAGTCTTGGTGGTGGTGGAAGTGGACTGGGCTGTGACTCGGATTGTGATATGATAGCCTCTCATGATACTTCTGGAGTTCAAGACATCCTCTCCAAGCTTGAGCTTGAGAGTTTGACGAAGGAGTGGAGTTGAGTGGTGAGTGTGATCGCCTGGGCGGGCGCCGTAGCCTACCTCTTGATCTTATCTCCCACGAGCCGTGGATGAATCAGCGGACAGTCCATTAGTACAGTGTTGTAAAAGGAAAGATTTACACATCTATAGGAGTGAAAGGTAGAATAAAAAACAAAACAAAGGGTACGTTGCAAAGATCAATCTTCCCCCACCTCTCTGGCAGGGTTCGATGAACAATTCGAGATATGTTTTTCCATATGATCGTACCTCCGTCTCACTTTGCAGTGCGGACAACTCGGTTTGAAATCCATGTGGTTCATCAGCACATGTCGATTCAAAGATCGTCCTCCCATCGTCCTCCCGCATCCTGGCCATTGACACGTTTGGGGTATGCTGTCTTTCACCAAGCCGTGCTTTTTCCCCAGGTGGCTCCGCCAACTAACCAGGTTTTTAGGTAGGATTTCGGTGCAATCGTTGGTTGGGTAGGGACATTTGATCATATCCTCTGGAATGACTATGACCCGTGGTGGTGGGCTCTCTTTTTGGGTCATCCACGGATAGAGTTTGAGGTTGAGCGGGGGCTTCGAAGGCTTTGGGGAAGGGGGTTGAACGGATGGCCCCTGTGAAGACCGCGCGTCGAGGTAGTTTATCTGGGGTGTGGGTGACCTGAACTTGGAGTCAATGGTCATACCAAAAGAGACTATCCAGTAACCTTACCGTCTGATGCTTGGAGCACTGCTAGTCTCGTCCTCACTCTCGGAGTCATCAGACGAGTCTGGGCCGTCCTCGATCTCAAACGTGCTGCAAAGTGCAGAATGCATCTGGTTAGGGCCTTGACACTGCAACCATCAGATGAAACTTGCCCATCGTCAACCGAGGTATCCATCTGGTCTTCGATTACATCAATCCTCGGCACAGAACTCTCTCGCGCACTACATTGTTTGACTTTGTGGGAAACTGGTGGGCACTGGATGGGTTAGGAATGCCTTACCATTTGGTAGAAGACCTGTTTAGCTCGTTGCGAACGGACCACACGCTAGCTGTGCTGTCATGCGTCTGGGTGTAACGTTCAGTGTAACTTTCGGCGCGATAGGACGGCATGGTTAACGAAGGGTTTGAAGTTCAGGGAGGGACAGTTACAAATCCCAACAGTCCACCCGTCCTTAAATACGGTCGTATCCCGACGTTCTGTGTTGCACGGTCAAGGTGGCCATGGCTGCACATGCGGAAATGTGTTGCGGAAGACAATGGCAAAGGGACGTGCCCTCTAGTGGCTCAACGGGGTCGAAACAACAATAGAAGCGGGCCGATCGGCGGAACACATAAATGGAAAGAACCGTCAGAGGGCCATGGTCCCCTCGTGGCCGAGTGTCTCGCCTTGGTGGCCACGCGGGCGGCGCCGGTGAGGCGGATGGAGGGCCACTCTCCATCGATTAGCACAAAGGAGAATCTATCAGATCAATGAGGGTCGTCCCTTTCAAGACTGGAACGTCGAGGGGGTGGTCAATGATGCTTGGGATCGATAATCGATGAAGGGGCAGGGCGTTAGTGACACTGCGGGATCCGTCAGTAGATGATTCCGCTCTTCCTCGGCACAAGCGATTATCCGAGTCAACAGGCCATGGCCCTCTGGATCCTGTTTTCCCTGTTTGGGCGATGTCAGACACCGAGGTCCGGGTTGATGTGAAGCAAGCGTGAGAAAGACCACTCCCCTGTACACCCCCGCACACACGCGTATACGCTCTAATACCCCACAGTTGCGTGTACTCCGCCGAACATACTGTTCATGTGGTTCTGCCCTCTGGTGAAGAGGAACTTGGTCACCGTATCAAGAATGACCGGTGTTGATCTGGCTCCGAACCTACTTGCTCGGACCTCGATTCCACTTGATTCTCCACGCCAGCGCGTGCCTCCGGCTCATGGTCATTTTCAGAGGATTGTAGAGCAACGGCGGGAACTATGTCTGGAAGAACACCACGATCGCCGGGACAAACGATGGGGCTCGGACCCCGGTTTGGGTGTTGCCGTGGGGGATCCCAAACGGACCATGGGGTTCCTCAGGGAACTCGGACGGCTGGTTTTGTTCCGGTTGAACGTCATTGAACCCGCGTAAATTTATGGTGGCAACGAGCATAACCTGAACCAGTTAGCTAGCTACGACCCGCGGTCGTCACATCCGGTGTAGTTCCAACGCCAGAGGGTAACGAAAGATACGGAATGAGATCCACACCTGAATTCGTGTTTCCCACAACGACCTTCGCCCGGTTACTAATGCCATTGAACGGCTACGGTCTTATACAAGCGAACTGAAACATATTCCGGGTGCGGACACGCCTCCATGAAGTTGAGTAAACTCGCGAGATGGAATGCGCTGGTGAGTTCGATTATCGATGTGTGGAGGTCTGCAGGGCACAGTGTCTCGAGTGGGGGAAGATCTCCGAATGTGATTCGCGGTGGGTTCGAAACTGCATCGTCACGGATCGCGAGGTCGGAATATTTTCACGACGCAGTTATCCCCGATGAAGCGCGCATCATACTAAGCATGCTCTCGGTACGGGGATGTGACCGTGGGTGACAAAGAACAAGCTTGTGGCTGAGAGAACACAGTGTAAGTACGCGCTCCTTCCTTTTGAAAGCGAATGTAGGTGACGACGGTCGTGCGACGATGAGGGGAATAACATTGGGGCCAGTTAAAGAAGAATCCCGTGAGTGCCGTGCCAGCGATCGCGACATCGTAGAGTAAGATCCCTCGGTTGCAGGTTAGAATCCAGCCTCAAGCCCACTCCGTCCTGGGTCCAACCCACTTCTGAATGGCTCGCTGCGGGGATCTTCGAACTCCGAGCGCGGTCGATTTCCTCCGTGACGAACCGACCACCCTTCTCTGAACATCCCCCGCGTCCAAGGTTGGATTGGCCACAGTCGCCAGTGCGATCTCTGGGGACCCTTGTGACTCGCTGTTCCCCGCGCTAACACATCGATGCTCACGATTCGCCAGGTGGTGTTCATTGCTTACGAGGCCAGGCTAAATCAAAGGTCTCATAGTAGGATTCTCATCCTACCCACAAAAGGTGCAGCGCACGTAGCCAGCGTGTGCGACAATATATGACCCCGCGAGCCGCTCGTGTTCTCCGCATTCGGTGTCGTACCCGTTCTCGCTATGCCCCTGCACTCAACCAGCGGCTCCTCTTCCATCTTCGAGAACGGGAAACTGAAACCAGGGTTTTACAAGATCCAGAACCTTTTTTCTGAGACCTACCTCGACATCCACCGACACTCAAGGGAGGTGTGTTGTCGTCCCGCCCAAGACATTGAGGGTGGAAGGGGCATCGTACGGCTGCACCTGCAATCCGCGTTCGCGTATCTGATGACTAGAAGTGGGAGATCAAGAGGTCTGGGGTTGGACATACAGTGCAGTGGGTGAACCTACCGATGCTATTCGATTTATTGCCTTTCATCGTATGTTGAGCAACGCGAAACCTGGGTTGAACCGGGAAATCCTGAGCAATTTTGTACCCCGATGGAGAGGCTTAACGACGGGGCTCCACTTCACGTCACCGCTTATAGGCTGTGCATTGGACTCTTGAAATTGTCAACGACGTGCTACATCGTGGATTTGGATATGTTCGGTCGGAGTTCGACACACCAGAGTAGCCCACTGACGCTGTATATTAGGTTTTGCTGGGGGCCTAGAGGGAAGATTTGGGATCTATATTGGGGCCACAAAGACAACGGCACAAAGGCAGGACACCATTCATCGATACTAATAGACTGTAGTTGTTCGATTCGCCTCTCAGGTGCAAGTCTGGCACGACCGGACTGCTGCGTGGCAGACCTGAAAGTTGATCTCGGTGAAGATCGAAGAAACGCTTGGTCCGGGCTCCCTTCCTTCATCTGCTGGGGACGCAACCGGACAGTCTTCCGCTCACGCTCAACACACTGAGTCCGGGCATGATGAACCCGGAACGATATTGAACGAGGTCACTGTCGTCACCGCCACCGCCACCACTAATTTTTGTTTCTCCGCCAGTGTATAGATTTTGCGTAGCGGTCGACCTCTTATCACCCGACCCGTTAGCACAACCAGGAGGTCTTTTGGAAATAATGAACATACTAAGGTCTGTAGTGCGCGACAAAGGAGCATCTACCCTTTCCGAAAAGTGTCCAGTTCGGTGACTTTTTCTATGACAGAGGTGAGGCTCAGAAGCTTCCTCGCGGCGATCGTCCGAAGCGGTCTGCTTGAGGAGACCATTTATTCCCGGGACCCTAAGCGTAAGCTCTAAATCTTGGGCTTGTCGTTTTTTTATTTACCTCCATCCTGCAAAGATCGCGAGGTATGACATCGTACGGGAGGTCCCGTGCGATTCCCACCCCGTCACGTGTTCTGTTTGATCTAGGGGAGAATTCTCTCCCCGCAAGCGGTTCCTCACAGCTTTTGAACGTCTGCAGCGACGACGTCCCGGGGGTAAGACATGGCCGGTGGCCTTTGACTTCCATCGTTGTGTCTGCGGTGCTTTAACCGATGGCGCTCACATCAATAATCGCCATCTCTGCGGTTGGTCGGTTCCAGCTTCTCCAAAGTCTGATCGCTTTGGTCGCTGCGCTTGCCGCGATTCCCTGTTTCATCGGAGTCTACCTGTATCACCTCGAATTTTGAGTGTAGCAGCCTCTGCTGTGTCCATCCAGTTACCGGATGTGGAATGCCACAGTCCCGGGCTCTGCCGTTTGTCGGCCTATCAACTCAGGGCCGGTTCATGCTACATGGGTCATCTGTGAAACCCGTACACCATCTGCACTTCCTTCTGATTCCCCGAGGCTTTTTTGCGTCGAACCTACCTCAGAACAAGGGTTGGGGACGAGTTTGGGGTGTTACGGCATACTTCAGTTCACATAGCCTAGAGATGCCTCTGGCCTATTCGCCAAGGCTCAGAATTCAAGACTTTTGTCGTCCCCGTGGAATTCACGCCCGGAAAACCGAGATCATGCTTCGGACACCGTGCGTAATCCTGATTTGTCCCTCGGATGCCGTCGTCTGTCCCCAGCGCGCATTGATCGTCGGATGGGAACGGGTGAGCCCGTAAAACCCTTGCTTCGGTCTTACGTTCAGCCTCAATCGTTAGTCATACGCTAGGCACGGACTTGGAGCCCAGGGACTTGCGCGTGGATTGCGACCAATTCACAACACTGAACATCGACAGTGGGTTTCTGATTGACGTGTTCGTCACCAATTGAAGGAGATATCCGGCTGGGAAAGTGACGACGGACTGCACTCACTGCCTGAGAAATACGGCCCAGAAGAGCCTGTGGCGTTATGCACTTGGACGGTACGTTGAAGTGTCACCCCCGCTCGTTCGTTTTCCAGGTCAAA
>Ga0307517_10014707_pt1 | contig 10478 bp, 8 predicted proteins | sample 23_EM_MG_FD_194515 | JGI IMG/M metagenome (GOLD analysis project Ga0307517, IMG submission 194515) | Populus trichocarpa ectomycorrhiza microbial communities from riparian zone in the Pacific Northwest, United States - 23_EM | ecosystem: Host-associated > Plants > Roots > Unclassified | place...
GCTGCGTGCTCCAGCCCTCGCGCAACTGAAAACCGCCCTGGCGCCCGCGCTCGCCCCACAGCGGCACGCCGGCGGCCGAGAGCTGGTCGATGTCGCGCAGGATGGTGCGCTGCGACACCTCCATCGCCTGCGCGAGCATCGCCGCCGTCATGCGGCCGCGCGCCTGCAACAGCATCAGGATGGACAGCAGTCGGCTGGCTTTCATCGGCTCGAATCAAACATGACAGCAGCTGTCATGTTACGCGGACGATGATCGCCGCATGGATTCTTTCACCGACCCACACACCGACGATTGCGGCGTCGTCGAGCTGCGCCAGTACACGCTGCGCCCCGGCCAGCGCGATGCGCTGATCGCGCTGTTCGACCGCGAGTTCGTCGAGACGCAGGAGGCCGTGGGCATCACGGTGATCGGGCAGTTTCGCGACCTGGCTGCGGCCGACCGCTTTGTCTGGCTGCGCGGTTTCCGCGACATGGCAGCGCGGCTCGCGGGCCTGAGTGCGTTCTACGGCGGCCCGGCCTGGCAGGCGCATCGCGACGCCGCGAACGCGACGATGATCGATTCCGACAACGTGCTGCTGTTGCGTCCGGCGTGGCCGGGCTCGGGCCTCGCGATGAACCGCCGCGATCGCGCCGCGCCCGACGCCTCGGTGCCGCCGGCCGGCCTGCTCGACGCGAGCATCTTGTACCTGCGCGAACCGGCCACCGACGCGCTGCTCGCGCTGTGCCGACAGCTTCTGGCACCGCGGCTGATTCGCGGCGGTGCGCAGCGGTTGGGCTGGTACGTCAGCGAATCGGCGCCGAACAACTTTCCGCGCCTGCCGGTGCGCGAAGGCGAGCCGGTGCTGGTGGGCCTGGCGTTGTTCCAGAGCCCCGCCGCCGTCGAGGCCTTCATGGCTCAGGGTGATTGGGCCCACGAGGCGCAAGCGCGACTCGATCGCTGGCTGGCTCGCCCGACCGAGCGCCTTCGCCTGGTGCCGACGGCACGCTCGGCCGTCCACACCTGAATCAGGGAAGCAGGAAAAATGACCCCACTGGTTCGGCCGTCTCCTGTTGGCGCATCGTCGGTTCGCTCGCGATGGATTGCGATGCTCGTCTGCGCGATCGTGTTCGCGTTACCGGCCGCCGCGGCCACGCCATCCGCAGCACTAGCGGCGCTCGCCGAGCGCTACTGCGAGGCGCAGGCGCGCCTCGACCCGGTCTACTCGGCGACGCTGGCCGGCGACAACCGCTTCGACGACCAGCTGCCCATCGGCATCGCGCCGGCGCAGCGACAGAAGCGCTTCGCGATGTACCACCGGCTCCAGCGCGCGTTGGCGGCCATCGACCCCCAAGCCTTGAGCCGCGCCGACGCCCTGACCCACGCGCTGCTCGCGCGCGAGTTGCATACCCGCCTCGGCTTCGAGCAGTACCCCGATCACCTGCTGCCGCTGCAGCAGCTGGATGCGATGCCGATCCTGCTGGCGAACTTCGGCGGCGGCCAGGCCGAGCAACCGCTGAACACCGTGGCGCAATACGAGGCCTACCTGAGGCGCATCGCGCGGCTTCCTGCCTGGGCGGCGCAGGCGATCACGAACATGCGCGAGGGCATGCGCCTGCACATCGTGCCGCCGAAACCGATCGTCAGCGCGGTGCTGGCGCAGCTGCGCGCGCTCGGCAGCGACAGCGTTTCGGACAATCCCTTCGGTGTGCCGATCCGGCACCTGCCCGCCTCGTTTTCGGAGCCGGACCGGCGCCGGCTCACCGCGGCCTACGAAGACAAAGTGCGGCAACGCATCGCGCCGTCGATGCGCAGGCTCGCCGCCTTTGTCGAGCGCGACTATCTTCCGGCGAGCCGCGAGACCGCCGGCTGGGGCGCGCTGCCGAACGGCGCCTCGTGGTACCGCCAATGGGTGCGCGACCAGACCACGACCGATCTGAGTCCCGACGAGATCCATGCAATCGGCCTGGCGGAGGTCGCCCGTCTGCAACGTGAACTCGCGCAACTGGCACCGAAACTCGGTTACGACGGCGATCCCCGGCAACTGCTCGCGTGGGTGCGCACGAGCGAGAAATTCCGCGGCCTTCGCAGCGAAGCGCAAATCCTCGACGCCTACCGCGCCCTCAACGCCAAGGTGACCGCGAAGCTGCCGGCGCTGTTCGGCCGCATGCCGAAGGCGCCGCTGGACATCCGGCCCGAACCCGAGCTCACCAAGGCCTCGGCCTCGGACCACTACGCGCTGCCGGCGCCAGACGGTTCCCGCCCCGGCATCTTCTGGGCCGTGATCGACGATCCCGCCACCTACGACTCGACCACGATGACGGCGCTGTTCCTGCACGAGGGCCAGCCGGGTCACCACTTCCACATGGCGATGCAGCAGGAGATGACGACGCTGCCGACCTTCCGCAAGCGCGGCTGGATCAACGCCTTCGGCGAAGGCTGGGCGCTCTACGCCGAGACGCTGGGCAACGAGATGGGCCTGTACGACGATCCCGCGGCCCACGTCGGTGCGCTGCGCCTGGAGATGCTGCGCGCCGCGCGCCTCGTCGTCGACACCGGCCTGCACGCCAAGGGCTGGAGCCGGGCGCAGGCGGTCGCGTACTGGATGGACAGGGTCGGCGCCTCGGAGACGCAGGCAGGCAACCAGATCGACCGCTACATGGCGTGGCCGGCGCAGGCGCTGGGCTACAAGCTCGGCGCGCTGAAGATCCAGGAACTGCGCGAGCGCGCGAAGGCGCGGCTGGGCGATCGCTTCGACATCGCGGCCTTTCACGATGCCGTGCTCGCCGAGGGCGCGCTGCCGCTCGCGCTGCTCGACGCGCAGATCGATCGCTGGATCGCGCGCCAGCGTTAGTCAGCGCTCGACGACCCAGGTCTCGGCCGGGAGGCCCAACGCAAATCCCTGGGCGCAATCGACTCCGGCAGCGCGCAGCCGGCGCAGCGTGTCCGCGTCCTCGACCAGCGGCGCGATCACCAGCAGGTTCATCGCATGGGCCACATCGGTCATCGCGCGCACCAGCGTCTCGCCCAGGTCGTCGTGGGTCAGGGTCTGGACCAGGCTGCCCTCCAGCTTGACCGAGGCCAGCGGCAGGCTGCGAAGATGGCCCAGCCCGCCGAAGCCGCGGCCATAGTCGTCCAGCATCAGGCGCAGGCCCAGCGGGGTGAGCTCGCTCAAGGCCGGCAGCACCGGCATCAGCAGGCCCATCATGTCGCTCTCCTTCAGCTCCAGGCAGAGCTGGCCCGGTGCGAACCGGCCGTCGCGCAACGCGGCCGCCAAGCGCGCACGGTAGCCCGGGTCCAACAAGGACGCGGCACCCACATTGATGTGGAAGCGCGTGCCCGGCGGCGCCTGGCGCTCGACGAGCACGGCCGCGAGGCGGTCCAGCACCCAGCCGTCCAGCGCCGGCAGCAGTTCGAAGCGCTCGGCCTGTGGCAGGAACGCGCCCGGAGCCAGGTGTGCATCGCCATCGGGCAGGCGAAGAAATACTTCGTAGCCGTAGAGCACGGACGGCGGCTCCTCGTCGCCGCTGAAGGCATCGTCGGGCACGCGGCGCAAGTCCATGATGGGCTGGAACTGCAGGACGAAGGCATCGCTGGCCATTGCGTCGCGCAGCCGCTGCGTCCACGACTGCTCCAGGACCGCCAAGGCGGGCGCGTCGTCGTGCTCGTCGAAGCGGTGGACACGATTGCGCCCCTGGCGCTTGGCGATCTGGCAGGCGGCGTCGGCGCAATTCAGCGCATGCGCAGGCGTCGCGGTGTGGCGATGCAGACTGCAGACACCGACGCTGCCGGACACCGCAAACTCGCGGCCCTCGTAGACGAACCTCATCTCGTCGAGGATGGCGCGGAACTGGTCGGCGAGCGCGACGACGCTGGTCTCGTCGACGTTGCGCAGCAGCACCGCGAATTCGTCGCCGCCCAGTCGCGCCACCAGGTCGGATTGGCGCGCCCGCGACTTCAGCTTCTGGCCGATGCTCACGAGCAGCGCGTCGCCGGCGGCGTGGCCCGCACTGTCGTTGATCTGCTTGAAACGATCGAGGTCGAGGAACAGCAGCGCCGACTGCTCGGTGCTGCGCTTCAGGCGCGCGAGCTCCTGCTCCAGCATGTCCTCGAAATGCGGGCGATTCGACAGCTTCGTCAAGTGGTCGTGATGCAGCTCCCACTGCATCTCGGCCTCGAAGCGCTTGCGCTCGGCGATGTCGCGGAAGGCCACCACCACGCCCACGCACTCGCCGTCCTGGTGCTGTGGGCGCACTGTGCACTCGACGCTGATCGGCTGCCCGTCGACGCGCCAGAACACGGTCTCCCAGTTGCTCAGCGAGTCGCCCAGCTCGTAGGCCTGCTGCAGAAAGCAGGTGTCGGGCGGAACGCGCCGCGCGTGCTCGTCGGCATAGTGGATGTGTTCGTGCGCCGACAGCCCGACCAGTTCATCCGCGTGCGACCACTGCAGCAGCCGCAGCGCCGCCGGGTTGACGAAGGTGATGCGACCCTCGCGGTCGACGCCGTACACCCCGTCGCCCACCGACGCGAGCGTGAGCTCGAGCAGCTGGCGTTCGCCCTCGAGATGCCGTTCGCGCTCGCGCAGCCGGGCCATGCTGTGCACACGCGCCAGGAACAGCGCGTCGGACTCGTTCTTGAACATGCACTCACCGGCGCCGGCCGCGAGGCAATCGCTGATCAGGCCATCGTCGTACGAGCCGGTCAGCACCGCCAGGTTGAGCTCGCGCGTCGCGGGCAGCTCGCGCAGCGCGCGGCACAGCTGGGCGCCGTTCAGGCCGGGCATGTAGTAGTCGACGATGGCGAGGTCGAAACGCTCGGTCTCGACCACCGCCAGCGCCGCTTCGGCGTGCTCGCAACTGACGACGACGTAGCCGTGGGCCTTCAACAGGCGCTGGTACTTGGTGCGGCTGGTGCGCGAGTCGTCCACCAACAGGACTTTCAGTGCGGTGGTCGGCTGGACGCGGCGGCGCGTTTCGCGCGCGATGCGCGCCAGCAGGCTGCGCACCAGGCGCGGTACTTCGGCGGGACGCTGCCAACGCTCGATCCGCGTGAACGGCCGCTCGGTCAACACCGACTCGGTGACACGATCGGCGTCCGACAGCAGGACCACCAGCGCGAGCTGGCGACAATCGGACTGGCACAGGCGATCCACGATGGCCGTGCAGATCGCGGCCGGTGCCGTCGTCCAGCCGAACAGCACCGCAGACAGCCCCTGCGCCAGCTCACGATCGACATCGCCGACCACGTCGACCGTGGCCGCCACCGAGACCACCTCGAAGCCCTGCCGGGCCAGCACCTTTTGCATGCCGTGGCGCAAGGTCGGCGAGGACTCGATCAACAACAGGCGGGGCATGGGCGGATCAGCGGGCGCTTCTCATGGCGGGACGGGGTTCTTTTTGTAGCAGTCTGTAGCGACAGCGGCCGTGTGGACCGTCATGCTACGGCCTCCGTGTCTGCAAGAAACTGTTTCCAGAACGTATCGGCCCGACTGCCGCAGGGGATACCAATAGGGCTATAAGCAAGGCTTTGGGTCAAGACCTCGTTGCGCCTGTTCGTCATCAACAGCGCAACTTGGGGGTTTGGCCTGCCCGTGCCCCGGCACGCCCGATCCGCGCCGCGCAAACTCACCGTCGCCGTCGCGAAGCCCTTGCAGCCATAGGAAACCCCCATGTCGACCCCAACCACTTCGAAACTGCGCGACGTCACCACCGCGTCCAAACAGAGCTCGCCGTCCAAGGTGCCCGTCGTCCGCGCCATCGACGTCGGTTTCGGGCTGGTCAAATTGAGCGTCCGCAGCGGCGACGGCGTCGACTTCATCAGTTTTCCGTCGATGGCCATTCCGGCCGATGCCAGTGCCGTTCGCACCTTGGGCACGCGCAAACGCGACACCTTCGACGTGCCGGTGAACGATGCGAAATACGAGGTCGGGCGCGATGTCGGCTTGGCCCAGGCGGGTGGCAGCTTCGGCCGCGACGTGACCGATGAGTTCTACCGCGGCGCCATCTATGAAGCGCTGACGAAGGGCGCATTGCGCTACATGGCGGAGGCCGGCGATTCCAGCATCGACGTGCTGGTGCTCGGTCTCCCCGTCAACCAATACAACGACACCAAGCGCCGAGACTACCTTCGGTCCCACTACGAAGGCGACATCGAGATCGGGGACGACAAGACGATCAGGGTGCGCAAGGTGATCGTCCAGGCCCAACCAATGGGCGGGTACGCCGCTCTCGATGACCACCTGGACGAGCTCAACCGCGTCATTTCGAGCACGCCGGGCGCACTCAAGCCGCTGGCGAGCGGCGAAGCCTTGGACGACCTGTCGGTGCTGATGATCGACCCCGGCGAGCACACCCTCGACTGGCTCCTGATTCAGCAAGGCACCATCAATCCGCGCGCCAGCGGTGCAGCTTCCGATGCCGGGCGCCACCGCGTCGTGCGATCGGTGCTGGAGTCGCTCGTCGCCGAAATCGGCCGCCCGCTGGGGCCGGCCGTGATGCCCCGAATCAATGAGGCCCTGCGAGGCCGCGGCCCGGTGAAGCTGGCGGGGGTGGCGCACGATCTGAACCGCTTCGAGCCGGTCATCATGACCGTCGTCGAGGACTGCATCAATCGGATGGTGGACGGCCTTCGAGACGCCCACGAAATCGTCGACCTGATGGTCCTGGTGGGCGGTCATCCCGAGCGTTATCGTGATGTCCTCGTCAAGCGGTTCCCGGCGATTCCGGTGTTTGTCATGCCCGAATCGATGTCGGCCAATGTGCGCGGCTTCCAGATGATCGGCGAGGCCGAATCAGAGGGCTAGGCGGCGACGGATCCAACGCGCTGAGCGACGCATCGTGGCCGTGATTCACCTGGAGTTCGACGTCGACAGCGACGTGCATCCCGAGCTTCACGCGATGCTTTCATCGATCGGCAACGGCCTGTCTCAGGGGGAGCGCCTGCGTCAGCTGGCGGCCACCGGACTGGTCTGGGAAGCGTATCGCCTTCAGGGCCAGCTCTCCTCGCCGTTCGTGGCTCCTGTTGAACAGGCAGTCGATGCCGGCGCCGCCCCGGCGGCGCTGCCCTCGTCGAGCGATTCGCCGCCAGCGCCTCGAGAGATCGAACACGACGTCGAAAGCGCGGCGCGCGAGCTGCCGGTGCTCTTCGACGTCGTGCATCCGGACGAAGCAACACGCTTGATCGCGGTCATCGGGAAACACAGTGCGAACTCGCCCGCCGCGGGCTCAGACCCAGATCCCGTGCCGGCGATTCCGCATAAAACACCGACGCGCCCCCGCTTGAAGCGAATGAAGGAAAAGGGGCTGTTCAAGAACGGGTGATGAGCGTCGCGCCCGGGCCTTGGTGGACACTCACGTCCTGTGCAGCGCACGGCTCCAGCCCGCGCGCGATCACGTCTTCCCGAGGAGAGAGCCCCACGATGCCCATTCCCGCGACCCCACCGGTCGGCCAGTTCGACGGCGGCTGCGCCTTCGTCGAGGGCGCGTATGCGCCGCTGTCCGACGCGAAGATCTCGCTGTTCGACTGGGGCTTCACGCGCTCCGACGTCACCTACGATGTGGCCAGCACCTGGCAGGGTGCGTTCTTCCGGCTGGATGCGCACCTCGACCGCTTCTTCGCGAGCCTGCAGAAGATGCGCCTCGCGATTCCGTACACACGCGCCGAGCTGCGCGAGATCCTGCACGGCTGCGTGCGCGCCGGCGGGCTGCAGGACGCGTATGTGGCGATGGTCTGCACCCGGGGCGTGCCGCCGAAGGGTGCGCGCGACCCGCGTCTGGCGCAGAACCGCTTCTATGCCTATGCGCTGCCCTATGTGTGGATCGCGTCGCGAGAGAAGCAACAGGCCGGCATCGACCTGCACATCAGCGCGCGCCAGCGCATTGCGCCGGCTTCGGTCGATCCGACGGTGAAGAACTACCACTGGATCGACCTGGTCCAGTCGATGTTCGACGCCTACGACCGCGGCCACGACACGAGCTGCGTCGTGGATGCCGACGGCAACGTCACCGAGGGCCCGGGGTTCAATGTCTTCATGGTCAAGGACGGTGTCGTGCACACCGCGCGGCACGGCGTGCTCGAGGGCATCTCGCGCCGCACAGCGATCGAGCTGTGCGAACGACTCGCGATCCCGCTGCGTGTCGCGCCGGTGCCGGTCGACGCGATGCGCGATGCCGATGAAGTCTTCCTGACCTCCACCGGCGGCGGCGTGCTGCCGATCGCGAAGATCGACGGCCGGAGGCTGCGCCAGTTTCCCGGTCCGATCACCACCCGCCTGCAGGACGCCTACTGGCAGATCCACGAGGAGGCCGCCTACCGTGACCCCGTCGACTACGGCGGGTGAAGTGATCGGCACCTGGAATGAGCGCGCAGTGAGGCGACTTCATATCGTGTACCCTGCCCGATCACCAACGGAGAAACGAATGGCAATCCAAGCTCAACGAAATCGGGCGAAACTGCACCTGCTCCGAGACAACGTTCACCGCGCCCGCCGTGACGTGAAGGCGAAGCTCCCTGGCGCCGCCGAACGACTGAAGGCCCACTTGGCGACCCGGCTCGCGTACGCCGAGACCCGCAAGTAGTCAGCGCATTGCAATCGGTGGTGGCCTCCTGCTCACAGGGGGCGGGGCTCACCACCACCTGCACGCCACCTGAATCCGAACGTCGCTCGCTCTTCATGACGCCCGTGCGACCACCAGGCGCGTCACACCGCCCAGGCGATACAGGCCGTCCGCGTCGCGATATCGCTCTGCCTCGGTCAACATGTCCCGTCTCCACGCCATGCGGACCGATTCCGGCTGATCGACCAGCATGCGGGCAAGGCCGAAGGCGAGGCACCAGTCGACCAAACCGTCGGGCGTTGCAGTTTCCATCACCGGCGTGGCGAGAACTTCCTCGTGGTCAAACGAGAAGCCCGAGCCGGCCAGGTCGGTGCGAAAACTCTCGGACGACGCGTAGCGGAAGGGGCCTGGCGCCGTGCCATCGATCGGCGGCAGCCGGACGTGCCTGGCGAGGACGCCCCGAGGCATCGACCACCAGGAGACGTCCTCCGGCGCTGCCCACACCGCCGCGACAATCGTGCCTCCAGGCCGCAGACGGCGTCGTGCCGACTTCAGGGCCTCGCGAGGGCGATCGAAAAACATGAGCCCCCAGCGGCACAGCGCGGCGTCGAACGCTTGCTCCGGGACGCCGGCGAGGGTCTCGCCGTCGGTCACGCGGACAGTCAGGTTCGTCACGGACTCGGCGGCCGCCCGTGCCCTGGCGAAGTCCAGCATGCCGTCCGAAATGTCCGTGCCCAAAACGAAGCCGTCCGGGGCGACCCGCGCCGCGGCGCGTAGCGCCGGCTCGCCACGCCCAGTGGCGATGTCCAGAACCCGAGATCCGGACCGCAGCCCCGCGAGGTCGAGCATCCGCTGGCTGACGTGCGCCGACAATCGCCGCTCGTCGTCGTCGTAGCGCCGCCAAGCCTCCACGGTGGTCAGGGGGCGGCTCGGGGACGGCGAAACCTGCTCGGCAGGCTGTTCGCTTGTGTGTCGCACGAGCGCCAGGATGACGCGGTCCCAAACCTGCGCAGGTGGCATCTCGTGGCCCACACCCTCGAGCAACAGCAGCGTGGCGCGCGGGATCTCCTTCGACAACGCGATGCCGTGCTGGCAGGGGAGCAATGGATCCGCGGTACCGTGGATGACGAGTGTGGGGATCCGAATGGTCCCCAAGCGAGAGCGCCAGGGTTCGTGGCCCGTCTCGAGAATCCAATGATTCGACAGGCTGGCCGCGATATTGACCGTGCGATCCACGACCCGACTGACCACGGCGCGCAGTTCCGCATCGCTTGCCGTGCAGGTCCCTGCAAACGGCTTCGTGCTGTCGATGATGTAGCGGATCACGGCCTCGCGATCGGACCAGTCTGGCGCCTCGGCCGGTTGGTCGAACACGGCCTTCAGGCGCGCGGACATCGGCGGCAGGTCGGTGCTCGACGGGCCGGCCGGGCTGGTCGAGATCAGGGTCAGCGACGCCACGCGGGTGGGGAACTCCAGCGCCAGCAACTGGGCCAGTCCACCGCCCATCGAGATGCCGACGACGTGAGCGCGAGGTATCGCCAACGCGTCAAGCACGCCCACGGCGTCCTTGACGAGATCGAAGCCGGTGTAGTCGGGCTTGCCGGCCTCGCACGTCGATGACCGGCCGGTGTCGCGCAAGTCATATCGAACGACGTAGCGCTGTTGCGACGCGAGTCGAGCACAGAAGGCGTCTTCCCACCAATCCATCGAACTCGCAGCGCCGGCGATCAGCAGCACGGCCGGATGCGCAGGGTCACCGAATGCTTCGGTGCAGATCCGCACGCCGTTGACATCAACCATCTTCTCGTTGCTCATCGAGCTGTCTCCTTTTATCTTTCAGTTCACGGGGAAATGAACGTGGTCGTCGAAGGCTGTGGGGTTGTGGGCGAAGGCAGATGCGGTGGGCAACTCGCTAGAGTTGTCCACGGCGGCTGCCGGTGCGCGCA
>Ga0307517_10014708_pt1 | contig 10478 bp, 4 predicted proteins | sample 23_EM_MG_FD_194515 | JGI IMG/M metagenome (GOLD analysis project Ga0307517, IMG submission 194515) | Populus trichocarpa ectomycorrhiza microbial communities from riparian zone in the Pacific Northwest, United States - 23_EM | ecosystem: Host-associated > Plants > Roots > Unclassified | place...
TTTATATATCAAAAGACAACATTACCCTCATGACCAAATAGTTATTGCAAAAAAACCATTATGAAATGATGAATTAGCCTCTGTAACCATGCTTTGAGATTTTTTTATGTTAATGGCAATAGAGTCATTACATTGTGTTTAAGAAAGTTGAAAACCAAAAATGCCCCTAACCATAGTTTAGTGTTTTTTTTTCTTCCAAGAGTATTCAAGTAAATTGACTATGCAAAAAAATTAGGAAATGACTGAGATGCCCTTTAACAATTCTAGAATGACAAATGAATCTCGTGAAAAGACATTTCCACCTTTGTAAGCCAATTCAATGTGATTTTTTAAGGGAAAAAAAATGTAAATCCGCTACTATAATCCACGATAATTGATGGCTTATGTACAATGGTTTTTCAACACAAAGTATGTTCTATTAATAATCTAAAGTAATGATTAACGAGTGCATACAAGTTCTTTTATGCTTCTACACAAGAGAAATTGGTTTCGTCTCAGATAAGAATATACTTTTAAGAAACAAAGTTCTGCGCCAAATATGGTAATGTGACCATTGAACTTTACTGGTGATGGATCAAGATTTATTAGTATTTTTCAGAACAAAATTTTTGTTAAGCCTGAACCTAAATTTAACAGGTTCAAAACCCCCAAAGGCCTAAAAACATGGGCCTAGAAAACATGCCTGGGCCCAACCACCTATAGGTTTAGTCCCTAGGATTGAGCCCACAGGATAGGGCCAGGCAGCGCCTAGGCCCAGTGATGGGCACATGCCCAACAAAAATCTTGTTGGGAGTGCCCAACACCTGGTTGGGCATACGCCGAGCTAGGGTGCTAGAAGTGCATCCTAGTACCCCTAGCGCTAGGCACTAGCCTCGTGCCCCTTGGGCTCAGCCTTCACGCTCAAGACCAACATCCATATGTCTAGGCTACTTAGGCCTATTTTGGCCCATAACAGGATCAAGACGTCTGCATGAGCCCAACACTCTGAGTCTGATTTTTTCAAGACCCCACATAAGTCCCTCAAGATTTTTTTATTGAACCAATACATTTTGGATTCTACTCTCCCTGCACCATTAGGTGTATAAAAAATTTCTCATGGTCTTCCACCTCTCCATCTCATTAATGTTTGTGTAAGTAATATTTACCCCTTATTAATGCTATTAGAGCAAAATTACTCTTCAGCCCCTCCACTCAAACAAAAAAACAAGATTCATGGACTATAAATACCTCATGAATCCCTCAAGTAAATAATTCATAATCTTTTCATTCTTTACATATTTGCATATATATTTTTAGGACTTCTCTTTTTAAAATATCATTGTGTTCTCTTTATATAGATATTTATTTAAGTATTTGAGAGTATTTATATCTGTCAAATAATATTTTTTACAAGTGATTGAATTCCTATATCAAGCTACCAGACATTTTAGCTTCGTATATAAAGTTATCATCTACCTTAATTTAAAAAAATAGAATTATACTGCAAGAACTAAATGATTAATCTCTTATTTAACTACATAGGCTTTTTTCCTGATTACTTTATATTTTGTAACAGTGTTGATTTGAGGAACTCTTCCCTACAAACTCACCTCGGGACTGGTGCCAATTCCTCCAGTCTTGGAGGAGCTGCTGGACCTAGATCCGGCTGGTCACCTTGAGGAGGGAAAAAATGAAGACATGTTTGGAGGAGTTGCGTATGGCAAAACAGCTGGAGAATGTTGAAAACTTGGAAGGTAACTAGATAAAGATGGCCATGACTGTTAGTTCAACATCACGGGATAGACAGTGACTGATTTAATCCTGCCGGCATGGTTTTGTTGCCCTTATTTATAAGAACCTTTTGTTTTTCTTGACTGTCTTTTTGTGTCATAGGTGTTCTGCATCATTTATTGATTCTGCAGTCTGCGCTTGGGAAAGCAATAGGCCTGTGAAGACGGACACAGTGGTAGCAGTGGAGCCATATAATGCTGTAAGGGGAAATAGGCCTTTGCTTATTAGTTTGTGCTTTCAATGCTGTTTCTTCAACAAGATTTGCGTATTCTTAACACACAAAAAAAATGCCTATATTTCCTGGGCCTTGGTTTTGTCTCCCCATTTTTAAAAAAAATGTGGGAGCTGGTAGCCTGTTTTTAAGATTGAAGTATCCATCTTTCTATCATCATCAAAAAAAATCATATGAATCATATATTCTTTTCTTCTATCATTAGGTTACAAATATAGAATTCAAATGGAAGAGATTTTCATGAAACTTCCTCAATTATCATACAACTATAATAAAATATATGATTAACACGTTTATTGAACTTGAAACAGAATAAAAGAGATTGTTCCATCCTCTTATTTTTCTTTTTTTGAATAGACAGATTTATGAACTGGGATTTTAATTCATGTAAATACAGATGGTATAATAGAAGCAAGAATTTCCAGGAAGATTTCATTTCTACGCACTGATGTTTGCACCACAAGCACCCATTGTGTGTCTAATTCTTATAATTTAAGCAGACGTGCGAAAGGCATGTTGTTTCAAAGAAATCCTCTCCATGCCCACACAAGGGCTATGAGTTATATAAATCATTTCACTCAATAGGAAATTCCCTCACCTTTGCACCTTTGAATTGGCACAAAAACGAGAGAAAACATACAGAATCTAACAGGTCCTGCACCTACTTGCTTTCACTACATTAAAAGATACTATCTTCAACAGTCATGTCTTTTTTTGTTCCTTGTTTTTTTGGCTTACTGAAGACACTAGAATCTTGAAGTTTTCCATACAAAGATTGCTGGTGAGGAAAAGAAAACTTCTTGTAATGGGGATTGAACTAACATCTACCTACACACTTCTTCAGAACCTTTAAAATCATAGCCAGCACTAGCACAATCCATTCAGTTCGAACTTCAAGAGTTCTTATAGAAGTTCCAAAAGGAGCTCTGTAATGGGAAAACACACTTCAGGAAACAAAATGACAACAAAAATGTGTGGTGTTTCTCTCTTTTTCTTCTCTCTTCTTGTTCTCTCAGGTAAGTTTTCTACCACCAATATGTTACTTTCAGTTTTGTAGTTTTTTTTTTCCGACTAATTTCACAATCTTTCACTTTGACAGATGCGATTACTTTAAGGAAGATTGGGCTGAACTATGGCCGCTTTGGGAACAACTTGCCATCTGCATATGAATCCATAGAAATTCTTAGATCCATGAAAGCTGGCAGCGTAAAGCTCTATGATGCCAACCCTGAAATCCTGAGACTCTTGGCAAGAACCAATATCCATGTCTCCATTATGGTTAGAAATGATGAGATCATCAACATTGCTGCCAATCAGACCACAGCAAACAAATGGGTTGAAGACAATGTCCTCCGCTACTACCCTGACACCATAATCCGAACCATTCTCGTTGGCAATGAAGTTCTCAGCTATTCTTCAGATGCAGGAAAACAGATTTGGAATCATCTTGTGCCTGCAATGCGCAGAATTAAGATCTCTCTCAGAGCTCAGGATATTCGTAACATCAAAGTAGGTACTCCACTGGCCATGGACGTTCTGCAAACAGCATTTCCGCCATCAAATGGGACTTTCCGGTCTGATATCTCAACGTCAGTGATGGTGCCACTGCTAAACTTCTTAAATAGTACCAAGTCATTTTTCTTCATTGATGCCTACCCTTATTTCCCATGGTCTGCAAATCCCATCAACATAAGCCTCAATTTTGCACTGTTTCAATCAAATATCAAATACACAGACCCTGGTACTGGCTTAGTATACACCAACCTCCTAGACCAAATGCTTGACTCACTTGTTTTTGCCATGACCAAACTTGGATATCCCGATGTCCGGCTCTCAATAGCTGAAACCGGCTGGCCCAATGCAGGCGATATTGATGAAGCTGGAGCTAACATTAAAAATGCAGCTACTTACAATCGGAATCTTGTTAGAAAGATGACTGCTAGTAACCCAACCGGCACCCCAGCTAGACCAGGTGCACTCATACCAACATTTATCTTTGCATTGTACGATGAGAACCGAAAGACCGGCCCTGGGACAGAGCGGCACTGGGGCTTGTTGCATCCGAATGGGACATCAATATATCAAATTGATTTGACAGGGAAGAGAGCATCATCAGACTATGAAACCCTACCTCCAGCACAAAATAACGTGCCTTATAAAGGCAAACTATGGTGCATAGCAGCACCAGAGGTCAATCTGACAGAGTTGGAAAGCGCATTAACTTTTGCATGCAATCAAGGAAATGGGACCTGTGACTCCTTGACCCCAGGGAAGGAATGTTATGAGCCACTGTCTGTAACTTGGCATGCCAGTTACGCATTTAGCTCGTACTGGGCTAAGTTCAGGAGCCAGGGTGCCAATTGCTACTTCAATGGACTTGCTCAGCAGACCACCAGCAATCCAAGTGAGTTGCATGATTTTAAGTGATGGGTTTGAGGACCACGAACAATTCTCAAACACATTAATACCAACATAAATATTAACTGTCCTGTGATTTTGTTTTCATGTGCTATTGCTTTATTTACAAAGTAATTTAGTTATTTAAACAAGAGAAAACTAAAGAAAATCAATTTATTTTTCCATTTCAAAAACACTTTGGATAAAAATTAAATTTTATTTTATTATTTTCTATGCTTTAATTTTTTTGGTATTTTCATATCATTTTAATGTGTTATGTTAAAAATAAATTTTAAAAAATAAATAAATAATATATTATTTTAATATATTTCTAAATAAAAAAATACTTTAAAAAACAATCAATACCACAAACTCTAAAATAATATCAATTGCAAAATCATGATTCGGAAGAACTTGATATCAGTTCTACATTTCTTATTTGCAAAAGCACGATGCAAATTTGCGATATGAAAGGTTTCACCTTGTTAATTTCTTCTTTTCTTTCTGATGATTTTTTGAGCAGGTCGAGGATCGTGCCAGTTCCCCAGTGTGACTATTTGAAGACAGTTTAAGCTTCTGTAAGCAGTATAAGAACATGAAGCTGATTTAATCAAGTTTTATTTCAGAACTCTCAGTTTCAGCTGATATTTATGACAAAAAAAACAAGTAACGCAGAAGAACATGTTTCTGACCTCAAAAGAAAACAGTGAGATCTATAACATCATTTAAGGAATGGTTTACAACATGTTTTCTCGTCTCTATCTACTTTATCATGGGAGGGATGATTAGTCATCTACAAAGTGGGTGACTTTTGGACATCAACTTCAAAATGATTACTTCCAGTGCATTACATCACAATTTTCTCAAGGTACTAAACTGCATGATTGGAGAATATATTGGGACCCTATGAATTCATCCTGTCCATTTGATGACAACCAGGAAAAAAAAACAAAAAAACATCAAGAATGAAATAATGCAGGTAACTATATGTTAATTTCAAAACAAAATTTCGATTCACCTAAAGCACTAAACTCAAAAACTAGTAGCCCTGCATCGTAACTATTCATCCATATAACCTCAATTACAAAGTTAGGCAACGTCTTATAAAGAAAAAAAATCATGGGTTAGCAGCAGCAATAGCAGAACGGAGAGAGGGCATAGAGCCAAACCGGAAGAAATAAACCTCCCTGCAAAACTAAGAAACCAAAGCAGCCAGCCTAGCACTGGGGATTGGGTGGGGAGCAGCAAAATAACATTCTGAACAACTTTCTAGAGCAATAAACAAGATATCCTTGACTTCTGGATTGCATTCCAGATAAGAAAAATCCTCGTCTAACACAGACACAGAGACAGTAGCTTTGCCAAAAAGCAGCTACTCCCTCCACCAGCTTCAGAACCACGAAACCAAACTAATGGTGGATAAAAGCTCCTGAAAAGAAAAAAGAAAAAGAAACGTAAACTCAACAAAATCTCCACTCTAGCAGCAGCAAAATTATATGTAAAGACAACCACCAACAAGCACTGACCCTACTAGCAGAGAAGTGTAATGAAAAATAGTATGGTCTTCATTCTTTTTTTTTTTCTTTTCGTTGGGGTTATTTTTCTTTTGAATTTAACCTTTCAATAAAAAAATCTATGTCCCTTTTCTTTTAATTTCTTTGTTTTGTCCTTAGTTCTTTTATAAAAGTTTTATTTTCTTTTGATTTAGTCCTTCAATTATAATTTACCATGTATTTTTTTTTTTAATTTGATCCTTATTTTTTTTAATTTCTATTTTTTTCCTTGGATCTTTTATAAAAGTTTTATTAGTTTCAAATATCATCCTTCAATCCAAGTTTATGTTGTGTTATTTTTTTTTAATTTGATAATTATTTTTTTATTTTTTTTGTTGGATTTATTTTTCTTTTAAATTTAACCCTCCAATCAAAAACTTTTTATTACCCTCTAATTTATTTTTTTATTTTGAATTTCACCCTTATTTTTTTAATTACTATTTTTTTTAATCTTGGATCCTTTTGTGTTGTTAATTTTTGTAATCCCGTTTCATTCTTCAACGTTTAATTTGCTAGGGCTTGTGCTTTACCATTTTTCCATGTACAATGCTTCTAGTTTAATGACCTGGGTCACGAGTTTGAAAAGTTGGCACGGGTCTATTTCCTCTTTTTCTTACTTTTTTTTTTCTTTCTTGATTTCATCGTTCAACATTATTTTTTATAAAAAAAAATTGACTTTATGGTTTTCTTTGATTTGTTTATCGGGTTATCCTAATCTCATGATCTAGACCATGAGTTTTGCAGGTTACCACGAGTTAACTCGCTTTTTATTAACTATATTACATGTCTATCACACTACTTTGGGTTAATTCGGACCTTCTTTATCCTCTTTTTTTATTTAATTATGTGCCTCTATGAATTTTTTCCTATTGTATCGGTTTTTTTATATAAAAAAAATTTAATTATTTGTCTGCTATTATTGCCTCCATAACATTATTTTTTACAGAAAAAATGCAAACCCACGGCGTAGTGTGGGCCTATGCCTTATATAAGCTAAATGAGAAGGGGCTTTTACTGTATTATTTTTTATATTATTATTCATTGTAATATTGTTTTTCTCACTCTTTTTTTTTCTCATTTGTTTTTTTTTTCATTTTAAATTCAATCATTTAATATTAGGTTTATTGGAGTTTGAACTTCATAATTTTTTTCAATTAACTTTTTATAAGATTATCTCAAATTCATGACACGGACCGCAAGTTTGACTGGTTGACTCCAGTTTTTTTTTTTAAAATTTTTTTTCAACTTCATCCTTCAATATTAGATTGATCAAGAATTGAGCTTCGTCATTTGTTTTAGTTTACTTTTTATGAGCTTATCCTCATCTTATAACTCGGGTCACGGGTTTAACTAATTAACCCTGGTTTATTCGAGTAGTTTATTTGTGTCCTTTTTAATTGATTTTTTTTTATTTTTATCTTTTAATACTGGTTTGATTAATAATTGAGCTTCATAATTGTTTTTTAATTTGCTTTGTATGGGTTATCTCGGTTTCATGATTTTGGTCGCGAGTTTAAAAAGTTAACTTGGGTTAACTCGGATCATTTTTTAGGTCATTTCTTAATTGTTTTTGTTTTTTTTTTAAATTAAATTTTATAATTTGTTTTGATTTGCTTTTGGGGTCGAATTAATCCGATATATTATTGTCTCAATGTCTATTAAAAAATACCTCATCTTAAATATTTAATTAAAACAAAACTTTGTTTTTACTGGTCATTCGGTTTGCCTTTAAACCCGTTAAAATGATTGAATCATAATAGATCAATTACCACACAATTTAATTTTTTTTACTATAAAAAAATTAGCATCTGACCTATTGGAGCGCAGGTAATAATGTAATATTCAACATAAATTGAATCCTTTTATTAAGTGATCCAGGGTGTCGGTTGCCAAGCATTCGATTTTGTTTTACCCAAATTGGATAGAAACCTAATCTTAATTTTTTTTTTAAAAACTCCTCTTAATGTTATCTTCAATTTTACGGTAAAGAAAAGGTTATTATAGGGTAAAGATAACGTCATTTAACTATTCATAAATTAAATTAAATTAAATTAAAAAAATCTAAGAGTGAAGGAAAATTTATTGTAACCCAAGAAACATTTCACTATTAATTAAAATAATAAAATGATATTATTGTCATTGATCTGAAAAAATTTGAACCGGACATTAGGAGTAAGGTCATCTTTTACTATGACACAACTGTCCTTTATAAATTATATAGGGGTTAGATTGATTATTTTTTTTATATAGTAAAAATACTAATTTAACCCTGTAATAAAAAAAATTTAATGCCTGTTGCCCAGGGGTGTTTTGGTCTTTTTAATTTTTCAAAATTATGTCATTACTTTGATGCCCTTAAAGACAAAATCAACATAGCTCTCTCATAAATTTTTTTTTTGTCATTTTACATTGGTTTGGATTTGAAGGTTACTTGGAGGCATTTTTTTATTGACATATATTAAATATTATTTAAAAAATAACCTTCTAGCGTGTGTGGACGAACTCCTCGATGTTCATGCAGGGTTATTCGACCACCAAATATTGCCTTTTAGGGCGGTGTTTGGAAGGTTTTAACGTCGCCTATGGGATGAGACAATGTGTGTACCAAACACGTCTTTGATTTGACGCCGACGACCATTTTTTTTTCCTTTTCCTTCTTTGTCTCCTCTTCTAATTTTCTTTCTTTCTTATTCTTTATCTCCTTTTCTAATTCAGTGTCAGCCCCTTTAAAATTCCAGACTAGCGCCATCAATTTCTTTTTCATTCACATTTGGTCCATTTCCTTTTTATTACTATTTTTTTTTTAATAAGCTATAAAATTACAGATATTTTTTAATTTCACCCCCTTGAATTTTTTAACCTCTCAAATTTAATCCTTATACTTTTGATTATAAATTTTCTTAATTTTTAATAAGATATAAAATTACAATTGTTTTTTAATTTCACCCCCTTTCATTATTTAATCTTTCAAATTTGGTTTATATTCTTTTGATTGTTATTTGTTTTGTTTGAGATAATTTTTTTTATATTTTTTTTTACAATTTCATCCTCCATGATTTTTTTTTCTTATCAAATTTGATCTCAATTCTTTTTATTGCTATCTTTTTTCCCTTAACAAGTTTTTTTTTGTATTTGTTTTTAGGATTTCGTCATTTAAAAATAAATCGGTTGGAAATTAAGCTTCTTCCTTTTTTTTTTTAGAGTTTTTCTTTACTATTTTTCATGATTCGCTTTCTATGTGATTAATCTCAGGTTTATGACCAAAATCATCAGTTTCAAATGTTAATATGGATTGACTTTTTTTAGGTCCTTTTTTTAAATCGATTTATCTAAATTTCATCCTTCAATATTTAATTTATTTTAAACTGGTCTTTCTACTTTTGTTTTTTTACAGGGTTATCTCGATCATGTGTTCATGGTCGCAGGGTTTGCGAGTTAACCTGAGTTGACTTAAAAAGATTTCATGGTTTGGGGTTAATCTTGGGTTCATGACCTAAATCATCGGTTTCAAAGGTTAATGCGAATTGATTTTTTTTTGTCTTTTTTTTTAAAATATTTATTTATTTCAATTTAATCCTTCAAGATTTGATTTATTGAAAATTGGTTTTTGTAATTTTTTTTATATTGGGTTATCCCGATGATGTGACCATGGTCGCAGGGTTTGTGGGTTAACTCGAGTTAACCCATGTTTTTTTCCATTGCTTTTTTAAATTAAATTTCTTTTTTTTTGTCCTTTAATATTGGCTTGTTCGATAATTGAGCTTTATGATTTTATTCAATTTGCTTTCTAATGCGGGTACCCTTGTATCTTGATTGGGTAGAGATTTTGCATTTTGATATGGAATGGCTCATATCCAGTCTTTTTTATCTTTTTTTAATTATATATTTTTAAAATTTTCTGTCTTTGAATATTTTATTTACTAGAAATCGAGTTTTTAATTTTTTCTTTTTATTTTTTTATATGGAGTTATCATGTTCTCATTTGATTTATTAGGAATCAGTCTTCAAACTTTTTTTATGTATTTTTATGTATTTCTTTCTATGAGATTGTCTCAGTCTTTTATCAATGATCATGAAGTTTACGAGTTGACATGGTTTAACTGATGTTTTTTTTTCAGTTTCGCCTTTTAATATTGAGTTGTTTGATAATCCGGGTAGACTAAGTAATGTTTTTCTTATCTATTTTATTGTTATTATATTTTTTTAATTATTCTATTTAAATTACCAATAAAATGAAAAACTCAAGTATTTTTTATAGTATTTTTCCCCACGCAGGTATCGTGAGCCACAAATCTAAGTTATTAATTATTTGTTTTTTTATTACAAAGACCAGACCGTGACGAATCTTCTAATCATATGTCGTGTTTATCTAGTAGAAGACCGTGAGGGGCTCTCCATCATCGGGCATGTGGCAGTGCCACCAAGTAAAGCAACTGATTATTTTACTCATTTCTAGAAATCTGACCCTGTCCTTTCCACATCCACGTCATCAGGCTACCAAAGACACAGCATGTAATGCTAATTTG
>Ga0307517_10014709_pt1 | contig 10478 bp, 2 predicted proteins | sample 23_EM_MG_FD_194515 | JGI IMG/M metagenome (GOLD analysis project Ga0307517, IMG submission 194515) | Populus trichocarpa ectomycorrhiza microbial communities from riparian zone in the Pacific Northwest, United States - 23_EM | ecosystem: Host-associated > Plants > Roots > Unclassified | place...
GGCCCGGAGCTCGTAATCCCTCGTGAATTCCTCATGACACCCCTCCACCGGACAAACATAGCAGTAAAAATGCGTCGTCATGAGGTGGCGATGGATAGAACCCCCGTCCATTTTCCTATCGCAGAGCGGGCACCGACCTTCCAGATCGGGGTTTGCAGTTTTCCTTTTGTCCTGGTGAACGTTGTGCTTGTGCAGGTGGGCGAACATGGATTTGGCGCTGTCAATCGACTCCCCGCAGGCCTGGCCTCCGACGGGAAGGGGGCATAACATCGCCTGGAGAGTACGGAAACTGGCCTTGGCTTTTGCAATGGCATCGCTGCTGCGGATGGTTGAAGAAGGAATCGGGTGTGATATAGTCAAAGAGGATTTTGTGCTTCGCCGGGTTCCCTTCTTCTGCTTGTTGTAAGGCTGGTGGCGATTGTCCTTGGACCGCTGCTGGCGACGCTCGGGGGCGTATCCGCAGTGGGGTCCGACTTGACCTGGTTGAATGTCGGCCAAGGTCTGCCGAGAGCTGGAAGCGACGGGGGTTGCCGTCGAATCAGGGTAGCTGAAATGAGATGGTTGCGCGTGGTGGGAGTAGTTGGCAATGGTAGATGGACCCGCGTTGACGTGGTACCCCAGAGAGTTCGCTCGATGAACGTAGGTACGCTGGACTCCTCCGATGTATACTCCAACCTGACCGTCAGGAATGGAGGACGGTCCGGCTTGCGGTAGTTGGGATTGGTCGGCAGATGAGTACGGAGAGTTGTTGTGCATATGTGGGGAGTCGAACCCCGCTGTGAGTGATGTGGTGGAGCATGAGGTTGGCGAGACGCTTTGACTGGGGAAGATGTTTGACGACTGGGCCCTGGGCCCACTCAGGGTGTTACCGACGCGACCCAGCAGCTGTTCGTCACTGATTATGAGGCAGTGCTCAATGTTCCAGACCCTGCCAAATAGGTTCGGGTATGTGACACTGGAAATGTCGAATTTAGGCATGGCCCCTGCTGGGATCGCTAAGCCAAATTCGCGAGTATACTCCACTTGGGCGGGCTCGGGTGCGGAGGGCTGCATCGACCGGGGGTAGGACACGTGGGGTAAGCTCGGATCAGAGGCGACGATCACCGACGATCCGGGGGCGTCATACTCTCGAAGTTGGGACGGTGTGTTGGTTTTCTGGTCGTCAATCGCAGTATCGGGCGTGCTAGAGGATAATAAACTTAGTTTGTGGGGACAGTGTGTGAAAGAAAGAAAGAATACTTGCCCGAAACACTCAGTGTTCCAACTCGAATCCCCCGCGCCACTCAACACATCGGATTTTGATTCCCAGTTAGCGGGGCTTAAGTTGGGAGCGAATTCTTCCGATTTGACAATCACAGGTTGTATAGCTATTGCTTGAGGATAGGACCTAAAAATGAAGTTAGAACTGTTCGAGGGACCGACGACTAATGGAAAAGAGTTACAGTGAAGGGGATGAATGAGAAGAATGTTTGTACGAGGAATGCATGGTAGGTCTCCACAAAAAAGAATTGGGTAGAGGTGACAAGTCCAGCGAAGAACGTATGGAAGATGGGATAAGATGGAAGTAGATGGAAGAGAGGATGAGGAGGAATTTATAGGATGGGAACTGTGGCCGGATCAGGTGACCGCGACCGTGCTTTAGCAACACAACGTTGATCCTACGCGCTTTGAATCAGAACAACACCAAACACCAGCAACCTAGCTCAGTATGCAGTAAGTGATCAACATGCCTCCATGGCCAAATGGACAACGATACCTGGAAGGCTCTCTTTCTCGCCAAGGAAAAGCGCGCGTGTTCTCGAGAACCAGCTGTCGAAGTAATCCCCTAGCTGAGGTACTTCGACCAAGATTATATCTATGAGCCGGCTTTATAGGTATGGACTTCGGCTCGTGCGACGCGAACCACAATCTGGGATGCCTGCAACACCGAACGCCTCTTGATCTGTCATAGTCGGAATGACCTGCAGACGTCGCAATGGAATCGTTGTGACTTCCATGGTAAATAACTGTAAAATTCGAATATCCTTCGGCATATGGTAGAGCAGATAGTAATCTGGTGCGCATTTTTATTTGCCTCGGAACAAAAATATGCTGACTCCAGAACCGTTGTGCCTATTCTGGCTTCTCCAGCTTTGCTTTCTGAGAACGATACAACCCAATCCAGACAGGAAAAAAACATCGTCAACCCCAGATCGTAGGAATATGGTAAAGAGAGCTGTTATCTCGACAGTCGAGGAGGCATCCGACTGCGACTAAGGAATCCGGAGCGAACCCTGCACAAGCGGGTCTTAACAGAAGCGCAGAATCCTGGATCCAGTAACTTGTGACTCTCTACGGTAGAGGGCCTATCATAGTTCCCAGAGTACAGCCAATATTCAAGTCACGTCGGAGATTTTGCTTAGACCCCAGATGCCATGCCCTTGGAAGCCGCACCCATCAAACCATTAAGCCTCCCACCACCACCCAGTATTAGCCCTTTGGGTGACAATTTCCCTCTCTTCGCAAAATCGTGAACAATTCAAGTACACCAAAGCAAGATTGGAAGACCGTCAATTTGAAGGCGAAGAAATAGCGGAGAGGCTTCCATCGATTGTAATCGATCGCAAGAGAGAAGATTTTTTTTTATCCAAGAAATGCGCTGTGTAGAAAAGGTGTATGTTCGAAGTTTAAAGGCCCACTCTTCAAGATCGCTCGAGGCAACTCGGAATACTTATTGGCGTTGGAGAGGTACTAAATTTCATGAATTGGCTGCTGGCAGTGGCGTATGAGTCACATGACACTAAGCGTCGTTATTCCAATTTGAATTCCAACCACAACCACAGGTCGGCCCTCAACACACCTTGTTACAATTGTTACAATGTGACATCTATCTACGTCTACAAGAGACTAAGGGTAATTTAATAAATTAGCCTCGATAGATCGTTTATTCTAATAAGATCGTCAGTACTGGGTGCATTAAAACCCTTTGGGGAAAAGCTGCCAGTATGCGGTTAGAAATGTATGTATGCACGTGAAGTATCATTCATGGCTGCCATACGCTTTTGAAAGTCACCGAAAATCCTGCCAGCGAGTCGTATTGACATGGTATGCCAGTCTGCGGCGAGGTGTGATATGAGGCGTCGTTTCTGGATGAAATTGATATCTAAGTTTTCGGGGAGACATTTGTCAAGGTTCGGTATTTGACCTAGGTAATAGAGGGAGAAGTTTAGTGGCCATATCATCGAGTCTGTGAATAGAGACTTAGCTGCTTCGGTGAGGTTCCTTTTTGCGTCTCCGGATATTCCGATGGTATCTGTCTTCAATTCGGTTTTCATAAGTGCTTCTCTTGATGCTTCGTCTCGCCATTCTTGGTATTTTTGGCAGTTAATGAATAGATGTCGCGGTGATTCTGTTGCATCGCATCCTAGTCGGCATTTGTCGTCTTCTAATTTATTTCGTTTCCTTAGGATGTCGGCAGTCGCAAGTTGTCCCGATCTTGCATAAAGCTGTACGGCTGCTGAGTGTGCGGATACCGCTTTGAGGTAAGGGTATTCTGGGGGTGGTGTATTATCGTGGGCCCATGTTGACATTCGTTGATTATGTCCATGACCAAGAGTTGTTGCCGTTTGGTGTGCTAGTTTTAGGTCCACGTAATGGGGTATGTTGGTCTCGATCCATCCATCAGAAGGGTTGTAGAATGTAAAATCGTTCATATGGAATGTAGGGGGTAGTTGTTCAGGTAATTCTTTGAAGATCTTTTGAGATGAGGTGGCTAGGAAATCTGCTTCGTTGTTCATTCGAGTTTCTAGCGTATCAATTTCCGAGTGACCGGGCGTATATTGGATTTTGAGAGCTGAACGTTTGGCTAGCGTTAGTATCCATCGGTAGTATGATCGGCCATTCATATATCTGAGTCTTGGTATTTGGGATATGTCGGTTTTACTGTCTTCAATTAGTCGGACTGAGTTTAGATGGTCTGTAAGCAGTCGATCCTGTTCACACGTATGTGTTGGGTTCGAATTTCCTGATAATACCAAGGCAATGATCAGTCCTAATTGTTCACCTTGAAGGATAGACACGTTACGTCCCGAAACTCGCATTACAAGCGTCTTTTCTCCAGTAGCTGCACCTGTTATCGATTTATCGTCAATGACATTTGCTGACGCTGGTATCATTGATCCATCAGTTGCCCATGTTCGTCCGTCTGTCGCTTTCGATGGGTTGAAACCAGAGACATTGACTAGGTTTCGTATGTAGTTTTCCGCTTGGTCTTGTCTGATAGGTCTGGGTATTGCGAGTTCTGTAGTTCCGCAAAGTATGTCGTTAATATGGAGGTGGTCATGGAGGGTTTTGGTGATGTTTGCCCAGTTTTTACGTGCTGGTTGAGTCCATGATTTGTCAAACACCTGTTTATGGGCATGAACGGTGATGGTGCCGTCATCGTTGAACATCCATTTTCCGATGTCTCGTATGCTCTTGATATTCATTCGTTGTATGGTGCGCAAGGCGGTTCCATTGATCTTCACTGTCGGGTTTTCTGTCAAGGTTTTATGATTGCATATATTAACCGCATGAGTTAATGAAACATCACCTCTCGCAACGTATGACTGATCTGTCTCTCTTAGGGAAAGTGATACGGAGTTCATCATTTTTTGGGCTATGATCCAGTTCGCCGGTATGGATTTCATTTGGCGTATATAATCTTTTTGAAGTCCAATTCCATCCAGTGGGTTTATGCATCCAGCCTTTTCGCACATCCAGTCTGCTCGGGTGATTAGTGCCATGGTTCGGTATGCTGGGATGTGATGGTTTAAATCGCGCGATAGGCCTTCAATTGATAGTCCTGCATTTAATCTCATGATTGACGGGAAACCGAAACCATGTTGGGCAACTGGAAGTGTGGCAATATCGGTTGATGGTTGAAAAGGGAAGCCTAATGCATCATGGACCTTCCGCATTATAAGTTTGTCAAGTTGCTCAGCGTCTTTCGGTGTTATAGGTTGGAGGGATAGGAGTGCTCTGCATTTTGAAATGATATTTTGGGCTACAATTTTCCGTATGAGGGTGATTGGGAGTCGGCCTATGACTGCTGGGAATTGGAAGCTTTCGATATAATCTTTGAGTTCATTGAAGCGGGCCGTGGGGTTGTCAACTTTGGTGCGAAGAAATACTAGATCGTCTTTAATTAGTACAATTGGGTGTTCAGTTATTGTGAGTGGGTTGACTTCTCTTCCGCCTATCGACACAGATTGGAACGTTATGGAATGAGGGTATGATTTTTCTGTTTCAGGTGCGAGGAGATATGCATATGATTTTGTCCATTGTGTTTGCCATCCGTAAGCATATTGGAAACGTTCCATCTTGAGGGTGTTCTCCACAAGCGAATCTATTGATTTTGAAAAGATGTAAGTGTCGTCGGTTGCTTCAACCATGGCTACTAAGAGTTCGGTTTCTGTATCCATGAGGTGGGGTTGATTGCGTTCTTTACTGCTCGACGATATTGTAAGTGCGTGGATGTCTGTTTTAAGACAGTCTCGGAGGTAGTAATGACCCATGCTCGTCGTAAACGTCGATTTGAGTGGTGATGCAGGCCCTCCTTGTTTACTGACTCCAGATACGGTGATCGGGGATGTCGCTCCATATGCAGTATGTATGAAGCAGCGTACTTGATCTTGCGCAGCTGTATCAAGTTTGATAATTTCATCTGGGAGACCATAGGCTCGAATAGCGTCATAGAAGCCATCAGGTGACAAATAGTCAAAGCCTTTCATTTGATCTCTTTGGATTGCGTATACTGGTTGTTTGTGTCGATTGGCCCAGCATTTAATGCCTGCAAGATAGCTCATGAGGTCGCGTGTTTGTACCCCAGGTTGAGCGGCGACTTGGGTGTCTGGTAGGATGCTTTTCTCAGCCGCGTAATGGATAAGACGTTGGTTGAGCCATGTCATAGGTGAGTTAGCAAGGAAGTTTGAGAATGCAAGTCCTCTCCAGTTCTTGAGGTCTGTTCGTAGTCCACGTTTGTGGATTGTCGTTAGCCACAGGTCTTTGACGGTTCCTGGGAAACAAGAGTTAGTAACTTCGTAATTGTGTAGGTCAAGAACGAGTGAGAGGGCTTTATCAGATAGTGATTTTATGGTCCATTTTTCCCATCGATCTGGTCCAGGAGATGGGCGATGGTTTCCGCGGCGAATCATTGCTCGAAAGTTAGGTAAAGTGGTTTTCTGAGGCCATTGGAATCTGTCGTTTTCGACACGTTTTCTGACTTCGGTAACAGATGGTGTGTTAAGCCATGGTTTCGGGAGTTCGCGTACACGGCTGTGGTCATATAACCTTGTGAAATATTCGCGCGTTGTTGCCTTGACACCTTCGGGGTCACATATGAGTATATCTGGATTGTCTAGGTCGTTTAGGGCAAAAGGAAGAGGGACATAGTTGCTTGTTTGGATCATTTTCTTTGTGGAACCTTTGAGGGCTATCGCAATCTGTCGTTTGTCAGCTTGTTTAGCACGAAGAACGATTTCTTTAGCTCTTTCAGCATAAAGGGATTTATATAAGGCTTTTCGGTCTTTGGCAAGAATCTGGTGGAGGTTAGTCTCTTCCTGGGATCTTGTATAAACGAGTAGTGCATCATCATGGCGTTTCATCGCCTTGAGTGATACATGTGCGGTGCGGTTTGATTTTTCGAAGCGTATCGCTCCTCCGATAGCTCGCATATCAGCTATTATACCTTTGATCTTGGGGTTTGCGATATTTTGTGGGGGTTGGATATATGGTTTGGTATGGCCAAATATTTTAGAGGCGGTTGAGGTGATAATTTCCGTCAAGTTTTTGTACTGTTCATTAAATGAGGCATCATCGGTAACTCTATATTCATAGAGTGACTTAGCTTCGATTAGATTGTCCACCGCCTCCCGGAAAGTATCATATTTATGTTTTTCGGTTTTTAGTGGGAGTTTGATCCTAGGAGGGCTTGATGCTTTTCTTGTGAAATTGGCCGTCAGCGGGTTTCCGGGGTCACTTTCCAATATTCCAGTTGAGAGAGTGATTCGGGCTATTATTGCTCGGTGGTCTGTATGGGGTATCCAGTCATCGTATTTATCTGTTACGGAGATTTCAGCATCAATATAGTTTGATTGAGAGGTAACAACTCGATCAATAATATTTCCTTCAGCCGAATGGCCATCATGTGTACTCCTGCAGGTCCAGTCAGTGAGTCGTGTTCGGTCTGGGTTATCTGTCCACAGATCATGGCCATTCGTTGATTGTAAGAATTGTAGGAATTGTCGTCGTGCTTCTGTTCCTCCACTATGTCTCTCGAATGGCGCGACGGTTGCATTGAGGTCGCCGGCTATAGTCCATGATGTGGTTGTCGATCTACAAAGGTTTGTCATGTCAGTCCAGAAATGTTTGTTATCGTCGGAATCTCCTGGATTCCATGGGGCATAGCAGCCTATGATTCGGTGTGGGATGCATTTTCCGCTTGGAGTTGGTAGAATGACATCCACGGCAATTACTCTCCCCTTTAGGGATTGTTGTTTCATTTGAAGGCGTTGCGTGACCTGTAAGTCTTTGTGAATGCCAACCACTATACCCCACTTGAATATGTGGTGGTTTTCGGCACATATACCTTCTTCCTCGTATATTTCATAGTCAGAGAAAGGTAGAGATTTGCTTAGCTTAGACCTGGTCTTTGTTTCGCTGATGACAAAGGCCTGCGGGTTTCTTGTTTTTATGGCGTTGTTGATATGGTTGAGTTTTACGGGTTTTACCAACCCATTGGCGTTAAGAGCGTATATTGATAATGTCGATGTCAAGGTTGGTGGTATTGCTGCTTGGGCAAGTTGAAGAAGGCTAAGCGCAATGATAAGTAGCATGGTGATGAAGACGAAATTTGGGGATGCATTCATGGCCGAGGATCTACAAAAAAAGTTGTGACTACGGCGATATCTGCTTAGATCTCTCAGCGTATCAAAAACCCCTCGAAATATATTTTTCGTATGAAATATGGGTGCTTTGTTGCTCATCACAGAGCCTGTGACATCACCGTGAGTCACGATGAGCGTGTTTGAGTTGTGAGGAGTGATATGACGAACCGTATTAATTTTCGAAGCTTCTCCTTGTTCTTCATCGGTACGACGTTTCTTAGGGTTCTCCTGTTCTTCGATTTGTCCGCCTATTGCGCCAGATGTTCTTCGAAGGTTGTTAGGTGGAGTATTGGGAGGCATCGCCGGATTTGGTTGAGACAGGGATGCGATTGAGGTCGTTGGCATAACAGTTGTAGGAGAGGGTGGTAGCTGAAGCTGACCGATTGGACCTCCGATTATCGTAAGGAATTCACGGCTTGAGTTTTTGATTTTGTCTTGAATGCAGTTTTGTTCTTCTTCGGTTTGTTTCAGGAGTGCGGCGATGAGTTCACATTGCCTAGGGTTTTGTTCGGTGAGGAGTTTCATCTGCAGTGTGAGGATGTTTGTTTTGATATCCGATAGGTTCCTTGAGAAGCCGACTTCTTGTGATTGGGCGAGAATGGCTCGTTGGGTGTTGACCATTCGATCTTCGAGGCTGGTTATTGTCTTGGTTACGGTGCTTAAGGAGGAGGTTATTGTCGTAAGTTGGAGTTGGGTTGCTTGGTGCTGCTGTTGATTCTTCTGTTCCATATCGTCAAAACGGCGTTGGAGGTCCTTGATAGCGCTGTTGACGGTGTCGGCTCCTTTCGCAAAATCTGTCCGCAAGTTACCTTTAGGTTTGTAGAAGCCTTCAGAATTCACCTTGAATAGCATTTGCGGTGGGAAAAGCGATGGTCCATATTTCTTGAAATCAGTGGTAAATTTCTCTTGGTATTTGGCGTTGAGAACTTTGGCTGTATCGGCCCAGGATGTCATGTGAAAAACGAGTGTCTCCGGTTCGTTGGGGGGCGTACGTCTGCCGGCTAGTGATGATATATCTTCATTCGCAAAGGTGTTGTCGATCCATGCTTCAAGCATTCCATGGATATCTTCATAGTCGGTTGGTACTCCCGTTATTATCATTTCAAAAACGTTCTGAACTTCTACTTGTCGTCCAGGAAGTGTTCGAAGGGGGTGGGGAAAGCCTTTGATCGTGTGGGTGCCTTTAGAAAGAATCTCGTCAACATGCATAGGATTTGCAAGGGATAGAATGATTCCACCGCTGTTTGCGAACGATTGACAGACTGGGTAGTTTTTGGTTTTCGCCCATTGTAAGAGCTTTTCCTTTGCTGGTTCTTGTTTTCCGCTTGCTTCATTTAGGTCAGGGAATCGTACATACATGCGCTTGTCGGTTCCTTGTTTGGCAGGTGCCCACGCAATATGCCATTTGGGATCGTGATTGGCAATTGCGGTCATCCACTTTTCTAGTAGGTCAGAGCGAGGTTCTGAGGGATCAGTCTCATTGAGGGATTTGGGAATTTTCCGAGAGTCTAGTTGAATGTAGCATGTCGTGGTCCAGTCGCCGCGTGAGGAGAATGGTTTTGCGAGTATTGGGATGTCGGCAAGGTCAGGGTTGGCTTTGCTGATTTGGAGGATTGCCGTTTGGACGAGTTTGACAGGATCTGAGTTTCGTTGTGTGGCTCCGACTCCTCGTACAATGAGGCTGCAGCCCGGTGCAAGTGTGATGTCGTTCATCTCTTCAGCCATATGGCGGGTTGGGATCCTTCCATTAGCGCGCATTGGAGTTTTTGGGGAGTATGGTGGTAGGGTTCGTTTTAGCGGAGGGGTCTGGTTCACAGGGTTGTCGTTATCCATCGTGAAGGTTGGGATTTATGTGAGGACGGGAAAATAATGGGATATAAAGTTGTGTTGAGTTTCGATGGTTATATCTACTGAAGGTTGTCTTAAGTGTCCGTAGTAACTACGTAAGCGAGGAAGAAGAAGGTATCCAGAGTGAGGCAGAGATGATAAAGTAAATGAAGGAGAAAATGTTTAGAGGTGTAAAATGACGTGGCAAAAAGATAAAATTGTAAGCTTTGGGGTGAGTATTAGGTGTTTTATGGAAATATGGGTATGGGTCGGTTCGTGAATCTTAGAAGGTGAAGATAGGAATGTTTTTAGGAGTTTTGGTGGGGTGCTCGTCTGTGAATATCACAAACTATTGGATTTTGGGTGGTGTGTGATGGTGGTTGTTGTTGTTGTTGTTGTTGTTGTTGTTTGATTCTAGAGGGTGGTGCTCCACTACTTCGTACGATGCCCAAGCGTTCCCGTCGTCGTCTACCCACCCACTCTAGGTTCTCCTCCCTGACGCGTTAAAAAAGAAAATCAGTCATGCGTACGGCGGATACACATGGACAGTCCCAATACCCACACCCACACAAGATATCCCCGCTACAACAGCTCCGCAGCACCAACCATCCTCCTGGTTCTCCTACACCGCTTCTCGTTAGCACGCTGCCGTCGCCATGTTCTGTGGATGAGAGGGTGCTGTCGCTCCCTACTATACACCCCGCTGCGCAGCTACAGCATACGCCGCTAAAGAGCCCTGGGGCAGAC
>Ga0307517_10014710_pt1 | contig 10478 bp, 9 predicted proteins | sample 23_EM_MG_FD_194515 | JGI IMG/M metagenome (GOLD analysis project Ga0307517, IMG submission 194515) | Populus trichocarpa ectomycorrhiza microbial communities from riparian zone in the Pacific Northwest, United States - 23_EM | ecosystem: Host-associated > Plants > Roots > Unclassified | place...
CCTTTCGGGCTTGCGGGATTTTGCAGCTTTCAAAGCTTCCTTTATACTTTCAATCTGTTCGCTATCCGACTTTGTTTCTACCAGGCGGACCAGCATCTTTGCCAATTCAGCCTGCATTTGTCCGGAGGTCTCGTTCTGAAAAACCGTATTATTGGCCGAGACATTCTTGCCGATGGCGCCGGCCTGTGTATTTTTTATGATGTATTTATCTCCCATATTCAGGATTTATAAATTATTGGAGACAGAAGGATCGTTACCATTATTGTTAAAAGTGGGACTGGCCGAAGCGCCCTTACCCATCGCCCCTACCTGTGAGCCGGTAGCATAGTAATTATCTCCTTTATGGACCTTATCGCCATTATGGATCACCGCTTTTCCGCCATTGAAATTAAAGGTAGTATTGACGGGAGCATCCTGGTGTATCGCTTCGCCGATCTTATCGTATAAGGCCCTGATCCCATCCAGATCACTGCTGACGATCTCATAATAATGGCCCGAATTAAGCGTAAGAGTGATCGAATATAATTTAGGCCTCTGTCTTTCTTTGACGCCTAAAAAAATAACTAACGCAGCGGGAACGACAAAAATAAGTCCCCAGTACATGAATTGAAGAAAAATAAGGGCCACGAAGCCCGCAATCACCATATGCAAAATGCTGTATCTATATACCTTCTTTAAACGGAATCGCTGATATCCTGTAATATTCTTTAGTGCGATGGTGGTCGCTTTGCCAATAGATATCACTTGTTTCGTCAGTCTTATCTCTCCGAAAAATTCATTTCTCGTTGAGGACTTTGATCCGTATCCCGGATCATGCGATGGGTTGCTAGCTGCCATGATAGTTTATTTTAAATGGCCTTGTCCGATGGAGTCGGGCTAACTATATTCAGAGCAGTAACTTAAGGAGCATCCTGGGGACGACAATGCGTTCTACATAGCAATTTAATCAATTTTTTTCCTTTGAAAAAATAAAAAGATCAGTTCAGCGGTTCATACATTTTATCCTTCATCAGTCCCCATTTGCAGAGCCGGTGGACGACAGATACCTGTAAGACGCCCAGGCCGTATTGGACGCTCCGGCGGAAATTGATGCTGGAGGCTTCGGGGAAATACCGGGTAGGACAGGTGATCTCCGCGATCTCATAGCCCAGATAAATGATCTGCGACAACATCTGGTTGTCAAACACAAAATCCTCGGAGTTGATCTCATAATTGATCCGCTCCAGGACCTCCCGGGAAAAAGCACGGTAGCCCGTGTGGTATTCGGCGAGCTTTTGCCGCAAAAAGACATTCTCGATAAAGGTCAGCAGACGATTGGAAATGTATTTGTACATCGGCATCCCTCCATGCAAGGCTCCTTTGCCGAGGGTGCGGGATCCCAGCACCACCTGGTAGACGTTGTTGGCGATGAGATAAGCCATCGAATGGATCAGCTTGGGAGTATACTGGTAGTCGGGATGCAGCATGATGACGATGTCCCCGCCCAGGTCCAGGGCCTTGCGGTAACAGCTTTTCTGGTTGCCGCCGTACCCCCGGTTCACGTCATGCTTGATGACATGGGAGATGCCCAGGCTGCGGGCTACTTCCACGGTCCGGTCGCTGCTGTTGTCGTCCACCAGCACCACTTCATCCACGATGTCGAAAGGGATCTCGTTGTAGGTCTTCTTCAATGTAAGCTCTGCGTTGTAGGCAGGGAGGACAATCACCAGTTTTTTATTGTTGATCATAGGCCTTTGCTAGTTTCCACGAATGAAAAATTGACGGCAAACGTACATCAAAATGCTGAATAGACAAAAGTCGGCTCAAGGGCCAAAAAAATTGCTAATTAGCGCTCCGCTGTCTGCTACGTTCATCTGCTCCAATATAAAAGACATTGAGCCGCAGATAAACGTACGTTAAAATGTGCAAATCGCCATAGGCGGCTCATGGAGACGCCAGGCGGGGCCGGCGGCGGTTGAACAGCCAATAGACCAGGACGGCCACCGATAGGCCGATCACGGAGCCCACCAGGATATCTCCCAGGAAATGCTGCCCGAGGTAGATCCTCGAATAGCCCACCAGGGCGGCGCCCGACAGGTAGAAGACATTCCATTTCTTGTTCTTTTCGAACAGGGCCAGCAGGGTCGCCAGGGCGAAAATAGACACCGTGTGGCCGGAGGGAAAGCTGCTGAACCCGACATGGGTGACCCCTTCGATGAAATAGGGATAGCGGCCCGGGGCAAAGAATTCCTTCGGGCGGGGCATGGAAAAATAACTCTTCAGGATCTGCGCCAGCAGGGCCGACAACAGGAAGGCGGTCAGCACCTGCCAGGCCTGGTAATACCTGCGCAGTAATAACAGGATGACACAGACCACCACGGTGAAAAGACCATCTCCCAAGAAAGTGAGCCCGATGAAAAATCGATCCAGGAAGGTCCGGTGATACGGGTTCAGACAGATAAAAGCCTCTTCTTTACCGGCACTCAACAGCAATACCAGCCCCGCGAGGAAAAAGAAAAAGAAGCAGATGAAAAAATAACGATTGTCTGTAAATATGGACCTTAATCTATTCATATCCCGGCGGGGGCAAATGGAGCCCCTGCAAATTAACTATAAAGCATCCACTTACCGAACAGACGGGCCATTTATTATAATCCGGCCACCAACTCTTCCGCCAGGCCGAAAGACAGGGTCATGCCCGCGCCGCCCAATCCATTGATGATATAGACGTAGGGCTCCGGGGAAAAGAAAAGATCGGCCTCGCCGTCCGTGAGCTTCGTATAGATCCCGTTCCAGGTCTCCGTCAGCGTCCAGTCCCTGAACTGTGCGAATTTGCGGAGATAGTCCAGGATCATTTTATTAATGAACCCCCTGTCGAAAGGATCATGGGTCAGTCCGTATTCGTGCGAATCCCCCACCGTCAGCTCCCCTTTTCCATTCTGCGACACCATGACATGGATCCCCCATTCCACGTAGGAGGACATCTCTTCCGCATAACGTTGTTTCAGTGCCGGGAGAGAAGGGGCGGCCTTAAAGCTATGGTAATGCGTCAGGGACAGGCCGCCGCAAAGCGAGGGGCCGATGCGCCAGTCATCCGGCTGGGAGATGAGCCGCATCATCTGCAGCTTGCATTTGGTGACGGGCAGGCTGGCGAAACTTTCCGGGTAGAGGGTCTCGAAGTCCGCCCCGTTACAGATAAAGATCAGGTCCGCCTCGTACTCTTCTTCCATGCCTACGTACACCGCCTGATCGGAAATATAGGAAATGCATTTGCCCCAGTAGAACTCTACTTTTAATTTTTCCGACAGCCAGCCGGGTAGGGCGGCAATGGCCTCGCGGGGATCGACGATCAGCTCTTCGGAGCTGTAAAGCGCTCCCAGCAATCCTTCGGGGACGGCGGCAGGGGATTTTTCCAGGACCGCCGCCTTATCCAGCAGCCGGACATCCCTTCCTTCCCCCTGAAAGGCCGCCTGCAATTCCTGCAGCACCTGCCATTCGTCCTGCGCATAGGCGAGATGCAGGCTACCCGCCTGCTCGCACCAGAAGTTCCCGTCCCGCCCGATCTCCTTCCAGATATTGCGGCTGCGGATCGCCCGGTCGTACATTTTTCCCCCGGGCTGACCGATGGGCCACACCATCCCGAAATTCCGGATGGAGGCTCCCACCGCCTGTTCCGACCGTTCGAACACTTTTACGGAATATCCCCTCAGGGCCAACGCCCTTGCTGTAGCGAGGCCGACGATGCCGGCGCCTATAACGATAGCTGATTGCGAATGCATAAAATTTCCCGGTTATGGATGATCGTCCCTGTAGATCTTTGCATAAAGGACGGAGCTCCATAGCACCAGCAGGATGCCGCCGGCGGCAGAGAGATAGAACAGTCCCGTAAAAAAATCGACCCAGGTATATTTGATCTTAATAAATTCTTTTACCAGCAGCACCACTACCGTCCCCAGGTAACCGAAAGCATCGGCCAGGTAAATGAGGAACCCTACATTGCCGGGCACTTTGAAGGCGGCCAGCATGCGTTCGAAATAGAAGCAGTTGCAGGGCACATATCCCAGGTAAAGCCCCGCAGAAGCCGTAATCATCCAAAGCACGGGCGAGATCAGGTGCAGATGGTACAGAAAGGTCGCACCGGCGGCGAGGGCGAATCCTCCGATCATCACCGCATGGCTCAGCCGGAACGCCTTATAATTATTCCGGATGAGGAAAAAAGCGGCTATGACGGCCAGTACGATCAGTGATACGATCGTGCTGGTCCTGGCGAAGATGTCCGAACTGTTCTTATAACCCGTCTCCGTCCAGAGCTCCGCGGCAAAATCCTCCGTGAAATCCCGCAGGATCGTCAGCATCACATAAGCGATGATCACCGGCATCAGGGCAAAGCCGAAGCGCCGCAGGAAGGCCTTTCGCTCCGCCCGGCCCATCGGCAGCCGGATCGTGCGCTGGGCGATGTCTTCCCGGGTGGGCGGAGGCGTCTGGTTCAGCAGCCAGGTGCTGAGCAATAAAGGCAGGATAAAGATCCCCCCCGCGGCAAAAGGCGTCCACCATTCGCTGACCTCCATATCCAGCATCAGCCATCTTCCGATCGTCTTGGCGACGCCGGAGGCAAAGATAAAGCTGGTAGCCGCGACGGCCGCCACCAGTTCCGTCACCCGCCTGCCTTCCAGGAATCCGAACATCAGCCCCCAGATCATGCCCAGGGGCAGCCCGTTCATCAGCATGAAAATAAAATTATAGGGCGCCGGCACCAGGGCGAACAACAACAGCGAGCCCCAGGACAGCAGGATCAGCTTGACGATATAGCCCGCCCGCTTGCCGGGCTGCATGGTCGCAATGAACCGTATGCCGTAAAATTTACTGAGCATATACCCGATGGTCTGCGAAATGACCAGCACGACCTTGTAGGAGATCCCGAATAACGTGACGCCGCTGAAAGTGGCGGCGGTAAAGGGCTTGCGAAACCCATACATGCAGCCATAGACGGTGAAGGAAACCACAGAGACATACAGGACGAATACCCAGGTGGGTGATTGCTGCAGCCTTGCACGCAGGGAGTCCGCCCGGAAAGGACGGCTGTCCGAGAAGGGGTCGGGGACCGGTAGCGTGGCAGGTGTGGGTGACATGCTGCGGGTTATGCTTTATGGATGATCGGTAACAGCTCCCGCAGGTCGTCGATAATATGATCCGGGTGGTAGCCTTCCAGCTGCTCGCGGGTATAGGCCCCCGTCGTCACGCTGACGACGATGCCGCAGCCGGCATTGCGCCCCTCTTCCACATCGACCTCCGTGTCCCCCACTTTCAGGACATGCGCCGGGGAATCGATACCCAGTTCCCGGACGAGTGTCTCGATCATATCGGGGGAAGGCCGTCCTTCGGGCACTTCATCGCTGCAGATCACGCGGTCGGGTCCCTTCCCGTTATCCCAATGCAGGCGGTGCAGGATGGTATTGGTGATCGCACGGGTAAAGCCTGTATTCAGCGCCACTTTCAACCCCTGATCCCGCAGCAGCGAAAAGACCTCTTCGGCGTGCGGCAGCGGCGCCAGCTCCTGGTCTTCCTGGTAGAAAGCGATCATCTTACGGATGAACCGGTCGTGGATATTGGCGATCAGGATCTCGCCGGCGTTCTCGCCCAGCAGGATGCGGATGGCGTCCATCTTACGGAAACCCATCACCTTCTTCACTTCGGCGGCAGGCATGTCGAAGCCATAGTCCCGGAAAGCGCTTATGAAAGCATCCGCGACATTTCCCCTATCCCGCACGGTGGTGCCGGCTATATCGAAAACGACCAATTGAATAGCGCTCATGTTACAGGGGATTTTATACTATTTACTCATTGTCGATGAAAGATGATGGGCGGACATCTCGCGGTAACGGGCCAGGTCGGGCAGGGGCTTGTGCTCGATCTTCGCCTGCTCGTCCCATCTCCGCATTTTTACGATCAGCTCGAATAAGGGGTATTGTTCGAAGGCGTCCGCTTCTTCTTCGCTCATGGGGCCGCCCTGGTATTCCAGGGTCTTCTTGCTGGCTTCGGATAGCTGGTCATAGTAGGCGGGATCACGACGGGTGAGGTATCGTTTCGCCTCTACATGGGATTCCACCAGCCGGACGATCTTTTTGGAATATCCTTTTCCTTTCAGAAACTCCGCGCCTATCTCTTCATGGTCCCTGATGCCGAACCCGTCCATCCCGTTGTCGCCGCTTTCGGCCACGGCGATATGCCCGATATCATGGAAGAAGGCGGCCAGGATCACTTCCTCGTCATAGCCCTCCTCTTCGGCCAGCTGCGCGGCCTGCGCCATATGCTCCAGCTGCGAGATCTTTTCCCCGGCATACTCCGCCCCGCCGTGTTTCTCGTACAGGTCGAAGAGTTCGTTGGTGACTTTTGTAGCTTGTTCGATGGTCATGCATTGAAGGTATTGAAATACCGTCGCCTGCCGTGCCCCTTTTTATTAATAAATCTTTAAGCCTATTCCAGCACCGATCGCACCGGATCGGCCGAACCCTGATCGGGCCGGAAGGACAGGCCCAGGAGGGCCGCGATGGTAGGCGCCCATTGTTTCTGGTACAGCTGCGACGGCTGGGTCATTTCACCACTGGCACGTGTGTCCGGACCGATCACCGCCATCCAGATGGCGCCTGAACCTTCTACGTCCGCGCCATGGTCCCGCCATTGGTCTTTGATCTTGCCCCCTCTTCCGTGATCGCAGGTAACGATCAGCGTCGTCCGGTCCTTATACCCCGGCATCGACTGGAGGGTGCTCCAAAGATCGGCGAGCATCTTATCCTCTGCATGCGCACTGTTGATGTATTGATCATAAAGGCCCGCATGGGCATAATCGTCCGTTTCATCCCAGGCAAGATATAATACCCTGGGCCGGAATTCCTTCAGGTATTGCCGGGCGGCGAAAAAAGTAAGCAAGTCCGGCCTTACCGCCAGCGGCTGCGGAGCAAGAAATTGCATGTCATTGATCATCCTGAACTCACGGCTCCCGAAAGACAGGCTGTCGGTATCCGAATTCATATAGATCCCGTTACGCTGCCGGTTCAGGATATACGGAAAAGCATCCCAGGTGGAGAATACGGCGACTTTGCCGCCGTATCCTTTCTGCCCGTTGATAAATTCCAGCACATTGGTATTCTTATTGATCACTTTGTCATTGGAATTGACCGCCGTGTCCGGATACCCGGTAAAGATCTCGTTATAGCCCGGGTAAGAGAACTGGTATGGATTGCTCACATTGACAAGATTGCCCCTGGCCCGGTTGCCATATAATTGGCCCCGTTCCCGGAGGAAGCCCCAGAAAAAGGGGAAGAGCTTCTTCCTTCGGTTATCCGTATCAGGGTCCCAGTAAGCGGCGCTTAGATCCTTTTGATGCTTCGTGTACTTCGGGTCATTCATGATCGAAGAATCGACCCCTCCGAAGATCTCCTGCCAGCGCATGCCATCCAGGGTAACGATCACGACATTTTCCGTCTTACGCTGCTGTGCATGGGCGAATAACGATAGCAATAAACAAGACCCTAAAAAAAATTGCTTCATAGACCTATTTATTTAAGCAGCCACATGATCGCGTTGATATCATCATTACCGCTGTACTGGGACTGCAGGGCCGCCTGGTAATTTTTGGTATTGGCGGCGCTTTCGGTGCCGGGATATTTAAACCGCATGGCGATACGGTTGCTGTTGCCCGTGCCCGGTCCGGTGCTGAATGCCGGAACGCCCGTCAGCCGGTACGTATAATAGGCTTCCAGGTCCGACTGGCGGAAAAGCGCCAGGTATTTCTGCTGCAGGATCTGCGTCAGGCCGGTAGCGGTATTGCCGTCATATTTCACGCCCGCCTGGTTGTAAAAAGTATTCCAGTCGAAGGGTATGGAATGCGTATCATAGTTTAAATTGCTGGTCACGTCCGTTGAGCCGGGGCGGTAGAAATACGCGGTGAAAGCGCCGCCTGCCGATGGTATGCCATAAAAATCCAGGGACGCCCTGATGCCCGCCTTGTAATAGTCTTCCGCATTCCCGGTGCTGTACCAGCCGCGGTTGATGCCTTCGGCAATATTGAAGCATTGCTCGGCATAACCCACCTGGATGGCGTTCTCCGCCGTATAACCCGAAAAATAACGCTTCCTGTTCAGGAAGGAATAGCGTTGCAATCCCGCATTGTTATACATGATACCCAGGTCCAGGGCCGGATCGGCGCCGACAAAGGAAGTAACGTCGGTAGGACTTTTGTGCAGGGTGTCCACCTGGTAACGGCAAGGTTCGGCGACGACAAAGACGCGCGGATCGTTCAGCTGGGTCAGCAGACCGACATGGGTAGCCGACATGTTCTTCCGGGAACCCGTCTGCCCGAAATTATTGGCGTTGTCGGGATAGAAATTGGACGGCGTTACGAATACGTATTCAAGGTTATCGGACGCATTCTCCATCAGGGGGTATTTCGCGGGATCGCCGAGGATGGCCGCAAAATGCTGGGCCACGTTCAGATCGGCGTCGGCTGTCTTCTTGCTCAAATGCAGCAGCACCCGTACGGTATAGCTATTGACGGCTTTTTGCCATTTCTTCAGGTCATTCTTATAGAAGATATCCCCGCTTAAGGAATTGTCCTTGCTGGTGATCAATCCTGCCAGCTGCGTATTGGCGCTGTCCAGCCAGGCAAGACATTGCTGGAATACTTTCTTCTGGGGATCGTAGGCCGGCGTCAGGTTGGCGATGCCTGCCAGCGCCTGCGTCATGGGTATATCTCCCAGCTGCATGCTCATCTTAATGAAGAAAAAAGCCCGGAAGAATTTCCCCAGCGCGCTATAGGGGTTATTCGGGCTGACGCCCAGTTTGACGGCTTCCTGCTCCATCCGCACGACATTTTCCAGGGTGCCGTAATAGCTGGTCGCCGCCCCGAACTCATACCGGTTATTGCCGTAATAATCGTAATTATAGATATAGTACTGATCCCAGATCTCATTGCTGTTGGTGGGCCCGCTGGCGCTCGAGGGGATCTCCACCAGGTTGGTCAATACCCCGTTGAACAGGATCGAAGGAGGAACGCTGGCGGGCTTGTTCGGGTTCTGGTACAGGTCGGAAAAACTCTTTTTACAGCCGCCCGTCACAAGGAGCAGAAAGACAGGCACGACTAAATAATATATCTTTTTCATGATGCTGATCTTTTTAATTAGAATACGATGTTTAAATTGAAGCCATACCGGCGAGAGGTAGGCGATTGAAGGACCGTGAGGCTGGTGGCCGCATTGTATTGGTCCAGGTCTACATCCTTGAAGCGCTTATCTCCATAGAAATACAGCAGGTTCCTCGCTACGGCCGAGACGGTCATCTTCGAGATGAAGGTCTTGCTCAGCAACTTTTCGGGGATCGTATATCCCAGGGTCACTTCGCGGAGCTTGGCATAGGTCTTACTCATCAGGTTGGATTCATCGATATTATAATACTTGCTCACAAAATCCTGCACCAGCACCCTGGAAGAATTGGGGGCATACTGCAGATCCTTGTAATTCGTCACGGCGCCCGTGGAAGAATTATAGGCGACGGGCACTCCATTGGATACCACCACCCCATCCGCCACATAGGTGCCGGCATAGCCGCCTACGCCGAAGTTCTTCCAGTCCTGGTAACGGGCGGCGCCCAATGCGCCTTCAGCCGTCTCGATATTCCTGCCGCCGCGCATCGTCTTATTATGCATATAATCATTGGTCACACCTCCTACGCTGCCATCGAACTGGATACCCAGGGTCAGGCCCTTCCAGCTCACCTTATTATAAATGCTCCAGGCATAGTCCGCGTTCAGGTAGCCCAGGAACTGGCCATTGCGGGTGGGGGCCAGCGGCTTGCCGGCATTATCATAAATGATCTTCCCATCCGGCGTTTTTACGAAAGCGCTGCTGAAGTATTTATCCACGCGATCTCCGGCACGGAAGAAGGTATTCGTTTGCCCGGACGGAGTATAGGAGGTCTGCCCGGGAGGGAGCTCCTTGTACTTGTCCTGGAAGGTCGACCAGTTCACCAATACATCCCAGGTAATGCCATGGAGGTTCTTGACGGGAGTACCGGATAAAGAAAGCTCATAGCCCGTCTTTTGCGTTTTCAGCGCGTTCAGGTAATAATAGTTGAAGCCGCTGGCGCCGGAGACAGGGTTCTGCAGGATCTGCGGTCCGTCTATATATTGAAAGGCCGTTGCGGAAAGCCCCAGGCGATTCTGAAGGAAACGGATGTCGACCCCTTCTTCATAGTTCACCCGGTTGAAGGTCTTGATATTGGGGTCATAGAGGTTGTTCGTATAAAAAGCAGCCGCCTGACCATTATAAGGCTTGAGCGTAGAATAAACTGCTCCCAGGGAATAGTCCGGTCCGCCATAGGGCGAGGAATACACCGTGCCGTAATCCAAAGGATTCAGGAACAGCGGCTGCACATTCGGGTGGTCGTTCTGCGTCTGGCCGGTGAAGGCGGTAATGGCGTTAAACGGCGTCGGTCCGATGGTGGAC
>Ga0307517_10014712_pt1 | contig 10477 bp, 16 predicted proteins | sample 23_EM_MG_FD_194515 | JGI IMG/M metagenome (GOLD analysis project Ga0307517, IMG submission 194515) | Populus trichocarpa ectomycorrhiza microbial communities from riparian zone in the Pacific Northwest, United States - 23_EM | ecosystem: Host-associated > Plants > Roots > Unclassified | place...
CTATGGCTGAACGGTCATCACACCTGATGCGGCAAGACCACGTGACTCTCGATCGGGCTTGTTAACGGCGTCGTGGTTGACGCAGGTGCTATGCTAAGGCATAGTTGTTGATTAAAGCACACCAAAAAATTATTAAAGAGCGTCGTACCTCTTGTTTCTGGTCCCAGTGCTTCTCCAGATATTCCAGGTATGGCCTGTTCTGCACAAAAAAACCCCAGCCATCATTCAACCCGGGATCTCGCTCCTCGGAGGAGATCTTCTTCCTTTTGAGCTGGAAGTTACCATCCAGTGCGATAAAAAGAGCATATAAGAATCTGGAAATTGTACAAGATCAGTCTTGAAAATAACAGAGTAATAAATGTCGCACAGTTTGGCTGCCGGTGCGAGGTTCCAATCCGGCGGTAAATTGATCCCTGGGTGCGGGCATGCTGGGCAAAGCAGGGCCAACTCTCCGGGTTTGGTGCCGTCGATACCACCTTCGTCGTGTCCACGACCGCCGCGCTTCAAGCCCTTCAGATTCCGCCACTGGCGGATGATTCGCATGAACTCGTCGTACCGGTCCTGGCAAGTTCATTAAGAAAAGAGAATGTGTATATTATTTAAAAACAGCTTACTCGACTAGAATTCACACCAACATTGTCAGTGTACCGGGAAAGCGTGTTGCAAAACTCGTAACCTGTGCATTTTGATTCGAACGAAAGAATCTGGAAGAGTTTCATAACGCAAAATGTTGCTGCGGATTTCGGGTTCATCGACGTGACAGGGTACAGCGAGGTTCGAAGGAGCTGGACCTCCACCGACTTGGCTCCCTCGCAACTGCAATAATCCAGGGCCACCTCATGTATTCCGTTGCAGTCGATAACAACAAAGTCGTCGTTTGATGATCCTTTGGGGTTGACGCAGGTAACCCCTGGGGGATGGCCGAGTTGAACGCAGAGACCAAGAGACTTCAAAGAAACGCGCTCGAAGAAGGAATCGTTCCAATGCTACAAAAAAAATAAAGACTGTTAGCACTGCCGCAGGTGGAAATGAATGAGTTGTAACCTCAATGGTGTGAAAGGGGGTGCGCCGATGTGTCGCAAGAATACATGGCTTACAAAACAAGTCATGCCCAAAGCAGTCAGTGCAGCGATAAAGAGGGTGTGGGGCAGAACATTCTCCGCAGGGTGTCTTGGTATAAGCTCCCCGCCCCTCGAGCCTCAGCATTTCATCCAAAGCCACCCCACGACTGTATTCTGTCCACTGCCTCATCGGATGATCCTAGAATACCATTATCAAGAAAAACATTGAATCAGAAGGTGCCAACCCCTTACCGATGCAGTCCGTGCTCACTTGGCCTTGAGGCCATGGTCTTCGTCCCATGCAGCGCTGAGCTCGGGATCCATGAGCCCATACTCCTGACACATCGCCTCAAAGGTCATTTCGAAGTCATTGTCGATAGCAAAGTCATTTCCAATGGACGCCGGCGTATCCAGAAATACGAATGGCTTCGGTGCGGCCTCTGGAACGTTTGAATGGTCAGCGAATGCATTCACGATGGATGATTGTGTGCCTGCCGGCGTTGCATTGATAATGGTATGAGGATGGAGCTCTCGGGGACGTTGCCGCGATTGCTGCACTGATGCATCGTCGGAATCGCTTTCTTGATAAGTTTCTGCACTCCAGCCTGTGCCGCGAGTACTTGACTTTCCAATGTGTCACGAGCGCTTCATGTCTTTGAATGTGTACACTGGTAAGCAAACATTGCTGCCTGGGCCATTATTACTACTCACCTATTCCACGATCCACTATTAATTTACTGCAATTTGTCCATCCCCGCTAACGTTTCATTGCAAACGGCAGGGGCCGAACGTTCTTGAACGTTGAGCACCAGTTTAATTAACATCACGTGCCATCCACACCACCCGTTCTATCAATGTTCCATTCGCGGCGCAACCAACACGACTGAACAATTTAACCATCATCGTTCGAGTGTCGGGCATATTGCGCACATGCAAGCCGAATTTCACCATGGCGAACACAATTGTTCCTGTGGCCACTCACCCAGAACCTATATCAATGCGGTTCAAATTGTATTGATGATTATCATTCTAAGCAATTTTTGACTGACCTGAATGGGTACTCAGCCAATCGGAAAAACCAACCAATCGGTGAAATTGCTACAACCGGCGATGTGAGTCTCATATTTACTGGTCGTATATTTTCCCCCCCATTGACAACTATGCAATGCCTACCCTCGCAGGACTTTCGAAATATGAGGCCTTCTGCTCGATTCGCCGCCAAATTAAGCGAATAATCAAACAGCTTGCTCCTCCAAAACCCGACAAGCAGCTTCCGCACGAACCCTTCCACAAGGAGAATGGGCCGTGGCTTTGTTTCGGAACCGTGGGTCCACTTGAACAGAAGCATGCCGGGCGCTGGTACCAAAATGTATGTTTTCTGAATTGTACATCCCACTCATTGACTAAATATTTCTCTATAGTGCACAACTTGCGATCCTGAGACCCGGGGATTCATCACCGCACCCCTTGACGAGCAGCAGATGCAAATCCTCAAAGACCTCTTCGACATGTACTATGAACTTAGAATAGATGCTCTAAATCAGCTCTAATAATCTATGAATATTAACAAGCCTGTTTTACCGATTTCATAAGTAATCCTCTCAGAGAAATGTTCAATTCATGCGTTCAAATTATATTCATCTACAGGAATTAGGGATCAAACAAATACTTCTTCAGCATCTCTCTGCAGCTCATCCAGTTTTGAGAACATAGCCAAGCCCTCCTTCCATCGCTCACCGGGACCCTTATCAATTCAATCTTTCAAGTGTGTACCAGCTTTCGTTTTGAGGAGGGACTTTGCTGACCTGAAACCGTACGCAACCCATCTAAAAAGACCCCCGGCTGCATATTGCGCGATAGACAATCGGGTTTCACCCTCACCGATGGGGGTGTTCCCATGGTCGACGCATCCCGAGGGGATGAGCGTGGTTGATCCAGCCGGAAATTGAATAACCAATTTAAGATTGAATAGGATCAAATGACCGCCTAAAGTGTGATCGTAAGACCCTAGTGCAGTAAGGGCGCAGAGCCCGTGGGACAAGTTGCTGAAGTCGGTGTGATCCAAAGAAACAGTTTGGGGCCCGCAGTTGAAGCTAGCAGCGGGGAAAATGCTGTTGGGGGAGTTGTGGACCAGGTGGGGGTATTTCCTGAAGAGATCACCTAAGATTCGGGCAAGGTAGCGATATAGCTTCGGAGCAAATGCAGCAAGTGCACCTACGATGGCTTGAGCATGAGTTTATGTCGGAAGGGGTGTGCGAGCAACCACTTACTGGACTGAAACCCCATTATGCGTAGGATATGCGGCGATTCTAATATCTTTCGGATCAGCCGCCGCAAAGCCCTGGTGTGAACGAGATTGCCTGGTTCCTGGGGGTTAAAATTTTCAAAGTTGTCCAGAGCCAACGGTGCCGCAAAAGCCAGAGTGGGTACTTACAGTCTGCCCCCCACCAAACGACACCCCAACTGGAATAGCAAGGAATTTGCCACGCCTATGATCCAGGTCGTCCTCTGAGAAGATATCCTCGCCCATCCCTAGCTGTTGAACCTCCTACATCACAGCTGCCGCACCGTCGGTGACTGCAATCCATTCTGGGTCATCAGGGTGGCCTACCAGGGCGGCGACGATCCGCTTCTCCTGGTCCAATACGAGCCGCGTCGTCCTGGAGGAGTAGATCAGTCAAATTAGCAAATTGAGAGCGTGCGTCTCACCGCCCATCCCACTCAATAACCTCGAAGCCTGCATGCAACAGCTCAGGAACCGTCCAAGGTGCCTTCTTGACACCATCCTTGCGTTTGCCCACCCATGACCCAGAACCTGAGGCCGAGAAACCGCCTGCGTCAGTAGCAACATGTATTGCATCGGATTCTTTCACGTGGTGCTTGACGGTGGACGGATTAGCGGCGTAAGCGTGTGGCTGGTGACCTGACGCAGCCGTTTTCGCCCTCTTCTTAGCGCGGCGGTTTTTGGCGGAACTGCTGCGACGCTTTTTCTCAACCGACCGAGGCGGCTGGTTTGCAGGGAGATCTTCGTGGTGATCCAACAGTTCAGGCTCCGTGTCAGTCTTGCATTCGGTAAGTGGGGATGGCGGACGTGTTGAAACCCCTAAGCCTTCGCAGTCAGAAAAACCCTGCTCGAAGCGTTCGTCTTCGAGAGCGGATGCAGCCTGTATGAGAGGCTCTAAGTCAACTGACACGGCAACAGGGTCGGCTTGTCTGCTTTGCCAGCGGAGGAGGCGCTTTATCGCGGCCGGGGCGAAGTCTGTACCCGCCTTCCAGAGGGCAGTCGCGTACATTAAAACCTATTCAGGGTAGTTAAAATTACACGTTAAGTATGCGCCATGCAACCTCTCTTGACGCGCCAAGTGTCTGAGGTGTTCGCTGCGTTGCCATAGTGCCTTTGGTTAGACTCAGTGCACAGCGTCGTGAACACCCCGCCGCGGACAAGGAGGAGCAGGGCGCGTTGTGGACCTGTACTTACTTGTGAAGGTGCTCGTCAGAATGCTCAGGTGAAAAAATAATAATAGAAGACGCGTGATTGATTGGTCATGGATCAATGATGCATTTGAATGAGATTGATCACAAACAACGTCAAGTGATCACGAACGATCACGAATGGTTTTTCAGAATGCCAGTTTCAAGGGCATTCTCGACCTGATATGAGCTAAAATTACTTAGATATGTATGTAGCACCCCTCTGACACGCTAATGAACGAATTTTTACCTTGGGGTACCTGTTCTTATTGCACAATTGATACTCAAAAACTGAGTGACAATCAGCTTCAAGTTGTACTCGATGCCGGATTCAAACGTTCGCAGAGCATCAAAACACCCACACCAAAACAAACGGAAATCATTCTCAGATGCCGGTGGGAGTATTGGGGTTGTTGTTGAAGCTATGCAGGTGTAGTGGGTGCATATGCCTGCATTCTATGTTCTACATTCTACATTATACGGTTGTGATAACCCAACCCATTCCTCACACATAGACTCAAACTTTACAGAGTATCAAAATACAATACACCGAAAGAAATGGCGACCCTATGCCAGGGGGAGTATTGACGTTTTCGTTCAAACTATGCCAGTGCGGGTGTGCTCGCCCGCATTTTACGCTGTAACCCAACCCATTCCTCGCACACATATCGATTCAGATGTCAGCCTCAGTTTTGGTACCAACAGGCAAGTCGTTTATTTCTATTATGTTTCTTATATTCAAGTTCTCAATTCCTGCCGCCTGTGTTGCGCTCCTAGGTTCACGCTCGTTTGTGCATCCCAGCGTTAGCAATCGCACGAGTGCTAGTGGCACCCCTGATCAAATCACACACTGATGGGCTATTTGTCAGAATGGCCAGTTGTAAACACACACCTCGCACTGCAACCGCAACATGACATCGCCCACTTTGAAGCAGAAGGAATCCAATAGGAAGGCAAGCCAGAAATATTATGAAAAGTACGCATTCCTCCTCATTTAACTCTAGTTTAACAGCCTTCGTTCCCTTCTAGAAATAAAGAAATAGAGAATAAAAAGGCCTGCGAACGCATGAGAAAGCTTCGGTTCAGCAGGTAACGTGTGCACTGGTATTTATTTCAAATTTATCTCACATATTCTTCACCAGGGCTGTTGAAAAAATGATGGCAGGGATCAAGGCGGCTCGAGAACTTGAAGGGAGTTCGAAGGAGTCTCGCGCGGCTACACCTACTGGCGACGGGGCGTCTAACACAGGGGACGGGGTGTCTGACGCAGGGGACGGGGCGTCTGATGCAGCCGACAGTGAGCGATCCTTGATGCCAGACCATCTCCGTTGGCCAATGCCTGAACATCTGTAAGCAACGAATGAAATTATTTATTGAATGGGTATGCTAACGATTGTCTATCATAGGAGAGATTATGAATGGGAGGCATGGATGGAGTGAGCTCGGATGTTTATTGGGTTAATCACTACTGACATTTTAACTTGACAAACTAGGGAACTGAACAAAAAGAAGGAGGAGGAGAGGATGAAAGTGGAGGAAAAGGAGGTTGCAGCACTGCTTGTCCGGGACACAGACGACGAAAGCGACGCAGCGATGGGCATGAACTATGAGAGCGGCGAGTCCGAATATGCACCAGATTCGGAGGGCGATCTTCTCTTGACTCCTCCTCCAGGGGTTGGATCCCCTTACGGGCATAGATAAGATAGATATTGAATAATTTGCATATTCAATGCCCCCTGCGGGTATAGATAAACTAGATATGTGCCTCCTGACTCCTTTTTCAGGGCTTCAAACTCCCTACGATCAATTAGAAATTCAATCCCCATCAAGTCTTCGATGATCCCCCTACGGGTATAGATAAATTCAGGAAGGAATGCCCCAAATCTCAACGCGAATCCTTGCAGATTTAATTGCGGAACCAGTGCCGAAATTTCAGTCAACTCATGCGTTTATCGCGGTGTCACTAATCCGATCGTTGGGGGGTTTAATTGCGGAAATTTCACAGATATAAATTTTCAAATTGCGAACACGTGTGTAACGAATGTGATATTTACAAATGATGATCAGGGTGGACGCCTCCGTGAACGTTGCCATGGATCCAGGCGTGATCATAGGCCCCAAGTGCTGCCTCTTTGGAGGAATGCCGCTTGAAGCAGGCGCGAGACCAGCCGCTGACGAGGGGGTTTACTTCATGCCTGTATCACTTAAGTGTCAGTTAGTGATCTCAGAGAGCTGTGGATTGAACACACCACTCCTGGTAGATGCCCGTGTAGCGGCCTACCGTCACAACAAACCATGGCCCGGCGTCGGGTGCATTGACAATGGCTGGAAGTGCTCGAAGCACTGTGGGGTGAACGCCTCGACTGGACTGCGCGAGATCCGTAAGATAAACGGGGGCAAGTGGCCCAAACGTTGGGGGCAGGGGAATGGGGCCACCAGGCAGGGGAGCAGGTGCAGTGGCAGGAACAGCATCAGCTGCGGAGGCTGGTGCAGGAGCGGCGCTCACTGGAGAATCAGCGGTTGTGGATGCAGATGGTGCTGTGGGTGGGACCGCCAATCCTGGCTGAGCAGACGTAGCCGGAAGATTCCCTAGTGAAGGTGAGGATTGTTAATAATATTGAAGAAACCAAGGCATTGTGCTCTTACCGTGGAGTGTCAGCGTGAGGCTCTGGATGGAAGCGATCAACGCAAGCAATGTGTCGTCATTGATTGTGGTGGTCGCTTCTTGTTTTACCATGATGGAGGATAAGTGGGTGAGGGGGTGAGTATCATCGTGGGCTCACCCTGTCCCTTTTGTCTGTATCCCGGCGTAATGAGGTCAACCTGATTAAGAAATGGGGCGATCTGTGAGCACGAGGGCCAAGAAAGTTGGCAAGTAACCACGTTGGGAGGCTGAGGATCTTGCGCCATGGCTCGGACCCGGAAAAGTGCATATAACCTAAAAGGGTGTGAGGCGGGAGGGGAAAATGGATGATAACAATAATAATAAAAATAATAAATGGAAGAGGATGATTAAATATTCATACCTTTATACTCTACGCTGTGTCGCACCCTCTCCTTTTTTCTGACATGGCTCCGTCAAGTTGGGCTACTAGCGAGCAGCTGAAGTTTCTCCATAGCTATATCCCTATCTTTGTCGACTACACCGCGAAGGAAACTCAATCGAAGTTCTGGCCACGTTTGTGCGAAGATTGGTTTAGCCGCTGGCCCGAGCTCGACGTACTCATAAAGGATGGTCAACTGCCACCCGAGGCCGGCACTTCTGATCCTGACGGGCCAGAAGATCAAGACGCAGTAAATCCCAAGTACCAACTGACCAAGGAGGAACGCGAGCTCTATGGGGCAGCCATACAGACGCGTAAACAGGTCAACTTACCGTAACTCAGTTATAATATGACTTACTGACGTGTTGAAATTGCAAAATTGGATGCGTAACACCAGCAGGAAATTGGCTGGCGCATCTAAAGTGTCCAAGCCGCGCATCACAGCAGCTACTTTGGGTCTTCTCAACCCCCGGAAGCGACAGCGTATGCATCAAGAGCAGGAGGTGTACCACCACCTTTATAGGGAGAAGCTCGAGAAGTTAGTCAAAGCCGCCATCGCAGACCGAGTCCCAGAACTTCAGAACGCTCCCACCAGTACCGACGACGAGAACGACAGCGATGATGGCAGCGATGAGCAAGATGCGGCCAAGGGGACAAGCACAGCCAACAGTTTGAAGAAGATCTGGGCGCTTCATATGAAAATCCAACGTGAAGTTCGCGCGGAGGCTTGGGCAAACGAGACAGCAGAGGTACGACGCGAGGTCAAGGAAGCGATGATATGTGAAAGGGAGGGGGTTGCCGAGATAAAAGACGACGAAGACAAAGTGGGATTGGACCGATCCCCTGAATCCCGAGAGCTGTGAGTGTCCAATCGATGCACATGATGCATTAAGTCCCAGAATTTGACTGGATATACCCTAACAGTGTGATTACCAACCTCATGGGCGTGTTGAAAGACACCTGCGCTGAGATATATCGCCTTTCTGGGTGGTCTACCATCGCACTTACCGGCGGTCCACATCCAGCATTGAACAACAAGATATCCATTCAGACGTAAGTCACCTGAGTGCTGTGTTTGATGCTGTTGATCACAGATGTTATCAGCGTTACCTTCAGCCAAACGGCGGCAGGGAATTATTTCAATGAATCTTACGCAGGATTTCAAAACGACATTGTACACCCTTATCTTGCATGGCTCAAGAACATCTACGGTATGTAGTGTATGTTAAGATTGATGTGTGTTGCTGAAAATTCTTTGACTAGCTGATCCCCTGCGTGTTAGCGGACTCGTCAATACTCCTGAAGATGAGGCATCCGAGGAAGTAGCAGCGAACGCTTTGGGTTACCCCATGGATGAGCTGCTGGACCGTAGCAATGATTCAACCAGCGACAACGAAAATCCCTTCCACGCGCTCCCCGAAAATCGCGACGTCACTCCAATTCCCAAGGAAAATCCATTCGGATTTGTACCCGAAAATCAGGGCACTCCAATTCCCGAGGCCGATTTCATTCCCGAAACCCGTCGCGTCGCTCCAATTCCCGAGCTTGATTTGCATGATCGCCACGTCACTCCAAGTTCTGAGGAAAATCCTTTCGACTTCATCCCCAAAAATCGTGGCGTCGCTGGGAATCCCGACGTTCATTTGCATGGCGACGACGGCGGCCCTTTGGAACCAATTGCGTGGGCCTTTCAGCGTCAAGGGCTTGATGGTTTTGTGATAGATTCCCGAGCTCCCTCGCTGGGTGCGTTCGAGGGGCACAGCTCTCCACCATGTTCTACTTCAAAACATCCTACAGTCATCGCGGATCCGAGTCACCAAGGATTATTGCAGTCTTCGCCTGTCGGGTCGAAGCCGGATATTGATGTGGGGCCAGAGCCGCGAAGTTCGCCACTGGGTGCGTTGAGAGAGGAGCATCATCATTCCCTACAGGCTACCCTCCCATGTCTCCCTGCACTCCTCCCCACTGCTATTAGTGACGATCGCATCGACCCGGATTTGTTGCGATCCACATCTGCAGTATCGATCACAAGCGTAACCCCCCCGAACCCTCGTTCCATCGATTGTCCAGCCAATGCCATGACTGCCGCTCGGACTATTACCCTGACAAGCGACCATCCTCTGACGACTGTCTCCGTTTCCAGGCCGCAGTCCATCTACCGCGCGTTCTTCTCTGGGCATTCGCCAAGCCCGATGGCAACTGCAGCGGGCCACCTGCGACATCTCCACACAGGAGTTTGGCATCAGCCGCGATCGTCGCATCGTTGACCACCGCATCCACAGCTACTACAGCACCTGCTACACTGTCCTCGGCTGCCGAATGCTCAACAAATCCATTGACCACCGCGGCTCCACCTGGATCCCTCGCTAGTTCACCAGCAGGACCTACGAAACAAAATGCAAAGGGAGGGCAACCCCACGGTCGTGGACGGGGCCGAGGAGCAGGAGGTCGAGGAGCAGGAGGTCGAGGAGGTCGAGGAGGAGGTCGAGGAGGAGGTCGAGGAGGAGGTCGAGGAGAAGGGGTGGCGAACGAAAACACGTTGGAAAACCCGACCATCTCTGCTGCTGCTCGCCACTGAATCGACACCCTCAACAAACGCGTGTATGCTCCTGACGGCACCTACCACGGCGCACCCCTCGGCGCCAACCATTCCACCAACGTTGACGGTGTACACCCATGCATAACGTTCCAAGGACCCCTACCTGCAGCGGGACCCAAGAAACGCAGCTGGGACGTCGTTTGCGAGGCGGACATTGTTCCAGGCAAGCGGGCAAGGAAGGAGCGCATAAGGACCAACTAGTTTACATAGAATAGTTTAAAAATGGCCCCCAGTTTATACCGTTAATGGAGCAACTTTGAACAATGAAAATGAATTTGAATACAATTGCAGTGATATATCAC
>Ga0307517_10014713_pt1 | contig 10477 bp, 8 predicted proteins | sample 23_EM_MG_FD_194515 | JGI IMG/M metagenome (GOLD analysis project Ga0307517, IMG submission 194515) | Populus trichocarpa ectomycorrhiza microbial communities from riparian zone in the Pacific Northwest, United States - 23_EM | ecosystem: Host-associated > Plants > Roots > Unclassified | place...
CATTTAATACAGAATTTCTTGATTCAAAGGCCTCATAATCCTTGACAGGCCCTATACCCGATGGAGCAGCACGGTAAGAAACTCTATCAAATTTCCCTTTTTCCTGGAGATTAACAACAACCGTCAACTCCTTCTTCGCTGCTTTACCCAACCGATAACGTAGCTTTAGATCAGGACACAAACCCATGAAGCACTTCTTACTTGATTCATCTACAACGACACCACCTCCCCCTCCAATGACCCCATTAACACTTGTCAGCCAGTTCTCAACATCAACTTCAATCTCTTCCCCATTCCTTCTAGCCTCCTCTATAGAATGATTCACCCTTGTTTTTGCATCTGTCAGCTTCTCAACTTCATTTTTTAAGTTCTGAATATTGGTATTACAATCAAGTACATAACCAATCTGTCTCTTAATGGGAACAACTAACAGCTCAGCAACTGTGGCTACAATAGAAATCACAAATTCCATGTCCAATGAAACTTAACTCTTCTTCTTGTCTGGAATCAAGCAATCAAGGAACTGCAATGAACAAATTAAATCAGAAATGAACAGCAAAAGGATTTCTTTGTTGCAAGTCAACTAACATTAATAAAGCAAAAACAACACAAATAATAAACAAGCAGCAAAGCAGAGGCTTTTCACAAGCGTAATGTAATGTTTTGAATTAAGGAAATAGGAAAAGGCTATAAAGCCCTTGAAGGCTTAGATGTAGAAATAAATGAATGAAGGGTATTGTAGTAATTCAACAAATTTGATAAATATATATATAAAAAAAAGAAATCTGAAATTTTAAGAGAACAAAACCGGCAGAAGAGAAAGGGGAAAGAAGAAGAAGAAGAGAAAAGAGGGAAGTTAGAAGGGAAATTAAGCGGAGTTGAAGAAAATAAGTTTAAAGGTAAGATTTAGGTTTATAAATGTATAAATGTGTTTTTTGAACTTTAAATTTCAGTTTTGATGAATGTTAGGTTTTTGAAATTTGTGTTTTGGGTTTAATTGATGAATTAATTTGAATGTTATGGGGTTGATTGTTGTGGGTAATTGATTATTTAGTTGATTATGGAAGATTGTGATGATTTTGAGTTATGAATTGTGTAAATGGTGAATTTTGAGTTAGAAATCTGGAAACAACAGTAGGTTTTCTGTTGAAATTCTGGGTTAGAGGTTGAAGATGACAAAATTTCGGTTTGGTCCCTCAATTTGTGAAAATTACAGTTTAGTCCCCAAACTTTGGAAAATTGCAGATTGGTCCCTGGAGCATATTCCGAGATTCTGAACAGAATAACATATGAATTATGGGCAGAATTCCAGTAGAGTTATGAATTTTAAACACTTTCAATTTTATCCTCCAATTTGACAAAAATTACCATTTGACCCTAAAAATTTAAAAAAATTCCAGAATGGTCCCTGGAGCATAATGAGATATTTTGGACAGAATTGAGGATTAATTATGGTCAGAACTTCAGTATAGTCATGGATTTATGATATTTTTAGTTTGGTCCTTCAATTGACAAAAGTTACAATTTGAACCTTAAAAATATGATAAATTCCAGATTAGTCCCTAGCTGTAATATTACCTTTTGTAGATTAGTTTGATGAATAATTGAGGGTTATTTAGTGAATTATTATCAATTTTATTATTTGTTTTATTATGGATTAGATTTCAGGAAAACCGTTAAAGTTTTTAGTTTTTGAGAAAATTGACTAGTTATTCAAAAACATATAGGGTTACGAAATACACCCTTAGTTAAATGTATTAAATAGGTTAAATGTTCTTTCGAGTCGTTCTTGAATATGTCTCCTTTTTATTCAGATAATTCTGATATTCTACTGGCGGGACGTCAGTAGGATTTTCTTCGGTGTCTGCTTTTGACTTTTGTTTGCTTTCGAGTCAGGTGAGTGGATAATTTTCCATATGCATGAGAAATATTATAAATATTTGATTTGTTAATAAGAATTGGATCATGATTCTTGATAATTATATGTTTATTATTATCCTTGTTATGATAAAGCATGATCAATTGTTGAATCTGAATTCTTGATATGAACTAGTATATATTTTGAATTGAATTCTGAATTGATAGCTCCTCATTTGATTGATGTCATGAGTTGAGCCTTAAGATATGAATATATATGTTTGATTATGATTATGAACCTATGGTATGCTGGTCAGAATACCCATGCTAACAGGGTAGTGGTGGTCTTTGTGCACATCGTATTTGAACCCTAGTTGGTCGGGGGAGTCACCAACCCGTGTGGACTGATCATCCCACAGTACGGAGCCTCATGCTCATTGCATTTTGATTTTCTGACGAGTTTTACCATATGATATTTTTGTTATGGCCTATTTGAGAAACCTTCCTATAAGAACCTAGAGTCATAATTGAATATATATTTCTCATTGTAGTATTACCTTGTGTGTGTGTATTGAACGTTATCTACTCACTGAGTTGTTGAACTCACCCTCTCATTATTTATCCTTTTCAGGCTTATAACTTGATAGCAGGTCACTTTTGTTGGACCTTCAGAACCTGCTCTTTTGGTTGTAATTTGTACATTTTCCTTTATGTCTAGTTAGTGATCCAAAACTATGAAATTATATTAACTCTTGTATTAAGTCAATTAAATTATATTATAAAGTTAGTTTTGTTGTTACTGCTGCGTTGAACTCTGATTGACTTATTTAATGGATAAATTTGTATGTAAGTTTGGGTTCGCATAGGTATGGAACTTTGGAGGGGAATCTTGCCTATATACCGGTCATGTATCCGGGAATCGGGTCGTGACACATAAAGTAACAAAGAAAGAAAGAAAGCAATCAAGATGAAAAACAAATTAACATCAAAGGGTCTCTGGAATCAAGTGATAAAAATAGAAAAAAGAAAAAGTCTTTAAGCAACCATACCTCTTGGTTTCAGCCAATCAACAGAGCAGTGACTTCAGACCAGTGAGCAGAGGTGCAAATATTACTGCAGATTATAAACAGCTGAGGTTTAATAAAGCAAAAACAACACAAACAATCAACAAGCAGCAAAGCAGAGGCTTTTCAAAAGCATAAAGTAACAAAGAAAGAAAGAAAGCAATCAAGATGAAAAGCAAATTAACATCAAGGGGTCTCTGGAATCAAGTGATAAAAGAAGAAAAAAGGAAAAGTCTTTAAGCAACCATACCTCTTGGTTTCGGCTAATCAACAGAGCAGTGACTTCAGACCAGTGAGCAGAGAGGTGCAAATATTACTGCAGATTATAAACAGCTAGGTTTAATAAAGCAAAAACAACACAAATAATAAACAAGCAGCAAAGCAGAGGCTTTTCAAAAGTATAAAGTAACAAAGAAAGAAAGAAAGCAATCAAGATGAACAGCAAATTAACATCAAAGGGTCTCTGGAATCAAGTGATAAAAGAAGAAAAATGGAAAAGTCTTTAAGCAAGCATACCTCTTGGTTTCAGCTAATCAACAGAGCAGTGATTTCAGACCAGTGAGCAGAAATGCAAATATTACTGCAGATTATAAAGGTTTATCAGCAGTGAGAAAGCAAGGGAATGGATGAGAGCAACAGTGGATGGCTTAATGATTATTCTCTGTATAGTTGAAAGAGCGCATCTTTCCTTCATAAAAAGAGTGGGAAAAAAAGAAAAAGAACAACTTGACTTACTACAGTATCCAGGGGCCCACTTTGGAGAACTAACCGATTGAACTCTGCCGAATCAGCAAGTGCACAACATCCATAAACAGTGAGGAACAACTTGGCTTGCTGCATTGCTACAGAAACTAGGGGCACACTTTGGAGAACTAGCCAATTGAATTCTGCCAAGTCCTTGATTATGGAGAAAATAAAATCTTTGATAGTTTTTGAAAATCTGTATTTTATAATTAAAAAAAATCATTGATTAAATATAAAAAAATATCCCAACTAATTAAATTGAAAATATTAATCTAAAAAAATAAGAAAGCAACAAGAAAAATTGAAAAAAAAAATAATACTTAATTTAAATCTAAAAATGAAAAAAGCTAGCAAGCTAATTAGTTTTTAATAATAAAGCTCTTTCAATCTAGTAATCAGATAAAAAAAAATATATCTTTTTTATTATACTGAATATGAAATTTTTCTTGACTGATCAGAGCTGGGAAAAAGTAGCATTGGTGGATTCTATTAAGTAGGGAGAGGCATGGATTGATTAGCAGACAAAGATCTAAATAATACTGCTGTAGAACTGCATAGATTGATTAGCTAACATTAATAAAGCAAAAACAACACAACTAATAAAGAAGCAGCAAAGCAGAGGCTTTTCAAAAGCATAAAGTAACAAAGAAAGAAAGAAAGAAAGCAATCAAGATGAACAGAAAATTAACATCAAAGGGTCTCTGGAATCAAGTGATAAAAGAAGAAAAAAGGAAAAGTCTTTAAGCAAGCCTTCCTCTTGGTTTCGGCTAATCAACAGAGCAGTGACTTCAGACCAGTGAACAGAGGTGCAAATATTACTGCAGATTATAAAGGTTTATCAGCAGTGAGAAAGCAAGGGAATGAACGAGAGCAACAGTGTATGGCTTAATGATTATTCTCTGCATAGTTGCAAGAGTGCATCTTTCCTTCGTAACAAGAGTGGGGAAAAAAGACGAACAACAACTTGACTTCCTACAGAATCTAGGGGCCCACTTTGGAGAACTAACCGATTGAACTCTGCCAAATCAGCAAGTGCACAACATCCATAAACAGTGAGGAACAACTTTGGAGAACTAACCAATTGAACTCTGCCAAGTCCTTGATTATGGAGAAAAATGAAATCTTTGATAGTTTTTGAAAAATCTATATTTTATAATATAAAAAAATATCCCAACTAATTAAATTGAAAATAGTATTCTAAAAAATTAAGAAAGCAACAAGAAAAATTGAAGAAAAAAACTGAAATAGTACTTAATTTAAATCTAAAAATGAAAAAAGCTAGCAAGCTAATTAGTTTTTAATAATAAAGCTCTTTCAACCTAGTAATTTTGCTGAATGTGAAATTTTTTTTGACTGATCAGAACTGGGAAAAAGTGGCATTGGTGGATTATATTAAGTAGGGAGAGGCATAGATTGATTAGCAGACATGTCCCATCCCATCTCCAATAAATATTCTTATTCGATACCAAAGAGACGGAGACAGTGAAACAAACGTCTTTATTATCTGTCTTGAACACTAAAAAAAACACAGCTAAAGTCCTCAGATTCCCCAATTCACTTGGCAGTTGTATTTTCTTCAACTCTCCAATTATAGCAGTGTCTTCCAGAACACAATATTGTTTTAGCTGAATACTCCATTCAAGCAAAAAAAAAAAAAAAACAGAAATAGAATGCAGGGGATCGAACCTTGTACCTATTGGCGAGCGCTCAACCATTTGAGCTACAATTAGATCAGTTGATGTTACATATTGGTTTCTACTCATTCCTGGATCTGATCTAGTAATAACAGTGGAGGTCCATCCACCCCAAACTTAATTTTTATACTAATTTGCATTTATAATTTTCAATCCTTTATATCTATTTTTATTAGAGGTTCAGGTGATATTTTTCATGATCAATTTACATTAAGTAAAGTATACAGGCTACGGGAAAAAAAATATTTTACATTTATCGAACAAGTTTAGTTTAATCAAGGTAATCTTAAAAAAGAAAAACTCCACAAATTATTTTACATTTGTGTTAAAAAAATTATAAATATATAGATCACTTATATATAAATATAAATCAAGTTAATTACAACTTAGTCTTCGTAGTTTATCACAATAAATTAATTAGTCCTTAAGTATAGCATGAGAAATTATTAAATAGCCCTTTGATCGACGTTGACCATGCTTAATCTAGTAGTATTTATTCAAAAAATGGTTTTCTTTGCTCATCATTTAATTTTTAAAATAAAAAAGTCAAAATAAATTGGAAAAGAAAGTGAAATAGACGAGAAGAATCACATTATAAATTTCTTTAAGAGCATAAGGATAAGTATATAGTTTTTTAAACTAAGATGACTGAGTAGTTAGTTATACTAAACTGGATTGACTAAAATATAATTAACCCTTTATCAGTTAGGGTATGGCCTTCACCTTCATACTCATGCTCGAATAAGTCGATTATTTTTACTCATTTCCACATTTATCTTCATAAAAGCAAAGGTCCCTCCATATCTATTTTCATTCAGATTAACGAAGGCGAAGTACCTGCATAAAAACGAATACAGTTATCATCCTTGATCAAACCCTTGTATTGGTGTGGAAGCTGCATGTATACTGACTGATCCATTCTACAAGAGTTGAACTTCTCTGTCCACGAAAAATCACATAGCCTATAATAAATGCAATGCACGGAGATTTTGAAAAGATTTATATGATCACTGCTACAGTAATGCAAAAGGCAAGGTACAAATCAAGCGAGTTTTCTCACAGGCAATGAGTGTATGTGTTCTGATGGCCATTAAGGCTCTCTAGTGTTATGTGTTGCATGTATTTCACTACTTGGCATGCTGGATGCAAAGAAAATATGCCCTCTTCATTTTCAAGTAAAATTTTCTAATGCTGTTCTTACTAAATGAGATGTAGATCTATAGTTACACCAATCTGTCCATTACGAGTCACCAGATGCAACTGCGCAATGGAGCACTCCTACAATCCTTTGGTCAATAGCAATGAACAGTGTGATGTGGTGATCCAGACATTCCCACAGCGCTTGATCCCCTTTGAGGCCATGGCCAACCATGTGCGAGTGGGAGAAACAATACAGCTGAGTTAACGCCTAATTGGAGATGTCTCAAGAAGGCTTTGATTTCGTTTGCGAAAATGATGGTCTCGTTGATAGCGGGAAAAGGACCTCAAACATGTTGTGAAAGAACCCCTTGTCATACTTGTTTTCCTTTGCTACCACCTGAGAATCTTCGAGGGACGATCTCCGGAAAAAGGATTTACATTTGCTCTCTGGACGCTTTGCTTCACTGCTCATCCCACTGATGCTTGCTTTAAGTGCTGCAGCGCTAACCCTTGCTTCATTTAGCTTCCTTTGCCAGCTTATGTAGTCTTCCCACTTGAAGGTCTGCAATTCCAGCAAAAAGCAATGACCACAAGTTTCAGGATTACAGTATTAACCTAGTAGATGAGATTCCAATACTGAGAACACTGGTTAATCCAAAAAAATTGTGTGCGCATGGAGAGATAGAGGGTGGCTATGGTTGTCTATAAATACCACAAGGGAATTTAAACAACATAATCAACTGGTTGGAGTCATCAAGTTTAGAGTTGAACAGAAGCACATTAAAATCTAGAGATTATAGGGGAAATTACTTGGAAAATTAGTTTAAAAAACTCCCCCCAATATCTATTAAAGTAATAGCCAAGGTTCTTGCAATTTTCAACATCCTTACTTGATTTTAGCACTTCTAAACCCCCCAGCCCTTTCTCCCAATGCTCCCTGTCCCTCTTTTAAATATGGAAGCACAATAACAAACCATAACACTAGCCAAAAAAATCAATAAATCTTCTGATTTCAGAAGTTTCTATGTTAATTGCTACCCTTATGGAAAACTCATGGTTGGACAAAACATTAGGAAGCTTGAAGAGGAGAAAGTGCAACTTCCATAGAAATTTTCTGAATTATGTGGTATTCCATCTACCAAGCCAAGAAATTTATATCTGTCTTTGTTTTCATGACTTGACACGGTTAACTTTTCCCTATTTTGCCCATCAGGTAAAGCTGCTGCAATGGAGTCAAAAAGTTACAAAAAAGGCTTCTCCTATGATGTTAATTACTGGCCAAATTCTGCCTCATCCTATATCCGAGAGAAATGGAAAAAACCACATTTAAAAGAGCATCGACATCCAGCCTAATCAAATATGAAATGAAAACAACAAAACTATAGAAGAGTACATGTAAATGAACTAGACCTCATTTGTTGTAGTGTTTGTGAGACAAAGGTTGGCATGGTACCCAAAAAATCCAGCCAACAATAGAGAAACTATGACAAGAAACACCATCAGAAGTAATTGAGTGTTGTATGAGCTCAACAGCCACTGTGAACACCAGAAAACCATTAATGAAAGCGACAAGAGTATAGCAGCAAATGAAATAAGGAATTCATGACACAACCTGTGCAACATGCGGAGCTAAACTACGGAATGAATTTCCAACGCCATAATAAACTGTTAAAGACAAAAAGAAATGCCACAATTACACTAGTGAGAAATGAACCATAAATTAGACCTAACTGCATCTTGATATTTTTTTTCTGATTGTCAGTAACTGCAAGTGACTGTACCTGTTAGAATATATACAACTCTTAATTCTTTCAATCGTCCAGCAATAATCAATGCAAGTGCAATTGCTCCATATATACATAGAAGGCAATGCCTGCAAAACCACAGCAATGTATTCAACAGAAGCAAGACCAATAATAACAAGGAATAAATATAAAACCAAGAAGCAGATCAGATAGCCCCATGTAATGAATGCCAGATAACATTGCAACTAAATTACAAGAGAGAACAGTGCTCAAGCAGTGATCAAATTAGGTTTTCACCACAAAAAATCTAAGCAAGAGTTTGAAGTTTCAACATCATTTCATGAAATTCATTAATAAAAAATCACAAAAATTAAAGCAACATACATTTCTACAGGTATGCTGGCAAAAGAACCTGGAAGTGCACCTGTGTCTGTTACAGATTCTAGCGAAGAAACAAAGAAACCAGTGACCACTAACCAGTTGCAGGAAACCTCTAAAATTAAGTTTGACGATTTGAGTTGTCAAAAAAAATTAAGAACAAGTTCAATCGTCGCAAACAGATACCACAAGTTAACAAAACAGATATTATAGATTCTCCACCTATCGGCTACAGCTTCAGGTCACCAATGAAAGGTTTTATTTTTCTTAATTTTTTTCAGTTTCAGGAACACAACTAAGATGGTATATTGATAGTTTCTCATTTCTGTTACTGTATTACAAACTTTTGGTGGTGTTACCAAAAAACCCCTAAATTTCAGTTTCATAAAATTCAGTGTTGCATAGAATATTTGTATTTTCCAAATAATAGACCTTGTAGAGTATCCCCCTTCTTCACTGATGGAGACTGCAAGGTGAAAGTCTAAGCCAAATTCAAAGATCAAAACTTTTTTCTTATGGACATCTATTAGATAACAGCTGTAAAAATCAGTTTGTGGTCTTTATCTTCCAAGAAAGCATCACCACCCACATTTGGATTATGAATATTGCATGCCAGTAATCCTATGGAACTCACCACAAAAGAAAAGCCAAGAAGTATCGGGTATTTCTCTCCCCTATACAATTATTCTGCAATAACGAACAACTTTAGTCATATGGTCTATACAGAGAATGAGCAGTTAAAAAGAGTCAAAAAACAATAACAGAGCCAAATAATAAACTAATAAAGTACAAACCATCCAACCACAATGATGGTCAAACCGGGCAACACACCGATTACATATGCTGCAGTGCTTGGACCTAGCTGGTCTGCATCAAGAGCATAATTCCTGTTCTTACGATTCTTAATAAATAAAAAGAAAAAACTTGCAGGAATTCCAAAAAAAAATCAAAGAACTCACTTTGGGATTTTACAAGTAGAACATTCTTTCTCTGTATATATGATATTGTCATAGGGATATGCCAAGAGATATTCTGAAACATTCCCAGCCTTGACAGTTCCAGGATCAGAAAAGCTAGTCAATAAAAAGAGTACAATTCCGATACCAACTGCCAGCAAGCTTGTGTATCTGCAAGAACATAGATTATTCAATCAAGTTTAGAATGCAGTCACGCTAAAGGGATTGTTCTGCAGCATAAGAGTAACAACCATGACTCGGTACATACTTGTGAACTTCACCTAAGTAATATCCAGGAATATAGCGAAAGGATGACTTCACAATATAATAATAAGTTGCTCCAATTATTGCCAAGTATATAACCTGAAATAAAAAAAATAAAAAAATAAAAAACATAAAAATCTAAGTGTAATCTAAAATCTTTCAGAACAAGTAATCTTAATATACATCAATTAGCACGATAAGGTACATTTTTCTTCAATAGCATAAAAAACGAAAAATAAACAGAAAATCACTAATCTTTCAAAAACATTAACAATGTATAAACTGTAAACCATTCATGAAAAGATTCATTTTATGTCGTACCGCATTACTTCTCTTTCTCCAAACCATTAGTTTAGGACACTTAAAAACTATTGCGTGAATAAAAATCTTCCTAGTTTTTCTAATAGAAACATCAAATTTGGCGTTGTTTTTTCTTCTCTCATTTCCATGCTCCCCAGTTTTTCACCTGCTTTTGTTTCATCTCAATTCTCATCCACAAACATTTATCATTCATATCTAGCACTCTTGAATCCACACACAACCTGATCATTCTTTAATGCTTAGTTTCCGTTTTTGTTATTAAATCAACACACTCAAAACACCTATTAAACTACTGTGCTAAAACAAGGAATTTA